>OBLU010006286.1_pt1 | contig 10581 bp, 4 predicted proteins | sample 1518681 | NCBI WGS metagenome assembly OBLU01 (sample SAMEA3539304, study PRJEB22396) | soil metagenome | biome: tundra; feature: field; material: soil | place: USA | collected 2010-05 | depth 0.15 m
AGTTCCGTCAACCGACTCTCAATATATGACATTATCATTGACTGACACCTTTTCGCTGCGCCACCCGGTGGCCAGTGGCGACTAAGGAGGCTAATCAGTTGGACGTGCTCCACGAAAACGAGTTCCTCCGCGCCAGCCATTTCGCTGCCAGAAGTGAACTACCCACGACGCGCACCGTTCCAGTTCCAATCTCCGGTCTGACCCGTTTCACGTTTCATTGCTCTGAGTCCGCGACGTGCCACAGAAGGCGAACAGAATTTACTGGCGAACAGATTTTACTTGCAACCAACCGCCGGATTTCCTTTTATTGCAATTGTGGGTGCCGTTAGGCAAGTATGCCTTCGGGCCAAAGGAAACGAAAACGTGCCGGAACAAAAAATGAACGCCGCATTTAAGTTGACGCGCGGAGTGAGTTGGGTTTTCGGATGGTCACTACTCCTTGTCGCGTCCTCTCGAACAGCAATCGGAGCAGACATGCCTGTGGCCAATGGAAACGCAGCCCAGGACGCCGTTATCACCAGCAAACTCCGGTTCGACTGTCCACCTCTTGCAAGGGCTGCTTCCGCGGGCTCGCCACGCCAGGAAGACACGGCTGTGACGGTTGTATTGGACGCGTTGGATGCTTGGCCGGCGACCAATCCCGCACCCCTCCTGCGCCAGTTCATTCGGCAGCATCCTGATTCCCGGTGGACCCCGGCCTTGCGCTTCCTGCTCGGGGATAGGCTTTATCGCCAAGGCAGCTTCTCCGGGGCTGAAGCCGAGTGGGAAGGGCTCTGGAATGATCTGAAAGGGCGCCCGGACGCTCCGGCAATGGAGTTGGCGAACATGGCTTTGCACCGGCTCCTTCGGCTCAAGATCGCGGAGGCCAAACGACCCGACATCGAGCGGTTGCTTAAGGAAATTGAAGGCCGTGATCTGGATGGCGCCACAAAAGCCACCGCCATCCGCGCTAGGGAGGAGATCTTTTACCTCAATAACAAGGCCTTTCAGCACGCGCGTTGCGGGCCGGTCGCCCTGGACAGCATCAAACACCGCTTGGGCGAAAAGTCCAGGTCTGTCGAGGACGAGGATTTCATCGGCCCCGACACGGCGACCAAAGGCATTTCCTGCCGGCAGCTCAAGGACCTGTCGGCGGCGATGAAGCTCAACCATGAGGTTGTTCTTTGGACTCCGGGAATCGATAAACTCCCGACACCGGCGGTGGTCCACTGGAAACATGGCCATTTTTCTGCATTATTGGATGAAAAGGATGGAAAATACCTCCTGGAAGACCAGGGCCTGCGATTCCGCCGGTGGGTGTCCCTCGACGAACTTGAAGGTGATTTCAGCGGTTATTTTCTAGTTCCAACAAACAAGGTTCCGGCTTCCGCCCGCCGTGTGCCTTCTGCCGAGAGCGATCAAGTATTCGGCAGTCATTGTGCCCATAGCACGCCGCCCGGCTCAGAGGGCACGAGTGGGCCAAACGGCACCATAGGTGGAGTCGCCGGCCCATCAACTGGCCCTATCAACCCGCCAGGTCCGCCTCCGTGCAGTGGGATGCCCAGCTACACCTTCCATACCATGATGATCAGCCTCTTGGTCGTGGACACGCCGCTGTTCTACCGGCCACCCGTGGGACTGCCGGTCAATTTCAACGTCAGCTACCGTCAGCTCGATGACGGCCAGGATTCCGCTTCGCTCCGCACCTATGCCAACTTCGGCAATCAATGGACTTTCGACTTCTTCGGCTACGTCCAGCTATTCTCGACCAACCTTTTGGATTACAGTTCGATCCTATGCCGCATGCCGGAAGGGGGCACCGAGTACTACACGTACCGCGCCGCGGCAGGCCAAACTGACCCTCACCCGATGAGCCACGCCTTTATTCGCCCAACTGGTCCCAACATCTTTGAGCGCATCCATCCGGACGGCTCGAAGGAGGTGTACTCCGTCCCTCAACACACATATTACACGGACACGCGGTTCTTCCTGTCGGCTGTAGTGGACCCTTCAGGCAACCAACTCTCCATGAATTACGACGCCTACGGCCGCCTAGCCTTCATCGTGGACGGGATTGGGCAGACGAATACGCTCTCCTATGAACTGACGAACAGCACGGCCTCGCCCAACTTCTTCAAGGTCACCAAAGTCACGGACCCGTTCGGACGAACCGCGATCTTCACCTACAACGCCGCCGGGCAGTTGTGGACAATCACTGACATGGGCAACCTGAGTTCTTCGTTCACTTATTCCGGCGGCGACTTCATCATTCAAATGACAACGCCTTACGGAACCACCAGCTTCGGCGGCACAGTTGGTGGCGGCCAGCACAGCCTGAACCGCAGCCTGACCGCCACCGACCCGCTGGGCCAAACGGAGATGGTCTCCCGCGAAGATCCCGCTGCGGTCCCTGCTGGTGAGGCGATTGTGCCATCGTCTTCGGTTCTGGTGGGCAACCATATGGTTCACTTGCTGATCGGAAACGAGAACCTGCACTTCCGAAACACTCTTTATTGGAGCAAGCGTGCCTATCTGGAAGCCATGGCGGACCCCGCCAACCACGCTAATTACGCCACCCTTTACCACTGGTTGGTGCAAGGCTCCTACGAGATCACGGGCATTCCGGAAAGCATTAAGAACCCATTGGAGAGCCGGATTTGGTACAACTATCCCGACCAGTACGACCCTCATTTCGTGGGCTCCTCCAGCTCCCCCATAAAGGTTGTGCGAGTGCTCGACGACCTGTCTGCCCAGCTTTACCAATACGAATACAATTCAATCGGCAACATCATTAACACGGTTGACCCGGTAGGCAGGACCTTCAGCTACACGTACGCGTCAAACCAACTCGACCTTGTTGAAGTACATCAGATTCGGACCGGCAATGAACTGCTCATGCACATTGACTACGACTCCCGTCACTTGCCCACGAACATCGTGGATGCCGCAGGCCAGACCAATGCACTCACCTACAACACAGTGGGCCAGCTTTTGACGAGGCGCGACCCGCTCGACCACACGTGGACATACGGCTACGACAACCAACACTATCTCCGCTGGGTTGATGGACCGTTGCCGGGAACCAACGACCAAACAAGCTTCACCTATGACGCAATGGGCAAAACTCGCACAGTTACCGAGTCCGACGGATACATGATCACTTACGCGTATGACAGCCTGAACCGTCTCACAAATATCACTTTCCCGGACGGCACCTTTGAAGGCTTCACTTACGACAAGCTCGACCTGGTAGCCAACCGCGACCGCGAAGGACGGGTAACCACGCACCGGTACGATGCATTACGCCACCTCGTCGAGACGGTGGATCCCCTCCTTTGGACCAACTCCTTCCAATGGTGCAACTGCGGCTTGCCCGAAGGGCTGATTGACGCCATGGGCCGCATTAGTCGCTGGCATTATGACATTCAGGGCCGTCGTAGCGCCAAGGAATACGCTGACGGAAGTCGTGTTCAATACTTTTACGAGAACAACACCAGCCGTCTGGCACGTCGCGAGGATGAGAAAGGCCAGATAACGCAATACGAGTACTTCGCGGACGACAACCGCAAACGCGTCTCATATCCCAATGCTACTAGCACCCCCACCCCGACTGTCAGCTTCACTTACGACGCCGCCTACAACCGTCTGATCACAGTGGACGATGGCATCGGCCATACTGCGTACACCTACTACGCCGTTACAGTTCCACCTCAGTTGGGCGATGGCCGCCTTTCCGCTGTAAATGGCCCTTGGACCAATGATACGATTATGTACCAGTATGACGCTCTGGGTCGGGTCACCAACCGTGTTATTAATGGACTACCCCAGACATCGGCATTCGATCGCCTCGGCCGGCTGACGACGCTTTCCAACGTTCTTGGCCGTTTTGCTTATGACTATGATGCGGCCACGCTGCGTGTTACGAACGTGGCATATCCGAACGGCGCGTGGTCGAAATACACCTATTTTGACAACGTCAAGGATCGACGTCTCCAAGAGATCAGCCACATGTTGGCAGGTGGCCAACCGCTCGCTCGCTTTGCCTACGCATACACCCCGGCCGGTAACATTACGAACTGGCTCCAGCAGTTGAGCAACGAGGTGCCTCGGGTGTGGAGTATCCAGTTAGATCCTAGTTCCCAAATCACCAACGTCATCGTCAACCAGGGCACTAACACGATTCAAACGTTCGCCTGGGGATACGACCCTGCGGGCAACCGGGTGGTCGAGTCCGTAGACGGCAGCACACGGCACTTCAATTACAACCTGTTAAACCAATTGGCTAACACTACGGATTTGTCTACGACGAACATCTCATTCGAATGGGATGCAGAGCAGCGGCTCATGGCAATAAATCGTGAAAATCACCGCACCACGTTTCGGTATGACGGGCTTGGCAGACGAGCGGAATTGAAAGAGACCGAAGCCGGTGTGGTTCAAAGCACCCAGGCTTTCCTTTGGAGCGAACTGACTTTGTGTGGGGCGCGAGACATAAGAACCTTACTCACGCAACGTTTCTTTGACCAAGGCTTGCTAGCAGAGAACTCTGAACCACTTTTCTACTTTCGTGATCATTTGGGTTCTATCGCATGTGTGGCTCGCAGCGACGGAAGCATCTATGCCTCCTACACCTATAGTCCTTGGGGTCAGCGCACTCGAGTTCAAGGGCAGTTTGACGTGCCGCATGGCTTTACGAGCTTTTGGCAGGAGGATGTGGCCGGGCTTCTCCTAGCCCCTTATCGTGCATACCAATCGGTGATGGCTCGATGGCTAAGCCGAGATCCGCTTCTGGAGAATAGCGTTGTTAATTTGTATGCTTACGTTCAGAATAATCCTATCAGTCGAGTGGATCCTCTCGGATTGCAGGCTCGTGCATCGATGCCGGGAGGGGGTGCGGTTACAGCATGTGAGCTGTGCCAAGGTGATATTAATCAAGCATGCAATAATGCAGGCCTTGATTTGTCGACTGTTGTTATTGGTGCTGCGATCTGCAGGGACGGGAAGCTCAAGAATCCGGAGTTGGTTCGCAAGATAGTATGCACACTGTATTTCTGTGATGTTCCTTCTGAGGACCCAAAGCCTGCTGCTAACAGGGAAGCAACGCTAAGCTGCCAAGGCGGTGATCCGTTCACCGAATGCGAGCGCAAATGTCGCAGTTTGCCTGGAACCGCATACCGAGATTGTGTTTATAGATGTATCCCGAAGTAACGACTCACCGATTTCATGAAGGCGACGAAACTTTGCCATCTGAAACATGCCGTGACCCGCGAGCTGGAATCGGTCACCCGGAAGGCACGTACCACCGCGCCGATGCCGGCTAGCAGCGGATTATTTTGTTACTTAGGTGCTGGGATTGCAATTTGGTCGATTGTCTTATTAGTTCATGCTGAATCGGGCACTATCATTTCACATGATGTTTCAGGTAACGTGACCAGCATTCAGACCGCGCCGGGGGCTGCGCCGGAAATCCGGGCACAAACAGGAAACGAGGCTGTGAACGCGGGATCATATGCCTATTTGTCAGTTGGGGTGGCCGGATCAAGCGGTCTTTCATTTCAATGGTTTCTCAACGGCACTGGGATCACTGGGGCCACAAATGATACGCTCGGAGTCTTCGGTGCCAGTTCCGCCAGCGGCGGCTATTACTCGGTGCGCGTCGCGAACAGCTACGGCGCCGTGACCAGCGCGCCCGCGCTGCTCATCTTTTCCCCTGCCACGAACGACATCATCGCCGCGGCCGGCGGGCCGAATGGATTCGTGGCTCAGGCCACTAACCAAAATGTCCTCTGGTCGAGCAATGGCATCGTCTGGCAGCAGGGAACTGGCATGTACCGCGACCTCATTTGGGGGGCGGGTTTATTTGGCGCAGTGTCATCAAACGGGCTGACGATTTACACCTCCTTGGACGGCAACACCTGGTCCAACCGCCATCCCAACAACCTCTTCCCAATGTACACCATCGCGTACGGGAATGGTTTGTGGTTCGCCGCCGGCCAACTCGGCCGCTATTCGTATTCCAGCGATCTGGTTTCGTGGGTGAATACATATTACCTCAACTACACGGATTTCCGTTTCATTGAGTTTGTCAGAGATCGCTTTTTCCTGGCCAGCATGAACAAACTTTATTTCATCACTAACGGCGTTACTCCGTACCCGGTTAGCGGAGTCGCCTCTGCGCATTTGATCAACTGCGTTGCGTATGGAAATGGTCGCTTCGTCGGAGTTGGGGATTACGGTAACGTCATCGTTTCAACGGATGGCACAAATTGGACCGGCACGCAGGTGGACACCAGTCCGGTTGGTGATGCGGACAATACCATGCGGGCGTTCACGACGGTGGTCTTTGTAAATGGGTATTTTGTTGCCGCAGGCCCGCCTGGCCGCCTCTTTGTTTCGACTGACGGCTTGTATTGGACCGGCGCAGACTCGGGCGTCAATGCCGGCCTGCGCCGCCTGGTTTACAATAAGGGGCTGTTGCTCGGGTTTGGGCAGGGAGGGGTTATCGCGCCGCTCGTCATTCCGCCCGTGGTCCAAATCGTACAACCCACGAACTATGCTCCAGTGGTGCCCAACGCGCCATTGGCACTCACTGCGACGGCTGGCTCCGCCTTGTCCAGCATCCAGCAGGTAACGTTTTTCGTGGAGGGCGCGGCTGTGGGCACCGTCACGAACGTACCGTATAGCGTAACGTGGACGCCGCCGAGCAACGGATTGTATCACATTTACGCCACAGCGCTAGACGCGGACGGAAACAGCTCGCAATCTGCCACAATTGGGCTCGGAGATCGGACTGCGCCGAGCATTCTGGTGCAGCCGGCGGGTCAGGTTGTGGTCGCCGGCTTTGAAACGGTGCTGAGCGTTGTCGCGAGTGGCACCGAGCCGTTGCAGTACCAGTGGTACGAAAATGGCTTGCCGCTCGATGGAGAGAATGAAGCGGTCCTGGACATCACGGGCGGCTCCGCCGGTTCCGCTGCCGACTTTTATGTGCAAGTATCGAATCTCTTCGGACAAACCAACAGCCAGACGGCCCACCTGACTGTGACCAGCAAGCCGGTCATTGTCCAGCAACCGCTCGGCTCGACGAATTTGGTTGGGGACAGCGTCACTCTATTTGCGGACGTGGTTGGGGCGGAGCCGATGTCATACCAATGGTTCAAAGATTACAGCGCCTTGCCTAACGCGACCAACGCGAGCCTGGCTCTGGAGAACCTCCAGAATAGCGATTCGGGCCACTATTCCTTGCATGTAATGAATGCCTACACCACTTCGGCCGTAGCAAGTTCCAATGCGCTGGTGCGGGTAGGAACGTTCATTTTTCTCGAGGAGGCCTTGGACGGGAGCGGGTTCACCTGGGCGGCGAGCGGCAAGGCATTGTGGCTCGGCCAGACCAATGTGACGCACGATGGGAAGAGCGCCCTTCAAAGCGGACGCATTTCCAACAATCAGACCTCAACGGTTGCGCTGATGAACCCCCTGATTGGACCAGGGACGTTGAGCTTCTGGTGGAAGGTTTCATCGGAAACGAACGGGGATTACGTGGCATTCTCGGCCGGGCTGACCAGTTGGACGGAGTATTTGCGCTTATCGGGGGAGCAGGATTGGGTGCAGGTTGTGGAGAAAGTCAGTTCGGGAAGCTACTATCTGAAGTGGGACTACATAAAGAATGGATCCCTTGGCAGTGGAGGCGACGCCGCATGGTTGGATGAAGTCTATTTCGTTGGCCAGACGGATCCAGCGCTGATTTTGGCACAGCCCAAAAGCCAGGGAGTCGTGGCTGGAGGTCGTGCGACGTTCACGGGGGTGGTAATGGGCACCGGGCCATTCGTGTATCAATGGCAACTCAACGGGACGAACCTCCCAGGGGCAAGCGCATATACCGTTTTGGCCACCAACTCACTGACGCTGACGAATGTCCAGTCTGCCCAGGCGGGACCGTACCAGTTGTTGGTCAGCAATCCTTATGGCAACACGGTCAGCGCGACGGCATTGCTGAGCGTCCTGCCTCCGACGCCGGTAGCGTACGATTTCGCTGAAGGAAACGCAGCCGTTTGGGGAAGCTTCGCCATAGACACGCTCCCGACTTCGTTGGCCAATGATAACGTCCACACTCGGGTGGGCAGCCAAGCCATTAAATTCACCACCCAAAGTGGCACGGACACCGGCGTGACCTACCCGGCGGCCGGGAATGCCCATTGGTTCTTATTGCCTTCGGATTCCCTGGCCTTCTGGACCTACGCCATCAACACCAACGCTGGCGGTTTCCAGGGCAATCAGCCCACAGTCGTGCTCCATACTCCCCCCGGCGATTTCATCTACAAGCCGCAAGGCCTCTACACGACCAACAACGCGTGGAGCTACTGCCTGATTCCGCTGGCCGGCAACGGTCAATGGCTGCGCAGCAGCAACGGAACCCCCAATCTTGGCGACGTAAACCAGATTCAAATCCATCAGGATACTTCGGGCTACGGTTTCACTGCCTATTACGACGGCGTGCGGTTCATCACGCAGACACCTATCTTCACGGGAGTGCTTGCGCAACCCAACGGATGGATTCAGCTTTCGCTCTACAGTCCCTCGAACCGCCTGGTCAATGTGCAAGCGTCAACCAACCTGGTCAACTGGATGACCATCGTGAGAAACGTGACCGGAGGCGATCCGTTGGTCCTCATCGACACCAACGCGTTCCGGTTCAAGCAGCGGTTTTATCGCGCCGTCATTCAGACGGCGCCAGAGCTTGGAGTGCCGGTTCGGGGTATCAGCGGGTCGATGCAGTTTACGATTTATGGGAACCCGACAGAAGTCTATGCGGTGCAGTCTTCCACGAATCTTGTCACTTGGCTCGTGCTTGGCACCGTGACCAATAGCGGAGGCACGGCCCAGTTTACGGATGGCGCCGCCGCGAGCTTTGCTCGCCGCTTTTACCGTGCCGTCCGGCAATGAGAATACGCGCCGTTAGCCCCGTCCGTAAGAGTAAAAGGGCCTAAAAGTCCCGGAATGCTAACTTTTAAACCTCCACCTCTCCATTACGGTTTTCATAGCCCAGCTCCAGTCGCTTCTTTAGCCGCTCCAGTTCTGGCTGCCCTTTCCGCTTCAGCCGGCCAATCGCCTGCGTCACTCGGGATTCGTCTCCCATCCCCAACCGCTCGCTCACCCAGCGCCGCCGCGCCGTGGTGTGCTGGCACAACCACCACGCCAGCACCTCCTTTTCCTAAGTGTTACCGACCTAATTCCCATCGTCTTTTGAGCCGAAGTGCCGTCCTAGGGTTTTTGCCGAATAGCCGCGTTGCGGTCGTCTTTTGCGGCCCAATTGCCGCATTCCTATCATAGCGCTGTGACCGGAGCGGTCGGTTCGGAGTTCTGGTTGTGAGGAAGGAAGAGCTGAGAGAGTTCCAGCCGCACTGGCATCGTACGGGCGATTCCCTGGCCGAATGTGCGTGCCGAAAGGCCGCATTGGCGTTGTTATGGGGACTGTGTCGCTCGAACAACATAGCGGTCTATTTCCATGCGAGAGCCCTTCCCCGGCGTAGATATGTTTTCAGTGCGGGCCTATCATTGGACGGCGCCATACGACAATCCGTTCGACCTCACTAACGCATCGTTCTATTGCGAGGGCCGATTGATTGGACGGAGCACCAACGGCTTTGAGGGGATGCTGCATCAGATCGCCCGCGACCACCCGAAGCACATCTTTATCCTGGGCAGCCTCTTTGACACAGGGCGGAGCTTTCCGCCTGACCCAACTCCGTATGAGCAGCAGCGGGACCGCCTCGACAACGTGCTGAAAGCGGCGGGAACGGACTTCATCGAGTTGGCACCCCTGCCTTAAGCAGCACTCGCGGCGAAAAGCCACCGCACAGAGCACCCGCACGGCCTGCCGCGGTTCTCGCGTGTCGGCCAGGAAGAAGATTTCGGGGGCCTTGCCGGCAATCGGAAATCAGCAAGGCCGCGGCACACTACCTGTAGGGTCTGCCTTCCTTGCGCGAGCACAAGATATAGCGTTGTTTTTGGCGTTTCTGGCTTAAGGGGCTCCAGATTGCAATGGTTGGGCTCGGGGACGGGTTCGGGACGGGGATGCGAATGGCACCGAGAAGTCCAAAGTCCAAAGTTGGGGTGGGGGCAGTTCGAACTCGGTGATGGCCTGAAAGAAAAGTCCTGTTGATTTGCAGGTACTTACAACAATTCAGCAAAATAATTTCACCCCCCTACCGCCCCTTGCCTGCGCTCCAATAACGTTAACGGTATGCGTAACCCCGCACCCATCAACCACTTCCCGCCAACACTGTTTTCGGCGAACGCTTCCCCTATATATGAAGAGGCGCATTTTTTTGCAGCAATGTCTTCGATCTTCTTCATTCAGGTCGCCTTGGCGGCGGCGACCAGCGGAGCGGTGAGCTGCTCGTAGAGGACGAAGAGGTAATCGACGCGGTGCCGGTTGCTGGGGAAAGGCTCGGGCCGGTAAGCTTCTCGGCCACGTAGATGCTGACCGCGCTGCGTTTGGCGCCAGCATAGAGCGGCGCTGGGATGACATCGACTTTGAAGCCAGCCCTGGCCAGGCGTTGGGCAAAGGCCGGGTCTGGGCGAGCGGACCAGAAGAGGGCGCGT
>OBLU010006287.1_pt1 | contig 10581 bp, 9 predicted proteins | sample 1518681 | NCBI WGS metagenome assembly OBLU01 (sample SAMEA3539304, study PRJEB22396) | soil metagenome | biome: tundra; feature: field; material: soil | place: USA | collected 2010-05 | depth 0.15 m
CCGAACGAAAAGAAACAAGCAGTGCCCCCACTTGCGTTTTCCTATTTCGATCCGGTCAAAGAACAATATGTGACGTTGCGAAGCGAACCAGTTCCGATCCAAGTGGAAGGAAATGCGTTGCCTGCGGCTAGGCTTTCCGCGGCGACAGCGAATCCGCAACCTGCGCCGGAACCATCCGCCCGGCCCGCGTCAAAGCCGCAAGACATTTTGTATCAACTGACTGAGTTGCCCGTTCGCTCACAATCCTTTACCCCGCTTTATGCGCGTTCCGTTTTCTGGATGGCGCAGTTGATTCCGCTGCTGGCCCTGCTTGGAATTGCCGGATGGAAAATTCGCCAGGCCAGGATCGACAATCGCGAAGCGCAAAGAATTGCCGCGTTGCAACAGGAAGCGACCGAGCTGATGCGCAAATTGCGGCGCAAAGACACGTCGCCGCAGGAATATTTCTCGCAAGCTTCGCGCGCGGTGCAGGTGAAGACGGCGCTTGCCCGCAATGTCGATCCAAACGTTGTCGATGTAGAGGTCGCGGCAAAGACCTTCGGATTAGATGAAGGAGAGCGTGCGCAGTTGCGTCGATTGTTCGCGCGCAGCGATGAAATGCGTTACAGCGGCGCACAGAACGGCGCGGGAACAACCACGCCGCAAGATCGACATGAACTCTTGGAATTCATCGAGAGTTTGCGCGCATGAAACAACTGATCATCACTCTTTGCGCGGTAGGGGGTCTGTTTGCGGTTTCATCGACATTCGCGCAAGCCGATACGCCGTTTGCCAAAGCGAACGAGGAATACGCAGCCGGCCATTTCAAGGAAGCGATCGATGGTTACGAAACGCTTGCCCGGTCGAGACAATGGAGCGCGACTCTATTTTATGATCTGGGCAACGCGTATTTTCGGGCCGGCGATTTCGGACGCGCGATCTTGAATTACGAACGCGCGCTCGCCCTTGAACCGCGACATCCGGAGGCGGATGCGAATCTGCGAATCGCGCGCGATGAAGCACGCGCGCTCGAACTGGCAGTGAGCGTTCCCGAGCGTTCTTTGCAATTGATGACTCCGAATCAATACACGATTGCCGCGGCGATTGCGTTATGGGTTGGGATTTTCGGAATTGTCATTTTGATTTCTGCACGGCGCCGCTCCGCCGGCTTGATCGCATTGTCGATCTTATCATTGTTGATCTTCGCTTTCGCGGTGGCCGCGATCGTCTGGCTCGATAACGGAAATAAGGGAAGCGCGCTAGCAATCGTGACGGACAAAGGAGTGGAAGCGCGCGTAGCAACGGCGGAAAATGCGAACACGGTTTTGGCGCTGCCGCCCGGAAGCGAAATCAAAATTGTGAGCAAGCGCGGCGATTGGATTTATGCCGTGCTCCCGAATAATTTGCGAGGTTGGATCTCGGCCAAGAGCGCCGAGAGTGTTCGCTTGTAAACAGCGAGCGGGTGTAGAGGCGCGCGTCCTCACGCGCCAAGATTTCCACTCCGCGCGGACTGCGGCTGAGGACAGCCGCCACTACATAGTTGAGAAGCGGCAAAATATTTACATCTTGAGTTGCTTATGAACGCAGAGATGGACGTCGGCACTGATAAGAAGGCGTTCCAGATCAATCTGGACTCCAAAAAGTATGGGACTTTCGCGGAGATCGGCGCCGGCCAGGAAGTGGCGCGCCGTTTTTTCCATGTCGGCGGCGCGTCGGGGACAATCGCGAAAACGATGTCGGCCTACGACATGACGTTCAGCGACGCCATCTATGGATCGACGGACCGCTATGTAAGCCGTGTGCGATTGCAGACAATGCTCGACCACGAGTACGATCTTCTGGTCGAACGGCTCGATGCCAAACTTGGCGATCAGCGAACATTTTTCGTTTTCGCCGACACGGTGGCAGCGCGCAGTTTCAAGCAGCACAACGAATCGCACGGCTGGCTTGGCGTTCGTTTTCAAACACAAACGCGCGGCGACCCGAGCCAGATCATCATTCACGTGCGCATGCTCGACGAGACGAACGTCGACCAGCAGGAAGCGCTGGGCGTGATCGGCGTGAATTTCCTTTATGGAGCGTTCTATCATCACGAGCCTGAACAATTGATTTCATCGCTGCAGGAAAATCTCACACCGGGGCGAATCCAGGTGGACATGATCAAATTCTCCGGCCCCGCTTTCGCCGGAGTGGACAATCGCTTGATGAGCTTGCAGCTGGTCAGCCAAGGATTGACCGACGCCATCATGTTCACGGCCGACGGCGAAACGGTGCAGCCGGCGGAAGTGTTTTACAAGAAAGCGATCCTGGTCGAACGCGGCAGTTTTCGGCCGGTAACTTATGCGACCAACGACATGCTCGATGGCGCGCGCAAAGTTTTCCTCAAGGAATCGGGATGTTCGGATCAAGAACTTATCGTCCTGATGGAGATGACGCTGGAGAATTTACTCACGGAGGGGCAATTGAATCACGCGGACTTTCTCGCCCGCGTAGACATTCTCGGCGCGCTTGGCCGGACGGTTTTGGTTTCCAGGTTCGGCGAATATTATCGGCTGGCCAGTTATCTGTCGCGTTACACGAACAAGATGATCGGGCTGGTAATGGGAGTGCCGAGTTTGATGGAGATTTTCGACGAAAAATATTATCTCAACCTCGAAGGCGGAATTCTGGAAGCGCTCGGCCGCATGTTTAAGGGCGGATTGAAGCTTTATGTTTATCCGATGATCGACGAAGAAACGGACGGAATCGTCACCGCAACTCAGATAAGCGTTGCGTCGAATTTGCGGTCGCTCTTTCAATACCTGATCGACAACCGGTTCATCCAAGAGATCACAGATTATAATCCGAAGTATCTGCGAATTTATCCGCCGGAAGCGCTGGCCAAACTGCAAGCCGGAGACAGCGGTTGGGAAAGCATGGTCCCTCCGGAAGTGGTCCAGATCATAAAAAAGCGCGAATTTTTCGGCTATCGCGCACCGGTTGCGGCATAAGAATTTAGCTATTCGCAGCCTGCACACGAGGCTTCGAACGGCCAGAAAACGCCCACGTCGGCACGTTTCCCGCTACATAGAATCGTAGCATCATGGCCAGACGCGGAGATTCTGTAATAGGCATCGATTTGGGGAAACATATTTTCAAAGGTGTTTCGCTTCGTCGGAAGGGAGATTCACGTTTTGTTCTAACCGGTTTTGCTTCGCGCGAAGTGCCGGAAGAATTTCAAAATGCCGACCAGCTGGCACAGGAACTTAAGCTCCTGATTCGCGAAGTGGGCGGCGGCGCCAAAGCGGCCGCCGTTGCGGTCTCCGATCCGGCAGCGCTTTTGCGTATCGTGGAACAGCCGACGACGCCGGTCGAATTGCTTCGCAACGCACTTCGCTTCAATGGACTGCTCGTGCTTAACCAGGAGTGCAAAGATTTCGTCCTCGACATTGCACCGGTCTCGGCCAACGGAAGCAGCGGCGCCGATTCAATGGAAGGTTCTGGCAACGTGGCGGTGCAAGGAGCCGTGGCAACGAAAACCAAGTATCTCGTCGGCGGAATGTTGCGGCCCGCGGTCAAACAAATTACCGAAGCGATGAGCAAGACTCGCGTCCCGATTGAGATTTTGCAGCTGGCGCCAATTTGTTCGTTCAACGCCTTCGAATTCGCTTATCCACAAGTTTTCAACGAGGACGCATTTCTCCTCCTCGATATGGGTCATCTGCAAAGCACCGTGTTGATCGGGAGAAAAGGAGAACTCGTGCTCGTGCGAAGCATCGACTACGGCGGCAAAGCACTCACGCAAGCGCTCACCGCCGACGGCGCGCTCGACGCGGACGCAGCCCGGATCATGATTAGCGAGGGAGATGGCGGGATGGCGGAGATTTGCCGCGGCTCTCTTGCCCGACTCGGCACCGAGGTGCGCAATTCAATTGGATTCTTCGAAGGACAACGCGAGGAAAGCATCAACCGAATCTTCGTTTCCGGCGGTATGGCTCGCGCAGAAATAGTTTTGCAAGCGCTGAGCGATGAGCTCGGTTTGCCGTGCGAAATTTGGGACCCGCTCGAAACCTGCGAAGTCGCGCTTCCCGCGGCAAAACGCCAGGCCCTCCCCCGTGAATTTGTTTCGCTCAACGTCGCCTGCGGCGCAGCGTTTGAATACTTGAGACACTAACAAGCCAATGGCACTCCATCTCAACCTCCTCCATGAGGCGATTTCAGAACAACGACAACGTCAGCGCGATCCGCTTAAGATCGGCATGATGGTGGTCGCCGGCATCGGCGCGTTGCTCTTTCTCTACTACGGTTGGAATGCCTATCGGACTCTGGAAATCAGAAGCCGGTTGAGCGCAGTCGAGAGCGACTGGGCGAAGGTCGAACCAAAAGTAACAACGGCCCAAAAACGCGCGGCAGAACTGACCAACATCATCAACACCACGCGGGTGCTCGATGTTTTGATCGAGGATCGCTTCTACTGGGCGCCATTTATGCAAAAACTTTCCCGCTGTGTCGCGCCCAACGCGCAGCTTACCAGCATGGAAGGCTCCGTCACGGATGACAACAAAGCGGTCACGGTCACGATCGAAGGAGTTTCCGCCGGACGCCCCGAGGGGCGTTCAGCCGCTGAAGACCTGCGCCAATTGCTGATCGAGCAGCTCGGTCAAAATAGTCTCGGCATCCAAACGCGCACTGCTCCGTCTGGGCAAAGTGCCTCTGAGACTGGGGACCTGATTGTCGATAAAATCACGCCCGGATCGCCGGCGGCGGAAGCGCAATTACAAAAAGACGACATTATTCGCAAGTTCGACGGGCATGATGTGAAGAGTTTTTCCGAGCTGCTCGGTTTGGCCTCGCAAGTAGAATCAAAAAAAAGGGTTGAGTTCGAAATTCTTCGCGATGGCAAGTCCACAAAGGTAACGGCACAAATTAAAGATCACCCGGTTGATTACAGCGACGTGAAAGTGCAATTCAAGACGTTGGAAGACCTCGATACGATTGTGAATGTGGGAGGCACAACTATGGCCATGGCGCGTTACGTCCTCACCGTGAACTTCAATACCCATCCCTCGGCAAACCCAGCGACAACCCCTTCTGCCGCACGAACACCAAAGTAATGATTCCGTTCAAGCTCACCAAAGATCAAATCCAAAAGCTCGGGCTCAGCACGATCGGCTTCGTCATCTTGCTCTACGTTTATTTCAGTTTCTTCCTCGGGCCGCTGAACAGAAGCCGTAACGGGATGAAGGACAAAATTAGCGACCTGCAAGACAAGCTCAATTCTTCGAAAGGCGAAATGGCCAAAACGGTTCATCTCGAGCAGCAAGCCAAGGCCGCCACCATTCGTTTCGCCGCTTTGAAAGCTTTGAACCCGGAAGGCGCGCCCATCGCCTGGTTCCCGCCGCGCATCAAAGTTTTCTTTGCCAACCAGCAGATCGACAAAGCGGTCGCCAAACTCGATGGCAATACTGCTTTTAAACAAGCCGAGCTTTCCGAGTGGATGAAATACAATTGGACGATCGATTTGCCGCAGACCGATTTCGATTTGCTCGGCAAAGCTCTCGCCAATTTGGAGAATTCCGAGCCGCTGCTTTCCATTTCAAAGATAAAGATCCAGACGCTGCCCGACCCGCAATCTCAGCAGGTCGCTCTTAACGTCGCCACCATCATCCAAAAGCAATGAAACGCGGTCTCCTCATCTCCATATCGATCTTGACCGGACTAAGTTCCCTTCAGGCAACGGAGCAGCCGGCGGTCGAGCTCAAAAATAAATCGACGTTCGCGATGGACAACGGCAGCCGCAATCCGTTCTGGCCGATCGGATGGAAACCGGCGGCGAAAATAGGAAATGGCGGCGCCGACCATGGAGGCACAGATTTGCCCCCGACGGTTTTCGTCGTCAGCACCATCACTGTGGAGCCAAGCGGCCGGTTCGCCATCATCAACGGCAAGACCATGACCGAAGGCCAACAGTTCGGCCTGCAAATGGGCACCCAAACCTACCAGATCACCATCAAACGAATCGAAGACGGTCGCGTTATCCTCGGCCGCCGCGACCAGGAAATTGTCGTCCCCTTGCGGCGCAAGTAATCATCCGCTGACAAAGCGTGCTTTGTCATCCCGAGCGGAGCGAGGGACCTCGCTCATCGTCCACGATTACGCAGATTTCCGCAGACTACCTATTCTTGCAACGTTACCCCTAACCAGACGATGCAGCCAACCGCTGGCCGGCGTACTGCCCGCTTTCCTTTATGAAAATACGTTCATTGCAAACCACACTCGCTCTCGCCAGCGGCAGCTGAGCTTGTTCTCGTTAATCGACAACTCCAATGAAGCGTCAAATCCTAATTCTCCTACTGGCACAGCTTTGCTGTGTGACCATTCTCTACGCGAAAGATTATACGCTGATCGAACAGCTTCCGAAGAGACTTGCCGCGGCGAAGACGCAAAGCCATAAGGGTTGGGATTCTGGCGTCACTTCGGAGATGAACCAGGCAACCTATGATTACAACAATGCTTTGGTTGCAATCATTAAAGACTTAGTCAGCACGTATTATCCCAAGGAATTTCTCACCGAAGAGGAAATCGATGGCTACCTTAAAGCACTTTACGACATGCACCGCTTTAAGGAGAGCGCCGCGAACCCCTCTGGCGAATCTCGGGGCACGGCGGCCAGCCTCGAAGTTCCATCCGAGGTGAGCGGAGATCTGGAGAACACAATTTCAGACATGGTTGAAGCAATTGCTAAAGATGATCCCAAGTTCGACTACAAGGGATGGAAGAAGAGATGGCAACAAGCTCAGAAGTTATGATCCGAACCTATGTCGCCTAAACAGACGTAGCTGATCTTTGTCTCGTTAGGCTGCGGCTTCCGACCGGATCGTCGCGTGAATTTGCGTTACCGATACAAATTCGCTTTCGCGCAATACGACCGGTTTTGTTCCGCGCAGCAATTGCCACCATTGAATGGCAGACCCGATTACGATCAAGAGCACGAGCACGAGAAAGAATGCTGCGACTAATGCGTCGAAGCGCCAGACGTCCGCCTGTCGAATTAATGCGGCGGCATTTTGCGAATCGGTTATTCCCGCCGCTTGCTGCATGAGCGACTGCGCGCCAGTCAGGAAACCGAGCCTCGGGTCCGCGGAAAAAATCTTTAGGTAGCCCGCGGAAAACGTGACCGCGGTCATAAATATCAACGGTAAAACGGTCACGAAAAGATATCGCGCCTTGCGCATCTTGATCAGAATCGTCGTGCCCAGGCAGAGCGCGATGACCGAGAGCAATTGATTCGCCAATCCGAACAGCGGCCAAAGTGTATTGATCCCGCCCAAGGGATCGATAACTCCCTGATACAAAAACCAGCCCCACGCCGAGACCAGCAGCACGCTGGCAAAAAAGTTTGCGCTCCATGAACGCGTGTTGGCCAACGGTCGCCAAAGATTGCCAAGCAAATCCTGCAGAAGGAATCGCCCGACACGCGTGCCGGCGTCGATCGTCGTCAAAATGAAAAGCGCTTCGAACATGATGGCGAAGTGATACCAAAGGGCGAGCGCGGCTGGACTCGAGGAGACCCGCGCAAACATGTGCGCCATTCCGACCGCGAACGTCGGCGCGCCACCGGCGCGATTGAACATTGTGTCCTCGCCAAGATTGTGCGCCAGGATCGACATCTCGTTTTCCGTCACCGGAAATCCGGCTGCTGAAACTCTTTCGACAATTTCCGTAGGCGTGCCTTTCGAGTTGATCGCGAAATACTCGCCCGGTTGCAGGACGCAGGCTGCGATCAACGCCATTAACGCGACCATCATTTCGGTCACCATCGCGCCGTAGCCGATGTCGCGGATGCGCGATTCACGCCCGACCATTTTCGAGGTTGTGCCGGAAGCGATGAGTGAATGAAAACCAGAAACCGCGCCGCAAGCAATCGTGATGCAGACAAACGGAAAGACCGGGCCGGCAAACACCAGGCCGCTGCCATCGATGAAACGCGTGAGCGCCGGCATTTGCATCACGGGGTGAATGAGGATCACCGCCAGCGCCAGCGCCGCCACCGTCCCGAGTTTCAAAAATGTGCTCAGATAATCGCGCGGCGTCAGCAACATCCAGACGGGCAGGATCGAGGCGGACAGTCCATAAATCATAATGGCCCACGCGAGCCAGCGATCGTCGTGACGAAACCAGCTTTCGATCATGGGAAAATGTCCGAGAAATTGTCCGCCCCAAACACCGAAGGCGAGTCCGAGCAACCCGAAGATCGTGATCGCCAGCACGTTCACTTTTCCCGTGCGCAATCCGATGCCCATGATCAAAGCCACTGGAATTGTCATCGCAATCGTGAACACGCCCCACGGACTTTTCGCCAGCGCTTGCACAACTACCAGCGCCAGCACCGCGAGCAGAATCGTCATGATCGCGAGCACACTAACGAGCGCGAGCGCGCCGACGCCGCGACCGATTTCCTCTTTCACCATTTGACCGAGCGTTTTGCCGCGACGCCGCACTGACGCGAAAAGCACGATCATATCGTGCACGCCGCCGCCCAGTGTCGCGCCGATCAATATCCAAAGTGTTCCAGGCAGAAAACCGAACTGCGCCGCCAGCACAGGCCCGACCAGGGGTCCCGGCCCGGCGATCGCGGCGAAGTGATGGCCGAAAACCATCCAGCGATTCGTCGGCACAAAATCTTTGCCGTCGTTTTGCACCACCGCCGGAGTCGCCCGCTCGTCATTGAGCACGAGCACTTTTGTCGCGAGCCACTTGCTGTAAAATCGGTAACTGATCGCGAGAGCGCAAAGGCCCGCGATAATAATCCAAAGCGCGCCGACTTGTTCTCCGCGCGACAGCGCCAGGACTGCCATCGCGCCGGCGCCGAGCGCCGCCACCAAAAACCAAAGCAACTTTTTCGAAAAACTCATCGCATGCGCATCTTAATTGAAATTGCTCCGCCTTACCACAACGTGCGATGTATCCGGGAGTGCAATTTCGACACAAGCTAAAAAAACTCCTTACCGGCCAGGGCTTCACCAGCGCGAGGCGTCATTTGCGCAGATCCCTGCATGCGCCGCGATTTCCACTCGAGACCGAGCGCGTAATTCAAACCATCGATCGCGACAAGTTCGACCAGATTCGACGGCGACACGCGGTCGATGATCCCGGCCAGGATTGGCCCAAATATCTCGATCTCGACCGTTGGATCGGCATCAACATTCGCCGGGTGCGTCGAATCGATCTCGATGCTTCCCCGCCAAAACGCATTCTCGATCTCGGCTGCGGCGCCGGCTACTTCGCCTACATCGCGCGGTTGCTCGGCCACGACACCGTCGGCCTCGACATCGATGAGGTGCCGATGTTCGGCGACATCACACGATTGCTCGGCGTGCCGCGTGTGACCTGGCGCATTCAACCATTCGTTCCCCTGCCCGATCTCGGCGAAAACTTCGACCTCGTTACCGCATTCATGATTTGCTTTAACGATCACAAGCAACCCGGCCTGTGGGGAGTCACCGAATGGGAATTCTTTCTCGATGATCTGGCAAAGCATCTCACGCCGCGCAGTTGCGTCTGGCTGGAGTTGAACCGCGAATACGACGGAACCTGTTACACGCCCGAGCTGAAGAAGCTTTTCGAACGTCGCGGCGGGAAGATCGAAGACCACCGGCTGATCTTCAATTCAGTCCTTCGCGCGCCTTCTTCAACTTCGCCAGTTGCTCGCTAAAATCTTTTTGCCGCTGTCGATGCTCCTCCACCACTGCAACGGGCGCACGATCGACAAACGATTTGTTCTGTAACTTCCCTCCCACGGTTTCCAATTCTGCTTCCAGTCTCGCGATCTCTTTTTCCAACCGCTCGCGCTCCGTTGCTTTATCAATTACTCCTTCAAGCGGCATGTAGAGTTCACCGTGTGGAACTAGCGTCATCGGCGTACCCGGAGCAGGCTTAAAATCCTTTTCTAGGAGAAGCTCTGAAGCACCCATGAGACGAGCCAATGTGCGAACATCCTCCTGCACCCAATCGCCAACAGGTCGCATCACAAAGCGAACCTTTCTATTGGATGCTATACCGTACTGAGCGCGCAGATTGCGAGCAGAACGAGCAGCATCATAAATTAACCTTGCGACGTTGACCTGCCCGGGTCCCTGAACCACCGCTTCGTTCCAGTTCACGTCGACAAAATTCGTAACCGCCAATGCGAACATGATCGATGTCTTCTGTTTGGCGTCTTTTCCGTGCGAATCTGCTTCATAACCAAGCGTCGCCCAAAGTTCTTCAGTGATGTGAGGCATGAAGGGATGAAGCAATCGCAAGAACGACGAGAGTACGACGTCCATCACAGCAATTGTTGATTTGCGCCGAGATTCGTCGCTTCCAGCAAGGTCCTCTTTCGCTGCCTCTAAGAACCAGTCACAGTAATCGCTCCAGAAAAATTGATAGAGCGTCTGTGCTACCGAGCTGAATTCGTAATTCGAGTAATCTAGATCGACCGCTGTAATTGTCTCTTCGAGGCGGGTGAGCACCTCGATCGAGTAAATTGAAAGCGGGCTCAAATCCAACGGTGAAACGCGTTTACTCGATGGGCCTTGCATTACTCTGAAACGGGCCGCGTTCCCAAGTTTGGTCGCAAAA
>OBLU010006288.1_pt1 | contig 10577 bp, 11 predicted proteins | sample 1518681 | NCBI WGS metagenome assembly OBLU01 (sample SAMEA3539304, study PRJEB22396) | soil metagenome | biome: tundra; feature: field; material: soil | place: USA | collected 2010-05 | depth 0.15 m
AAACCCGGAGTTGACCTTGGTCTGTTTGACGAACTTTCGTTTTAGGCCGGTACCGATGCCGCCCAAGCTCAATCAAAAGCGAGCACTGTTTGTCCTGACCAAGATCGACGAGATCCTGGCCTGGGAACAGCGGAAGGAGGCAGAGCGGGACACGCGCTTCATCGAGCTGGGCAGGTATCTATGTGAAGTGCGGGCGGGACAGTACTGGCGGTTAGAAAACTTGAAGTCGTTCGATGAATTTCTGGAAAGGCGGTTTCCCGATTCGCGCCGGACAGCCTACTATCTGATGTCCATTCACGAACACTTGCCGCCACAGATCCGGCGGGAGTTGAAACAGGTGGGCTGGACGAAGGCGGCGGAGTTGACCAAGGTCGCGCGTTCGGACGGGAAGGATTTCGATTGTGCAGCATGGATGCACAAAGCACGTTCCTTACCCCGGGATCAGTTCAAACGCGAGGTGGACCAGCACCTCACGGGCAAGGACACCGAACCGACCGAAATCGTCTACTTCAAGTTCTACAAGAGCCAGATCCCGGTGATCGAGCAGGCGATCGAGACGGCAGCGCTGATGCTGGGCACGGACAAGTCGCGCGGGTACTGCCTGGAGATGATCTGCGCCGACTTCCTTGCGGGTGCGCACTTGGACAATGGCGACCCGGAGATCCTGCTCAACTCGATCTCACGCTACTACAAGTTCTTGCCCGGCGAACAGCGGCAGGCTTTCCTCGAAAATCTGCGTGAGAAGGCGTCGTGAACGACTGCCGTGCCAAAACGCCTGGCTTGCGGCCTTTATCAGGAACTGTACGAACAAGCTGCATCTAGGGGTCGGCGGCGTTCCCGGACATGCTATCTTTTAGCTTGACGGATCGAGAAGTTGCAATATGTGCGGCGGTTTAGACGGAGGCAGAAATGAAAACCTTCACACGCATCACCGTAGACCCCAACCAAATGGGCGGCCTCCCGTGCATCCGAAGCCTGCGTATACCTGTCGCCACCGTTGTCGGTATGGTAGGCGAAGGCATGGCGGAAGCGGAAATCCTAAATGCTTATCCCGACCTTGAGGTCGAGGATGTTCGCGAAGCACTGCGCTACGCGGCTGAGGCCGTCCGCGAGCGGGAACTTCCCGTCGTTGGTGGTTCTTGAAGTTCCTGGTTGACAACGCTTTGTCACCTTTGATCGCGGAGGGTTTGCGATCCGCAGGCCACAACGCGATTCATATCCGCGACTACAACATGCAGAAGGCGACCGATCTTGAAGTTTTCGCACGCGCCGCAGAAGAAGATCGAATCCTAATCTCTGCCGATACGGATTTTGGCACCTTATTGGCTTTGCGCAATGAAGAAAAGCCATCCGTCATTCTGCTTCGGCGTGGACCCAAACGTCCCGCAGTTCAATTGCGATTGTTGTTACGGGCTATGCCTGTGATGGAGGAGCCTTTGAGCGAAGGCAGCATTATCGTCGTCGAAGAAAAGCGAATTCGAGTCCGGCGATTGCCTTTGGGACGTTGAGAATAAGACGGACAACGCTTCGATTGTGCAACCTAGTTCCACAAAGCTCGAAAATCTGCGGGAGAAGGCGTCCTGAGAATGATTCGCCCCAAAGCCGCTCGCTCGCGGCTGGACTCTTTATCGTACGAAAGTCTGCGCCAGCAGATCCTGCGTCGCGACAACTGGAGGTGTCAATCCTGTGGCACGATGTCGAATCTTGAGGTGCACCACAGGGAATTCCGCAGTCATTCGGGGGAAGACTCCGAGGAGAACTTGATCACGCTGTGCTCGGCCTGCCACGCCAGAGCGCATGGCCGGTAAGCCGACGAATGGATAACTGAAATGTAGGGGAACGGGTTGAACCCTCGGTGCGATACTCGCCAGATCCGCATCGAGCGAGACGGCAGCGCTGATGCTGGGCAGAACAAATGGCGCGGCAGCTGTCTGGGGATGATCTGCGCCGACTTCCTTGCGGGTGCGCACCTGGACAACGCAACCCGGAGATCCTGCTCGCGGTACTGCAAGTCCCTGCCCGGCGAGCAGCAGCAGGCCTTCGTCGAAAACCCGTGTGAGAAGGCATCCTGAGAATGATTCGCCCAAAATCCACCCCCTTGCCGCTGGATCTTGTGTCGTACTGAAAGTCTGCGCCAGCAGATCCGCCCCGCGCAATCGTGACGGGTAACGATAGTAACCTGTGTGCCCCAAGCTTATCCGGCTACTATGATCCCGGATGTTGACTCTCAACCATCGGGCGGGATCTGAGCCATCTTCGTCGGCTGGGCCTACGGCTGGGGTCATGACCATCCCAGCCCAGAGAAGCCCGCGCGTGCTTACTCTTGTCCGGTACTTAGCCGTGGGCGCTTGCAATACGATCTTCGGCTACGGCTGCTTTGCTCTGTTCACACTGCTCCTGACCCCCCTCCTGTCCTACGGATATGTTCTGGCCAGTCTTATCGCCAATCTGGTCAGCATCACGTTCGCCTTCTTCGGATATAAGTGGTTTGTATTCAGGACTAAGGGCAACTACCTCAAAGAATGGATTCGCTGCGTCGGCGTCTATGGCAGCAGCATGATCTTGTCAGCCGCCGCCCTTCCTTTCGTTGTCGGCGTCATCCGCCACCAAACCAGCTATGACCGTAGCGCACCGTATATCGCCGGCGCCATCGTTCTCGTGTTTTCAGTCCTGTTCAGCTTCTTAGGCCATCGCCACATTTCCTTCGCGGACGGCAATCAGTCCCCGCAAAGCGCACGTTGATCAGTTAGGATCACTCGCCTCCAATGGAAGCTTTCCGTGACTTTCGTAATTCTGCCTTCCTCACTCGTGTGTGGGATAACTGATCTGCGGGTCTGTATAAGTCCCGCAGATCGAAGGGACGAAGCGCTGCCGTACCGAGGGGCCCATGCATAGTGACGCTACTCTCAGTCCTCCGCCCCATCGCGCATGCGGCACTTGCGGAGCAATCAAACTCAGCAATCCCGTTCTCTCGTTGCTCCCAAACTCGCACTCCGAGGTCCGCTGCTCATGAAGCTTTCTGACTACATCGTCGAGCGGCTCGCGGATTGGGGCGTGCGCCACATTTTCCTGGTCACGGGCGGAGGCGCAATGCACCTCAACGACTCCATTGGCAAGGAGCCACGCATTCAGTACGTGTGCAATCACCACGAACAAGCGTCCGCGATGGCCGCCGAAGCTTACGCCCGCATTAGCGGCCAGCCCGGCGTGGTCAATGTCACCACCGGGCCTGGCGGCATCAACGCCCTCAACGGAGTCTTTGGGGCCTGGACCGATTCGATCCCGATGCTCGTCGTCTCCGGCCAGGTCAAGCGCGAAACCTGCATGCGCGCCCAGGGCATCACGGGCCTCCGCCAGCTGGGAGACCAGGAAGCCGACATCATCGCCATGGTCGCGAACATCACCAAGTACGCGGTGATGATCGACGATCCCCTCTCCATCCGATATCACCTCGAGCGTGCCTGGCACCTCGCACAAAGTGGACGCCCTGGTCCTTGCTGGCTAGACATTCCGGTCGATGTTCAGGCCGCACCTATCGATCCCTCCCATCTTCGCGCCTATGATCCCGCGCAGGATGAGACCGCAACAGTTGAAACCGCAAAGGACAAGATCGCGGGCGATGCGTCCTGGCTCAAATCCCATTGCCGCGAAGTTCTCCACCGAATCCGCAGCGCCAAGCGCCCCGTGATCCTCGCCGGCACCGGCGTCCGCGCCGCCCATGCAGTTGCCGAATTTGACGAACTCTTTCACCAGTTGGGCGTACCCGTAACCACCGCATGGACCCATGACCTCATCGCCTCCGATGACCCGCTCTTTTGCGGACGCCAGGGCACCATCGGCGACCGCGCCGGAAACTTCACGGTGCAAAATGCCGACGTTCTATTGATCCTCGGATCGCGTCTCAACATTCGCCAAACCAGCTATAACTGGCAATCGTTCGCGCCGCGCGCCTTCAAGATCCAGGTCGATATCGACGCCGCCGAGTTTCACAAACCCACGATCCAGCCGGGCCTGGCCATCCACTGCGACCTCAAGCAGTTTCTGCTGGAACTCCTGCGCGAGTGTGAGGCCGTAAACTACCGCCCTGGAGCCCACGCGGCGTGGCTCGCCTGGTGTCGCGAACGCGTCCAACTCTACCCGGTCGTGCAGGATAGCCAGCGACAGCCCGGCCCGCCATTGAATCCTTACTACTTCGTCGAGCAACTCTCGGCCAAACTAGCCGACGACGATGTCATCGTCTGCGGCAATGCAACCTCTTGCATCGTGCCTTTTCAGACCATCCATCTGCGCAAACACCAGCGCCTTATCTCCAACTCCGGATCCGCCTCCATGGGTTACGACTTGCCCGCCGCCATCGGAGCCGCTTTCGCCCGTCCCGGGAAGCGTGTCATCTGCCTCGCCGGGGATGGCAGCATCCAAATGAACATCCAGGAGTTACAAACCGTCGTTCATCATCACTTACCGCTGAAGATCTTTGTCCTCAATAACTCCGGCTATCTTTCGATGCGCATGACACAATCCGGCTTTTTCGGTCGTCTAACCGGAGAGAGCGCAGCGAGCGGCGCTTCCCTTCCGGACATGGTCAAGGTGTCCTGCGCTTATGGCATTCCGTCGATTCGCATTGACCGCCAGCCGCAGCTTTCGCAAATCGATCGTGCGCTTGCGACCGATGGGCCAGCATTAGTCGATGTCGTACTCGATCCGAACCAGGAGTTCGAGCCGCGATCACGGGCCAGGCAGTTACCGGATGGGCGGATCGTGTCGCCTAATCTAGAGGACATGTACCCATTCCTGGATGAAAGTGAACTAATGGACAATGTCATCAAGGACTAAGGACATTACCATACTAATAAGCCGTTCCACCTAACCGGGATAGCAGGACGAACTGGACAGACAAGTATTATCATGACTGGCAACGACATATTCGACGAGTTATTTGTGCTGGAGTTGGCCAATAACCACTTGGGCGACCTGCAGCGAGGTCGGAAGATCATCAGTAACTATGCGCAAGTCGTACGCTTCAACAACGTGCGCGCCGCTATCAAGCTGCAGTTGCGCGATGTCGACAGCTTCATTCACCAAGAGTTTCGCCACCGGGACGATATCCGCTACATCAAGAAAACCCTCGACACGCGCCTAAAGCCAGAGGACTACGCCAAATTGGTACAAGCCATTCGGGAAGCCAGCTGCATCCCGATGGCAACTCCGTTCGACGAGAGTTCAGTCGACTTTTGCTGTGAGGTCGGCATCCCCATCCTCAAAATCGCCAGTTCGGACTGCAACGACTGGGTTCTCATCGAGAAGATGGCGAAAACCAAAAAGCCCATGATCGTCTCCACCGGCGGCTCGTCGCTCAAGGACATCGACGACTTGGTCACCTTCTTCGATAATCGCCATATCCCTCTGGCCATTAACCACTGCGTGTCGCTCTATCCCTCAGAGGATAGTGACCTCGAACTCAACCAGATCGACTTTCTCCGCAATCGCTATCCCAATCACGTCATCGGATTTTCTACCCACGAGTACCACGACTGGACTTCGTCCATGCTCATGGCCTACGCCAAAGGCGCGCGGACCTTCGAGCGCCACGTCGACATCCAAACTGAGGGTATGACAGTTTCTCCGTACTGCTCGGTGCCCGAGCAGGTTGATACCTGGTTCAAAGCCTTTCATCGCGCCAAGCGTATGTGCGGAGCTCCGGGCACGCAGAAACGTCTGGCGCCGCAAAAGGAAATCGCCTATCTCGACTCGCTCGTCCGCGGAGTCTATGCCAAACGCGATCTTCCTATAGGCCACGTTCTCCAGGATGCCGACGTCTATCTAGCCATTCCGCTGCAGCAGGGACAGATCTCCTGCCGCGAACTGATGCGTGGCGAAGTGATCCGGAAACCCGTACCCAAAGATCAGCCTATCATGGTCGACGCCATTGACAGTCCTTATGCCAACATCCCGTCACTCACCGAACTGATCTATCACCGCGGTCTCCAACCTCAGGCTGCTGCTTACGCGGCAAAAGCGGGCAGTGGCAAGTGAGCGCTCTTCACGAAATGAAAACCATCAGCGTAGTTACCCCCTGCTTTAACGAAGAAGGCAATGTCCGCGAAGTCTACGAACGCGTGCGCACATTGATGTTGGGCCTCGGACGCTACCGCTACGAGCACATCTTCATCGACAACGCGTCCCGTGATACCACCTTCACCGTCCTTAGCGAAATCGCCGCCGCCGACTCTAACGTCAAGGTTATCCGCAACGCGCGTAACTTCGGACACGTCCGCTCCCCCATGCATGCGCTCCTGCAAACGTGCGGCGACGCCGTCATTATCCTCATGTCCGATCTGCAGGATCCCCCTGAAGTTCTCGCCCAACTGCTCGAACAGTGGGAGAAGGGAATACCCATCGTCATTGCCGTCAAACATCAAAGCCGCGAAGGCGCACCGATGTTCCTGGTTCGGAAACTGTTCTATCGACTGGTCAACCGCCTCGCTGATGACATCGAGACCTACGAAAACTTCACCGGCTTTGGGCTGTATGATCGACAAATCATCGACCTTGTCCGCCAGTTTGGCGATCCTTACCCGTATTTCCGCGGCATGATCGCGGAAATTGGCCTTCCCCACGCTGAAGTTCTGTACGAGCAGCAGCGCCGCAAAAGTGGCAAGTCCAAAAACAATTTCTACACACTTTACGATCTTGCTATGCTCGGCATCACCAAGCTCTCCAAGGTCCCGCTGCGTCTGGTCACGTTCTCGGGTTTTGCCGGATCGCTGCTTTCCTTGCTAGGGGGCGTGGCTTACTTTGCGTACAAACTCCTGTCTTGGGACGAGTTCACGCTGGGCATCGCGCCCATCGCCATCGGAATGTTCTTCCTGGGATCGCTGCAGCTTCTTTTCATGGGCATCATCGGCGAGTACATTGGGAACATCCACACGCAGGTACACAACCGTCCGCTAGTGGTCGAGCGCGAAAGATTGAATTTCCAGTGCGAGCCCGGCAAACCGCTCCCCCGCGCCACTCTTGCTTCGCGAGCGGCCGCAGGCCACTAAAAGGAACTGGTCCGGGCCGGCCTTCTTACGTTGGTTCGTGCGCGTTCCTTATACCGTTGAGGAATGTGCCAGCCCTCGCCGTAGGCAACATTGTGACGCCGCGTGAGTAGGATTCGTCGCAGGCCAACCGGAATACGTCTTTTGGCAGGCCGCGCTCCGGTTCGGGAGCGACGATTCTAATTATGCGATCGTGCGCGTCAATTCGCCGGATCGTTGACCGTCCTCGTCGTCAGAGTCCTGAATTCTTCTCAAACAATGTTTCCTCGATCAGTTCGCAAAGAATGTGTCCGGTTAAGATGTGCGCTTCCTGGATACGGGGTGTTTGATCGCTGGGAATGCAGATGCAGTGATCGACGACGCTCGGCAACTTTCCGCCGGTTTTTCCGGTCAGACCTACTGTGACTAGTCTCCTCTCACGGGCCACGCTCACGGCTCGCAGAACGTTGGCAGAGTTTCCGCTGGTGGTGATGGCGAAGGCGACGTCATCGGGACTGCCTATCCCCTGGACTTGGCGCGCGAAAACGTCGTCAAAGGAATAATCGTTGCCGATGGCGGTGAGGACGGAAGAATTGGTGGTCAGCGCCCAGCCCGAGAGGCTTGCCCGTTCTCGCAAGAACCGCCCGCTCAGTTCCGCGGCTAGGTGCTGGGCGTCCGCGGCGCTGCCGCCGTTTCCAAAGAACAGGATCTTGTTTCCGGAGCGGAGGCACTTCGTCATTGCGTTCGCTACCTTTACGACTGTGCTCAAGTACGCTGAAGACTCCAGCAGACTCTGCATCACCGATGCGCAGTCGCGAATTTTGGCTACCGCCAGAGACTGCGCAGTATCCGCGTTCATAGGCCATCTCCAGCCCAGTATTGGCGTTCACGAAGCCGCACTGAGTTGGGCCTCATTGTCCTGCAGTGCTTTACCCGGGCCATATTCGGAATTGATCCTCTCCTGCTCGACCACAAGGGGGCGCTTCTGCACGAGGGTATGAATCGTGCCAATATATTCCCCAATGATGCCCATAAACAACATTTGGACCGACATGAAGAAAAAGTGTTGTCGATTGAGGAGTTGTCGATGAAAATATGTTCGTAGCTGTAATTGCCGCCGGCGCTGACGGCGGCGCGCACCCGGAGGTACAGCTCGCGCACGTTGCCCTCTTCGTTATAACAGAGAGCGATGATACTGATCGTCTTCATGTGGCTAATTAATCAATCGCCTAGTTGTACTCCAACGCCTGCTGCCGCCGGAGACATCTCGGATGTCCCGGGCTCGAAATAGCGTTTCAGAGCCAGGAAGTGACGTTCAAAACACTCGTAGCTGACCTTCGCAATAAAAAAACTGCCCACGAAAAGAAAGGCGAAATACATAACACTAAACCAGAAGTTAGAAACCAATACGAGGGGTAGTCGCTTGTAGATGAGGAAATCGCACAGCACCAGCACCGGCACGTGGTACACGTAGATTCCATAACTGTATTTGCCGAAATCGGTCAACACTCCATTGCGAAGAGCGCGCTGAAATAGGGTTGCCGCCCCATCGGCAGCTGCCGCATAGAGAATCAGAGCGGTGAAGCCGACAGCGAGCAGGGTGAATCCGAAAGTTTCAACAAAAAGAAGGCCGCCCCCGGGGCCGTGTATGAGTCGCACCAATCCCACACCCGCTATGAAAAGCAGGATTGCAGCGAATGAGATTCGGGGCAACCATCGGCGGAGAACACCTAGAGTCTGCGCTTGACGGAACAGAATTGCAGCCAGAGCCCCGCAAAGCAGCGTGTCCATGCGAGTAACCGTCGCCATGACGATTGCCTGGGAGGGACCAGTGTGAGCAACCCAGAATATTCTAACCAAAAGGGCAATCACGCACGCCCCCACAGCGACCTTTGCCAGCCTTTGCGAGATCAAAAGCCAAACGCAGAGCGGCCATATCAAATAGAACTGTTCCTCAACGGCGAGAGACCAAAAATGGCCGACGATGTTCGGGCCCCACTCCCCCTTCCAGAGTACCAGCCAGTTTGTCAGGTACAGGAAGTAGAGTTTTTGGTCCGCTACCAATGGCAACACATGGGGCCGATGGCTCCAGACTGCCGCTGCCCCTAAGATCACGATCAGCACGGAGTAGTAAAGTGGAAAAATTCGCAGAACTCGTCGTGCATAAAAAGCGGAAAAGTAGTTGTTCGCCTTGCGAGTGTCGAGCAGGATGCCGGTAATGAGAAAGCCAGATAGCGCAAAGAAAAGATCGACACCGACCCACCCATAGCTAAGCATCAGCTTCATGAATCTTATTGCAATGTTGCAGGGAGGAATCAAATGCTCGAAATGATGGAGCATCACGAGGATGATCGCCACCCCCCGGATTCCATCAAGAGCGCGGATATTGCGAGCATCTGAACTCATGTTTCCTGCGTGAGACGGCCTCTTTTGCGACTGGCGCATACTACTTGTGACCCGCCCGAACTGGCCTCACGCAGCGACCTTCACCGCCATGGGCAGAAAATTTTACCACGCAGCAGCCGCTTTCTTGTGCGCTGCAATTGGGACAAAGCTCCGGCTTATGCAACCTTCCTAAGCGCGCGCGGGCGGGCCCATGTCGTCATGAACCCAACGGCGTTATCAGACTCCGTCTCATATCCAAAGGATTGGAAAATCTCTTCAACTGCCGGTGCGGTGAGCTTTCCACCGACCCAGTGATTTGTGTCGACGGCGAGTTGGATCGGATTCGACCGCAGGAACGGTACTGCCGCCGCAAGCATATCAATCTCCGAGCCCTCAATGTCGACCTTCACGAAGTTCGGTATGCCGTAACGCGCACACGCATCGGCCAGGGAGAGCGTCTGAACGGAATGAATGTCGCCTACCGTCGTGCGGGTGGAATGTCTTTCAAGGCGAGAGCCCAAGGTCCCCTCCGACAGAAACACAGCAGCATCCTCGGTTTTGTCGGAAATGCCAAACGGGAGGGGGGTTACATTCTTAAGTCCATGCCGTTCGACATTTCTCGTGAGCAGCTTAAAATTGACCGGATCCGGCTCGAACGAGTACACCTTACCCTCAGGGACACACTTCGACATGTGATAAGCCGTGACCCCGCAGTACGCGCCGATGTCAAAGATCAGGTCGTCTGGCTTCGGCTTGTACCAGTGAAAGTACTCTCCAATCGCCTCAAGCTCTTCAGGGAAGGATGACAGTTCGAATTCGAGTCCGTTCTTGTAGCTTTGGAGCTTCGGTCCGGAGAAGTCGACCAGCAGCCCGGCACCGCCCTTCTCTGGAACGACCTGATTAAAGTACAAATCGAAATGCTCTACCATGTCGTGGGCATATGGGAAATGCTTTGATGCGAGACGGATCGTTCTGCCGTCTTTCGAGACATCGACATGATCGCGCTCGAAGTTCAGCACGAGGGGACGGCAGCGAACGCGCATCATTGCACGAACCATTGGATTGTTCGATCCGGCCCTTATTGCGAGCGCACTGGCTGCGTGGCGAAATAGTCCGTTGGTCACTTGCTCACTCCGATTTTGTCTTTCTCGTCGAACCTTAGCGATTCGATAT
>OBLU010006289.1_pt1 | contig 10574 bp, 6 predicted proteins | sample 1518681 | NCBI WGS metagenome assembly OBLU01 (sample SAMEA3539304, study PRJEB22396) | soil metagenome | biome: tundra; feature: field; material: soil | place: USA | collected 2010-05 | depth 0.15 m
CAGCCGGACCGCCTCACGAACCGGGAGTGCCTCGACCAGGCCGACGGCCAGTGGCGGCCTGGGTGGTATCGCCCCAGGTCGGCCTTTTCGCCGCCTTGATGCCGGTTTCAAGCTGTGCTGTTATGTGTACGGTAAGCCATCACGATTTGACGGGGATTTCAAGACGGGGATTCATGACGGGGGTTTCATGACGGGGGTTTCATGACGGAGGTGCCGAGACCGGCATGGCTGGCCGAGCTCATAGAGGTCGCCCGCCAGCTGTCCGAGGCCAGCGGCGGAGACAACGCGGCTCTCCCGGCCGAACGCCCGGAACGGATCGGGAAGGCGAGCCCTGACGCTGAAGCGGGTCCCGGCTGGTTCTGGCTGGATCTCGGAGGCCAGGTGGTGGAGTCCGATCAGCTAGAGACCGCGGTGCTCGGGCCGGCTGAAGGACCGCAACAGCGCCGGTTCCAGGTCCTGGAATCGGCGCAGGATGGCAGCGTACTGAGGATCAAGGTAGCGTCGTTCGCTCCCTCGGACGGGCTGTTCCTGTGGGTCTCGCGCCGCGGCCGCGCGGGGCTGGACAAGTCCCTGCTCGCAGGCTTATCGCAGATGAGTCGATTCCATCTGATCGATCGCTTCGCCCAGGGCCGTGCCGACCCGGTCCCGGGCGCAGCGCCGTCGGGCAGCCTCAATGCCGATCAGGCCCGCGGACTCGCGGCCTGCCTCGCGCCGGGCGTGCAGCTCGTCTGGGGTCCGCCAGGAACTGGGAAGACGAGGCTGTTAGCGGCCGCGCTGCAGGAGCTGACCGTGCGCGGCAAGAACGTGCTGCTGGTCTCGGGCAGCAACGTGGCCGTCGACAACGCCCTAGCCCAGGCGGCAACGAACCTCGATCCGGCTCCCGGTGTCATCGTCCGGGTCGGAACGCCCCATGTAACCGGCGTCGCGACGGATCCGCGCCTCTGCCTACAGCGCATGGTGCTCGGCCGTCTGCAGCAACTCGACAGCGCGCGGGCCCACGTGGAGGAATTGATCGCCGATCTGCGCGGCCATCCGGGTGTTGTCCGCCTCGACAGCGCGAAACGTGAACTGGCCGGCTTCGACACCTCCGCCTATCGCGAGGCCCGGCAGCACATCGACAATCGCGACTGGCTCGCCGAGCAGCGCACGCTGATGCGGCAGGTCCAGGAGCGGGCTGCGGCATCAGCGGCGGCACTGAGCGCGCGGCGGGCCCGGCATGACCAGGCAAAGCGCTCCTGGGAGGAATGCGCCGTCGCGCGGCAGCACCTCAACGCGGCCACGGCACTGGAGATGAAGCTCGGCAATGTCGCCCTGGGACGTGACCAGGCGATCGCCGATGTGGTCCGGCTACAGGCCGATCGCGAGCGCCTGGTCGCTGAGTCCGGCGCCCGGACGGGAGGGATCACCGGCCTGAGCCGCCGCCGCGAGCGCAGGCAACTGGCCGACCTCATAGCGGACGTGAACTACCGGCTCGATGCGGCAGAGGCCAGGAGGCGGGAGGCCGAGCGGATCCTGGCGACGTTCTCGGGCCAGCTGACCGCGCAGATCGAGGGTCATATCCACGCCGCCTACCCCATCACCGATGACGAGGTGGCGCAGCGCCGGATCGCCCTCATCTCGGCCGAAAAGCAGGTCAGGCACGCCTGGGATATCCAGCAAGAGTGCGAGCGGCAGACCCAGGAACTCGACGCGCAGATCGCGCTCGGCGAGCGCCAGCACCAGCCGACGGCGGCCGATCTCGACCTGGTGGCGCGGGCGGACGAGCAGGACCTCCCCCGGAAACTGTTCGGGTTGCCGGAGTTGGAACGGCAGGCGAGCCAGGTACTGGCGGAGATCGAACGGCTGGAGCAGCGACACGAGGAACTCGTGAGCCAACTGGCCGAGGAAGGCCGCGCTGTCCGCCGCGAGATCATCCAGCAGGCCACGGTCGTGGCTACGACGCTCACCATGCTGCACGTCACGCCGGAGGTGAACGAGCGCGACTACGACTACGTCCTGGTCGATGAGGCTGCCTCCGCCCGCCTGCCCGAGGTCGTGTACGCGATCAGCCGGGCCACCGATGGGGCGACGCTGCTCGGTGATTTCCTGCAAAACGGCCCCCGGGTCCCCGCTGGCTTCGATGACTCACGTGACCCGGCGATACGGCGGTGGCTTCACCAGGACTGCTTCGCCCTTTTCGGCATCCACGACCGGGCGTCCGCTCAGGCCAGCCCGGGCTGTGTGTCCCTCGCCGAGCAGTACCGTTTCGGGGCCGCCATCAACGACCTCGCCAACACTGTCGCCTACGAAGGCCTGCTCCAGGTGGCCGAGGGGACCGCTGCCGCCGGGGCCAGCCAGGAGATTGTCCTCGTTGACGTCGGCGGCCTCGGTGACGAACTAGCGGCGCCCCGGCCCAGCGCCGGCGGCTCCGCCACCTGGTGGCCCGTCGGTGCGCTCATCTCGGCGGCGCTGGCCGGCGAACACTCTCAGTCCTCGGCGAAACCGGTTGGCGTGGTCACGCCCTACAGGTGCCAGGCAGAACTCATCCGCAGCCAGCTGAGTCATTCGGGAGCGCCGCCGAAGATCGAGGTCGGCACCACGCGGGCGTTCCAGGGCCGTGACTTCGATACCGTGATCTTCGATCTGGCCGAGAACGGTGCGGGCCGGGTGGCGCAGGGCCGTCCCGGCACCGATCGGCACCGCCTCAACGGTCTCCGGATGTTCAATGTCGGGGTCACCCTCGCTCATCGGCGCCTGTACCTGATCGGCAGCGAGGCGCTCGTGCGCAGGAGTGACGGCGGCCCGTTGCAGGCCCTCCGCGGGATGGCGGACCAGGGGCGGATGCGCGTCGTCCGCGCGGCCGAGGTGCTTGACCTCCAGGCCGAGCCTGCCGGTGACCCGATTGCGTCAGGCGTCTGGAAGGCGCTGCGCGGGCTCGCCACGCTGGCCGATCTGTCCGACGAGCACTATCTGCCCGAGGAGGTGCACCGGCAGATCGATCAGGCGGCCGAGCGGATCTGGGTCTGGAGCCCCTGGGCCGGGCAGCGATCAGCAGAATTCATCCCGCACCTGCGAGCAGCCGCGGACCGTGGCGTGCACGTTCATGTGGTTGCCCTGTCGCCTGGCGAGGCCGATCCGCAGCTCCGGTCCCGTCACGAGGAACTCGGCCGCCTGCTCCCCAACGTGATCTTCCTGCACATGGATCACCAGGAGCTCATCGTGGTTGACCGGAAGCTGATCTTCATTGGCAGCGTGGCCGTGCCCGCCGGTACCCAGGGCGGGCGGCACGAGGTCATGGCGGCGCTGGAAGGCGCGGATATTGCCGAGCGGCTGCTACTGCACGAGCGCGCCGACGTGCTGGCCCACCCGCCCGCCTGCCCGCAGTGCGGAAACCCGGTCCGCGAGGCAGCGGTGCGCGGCGGCGATGGCCGCGAGCGCTTGCACTGGGTGTGCCGCGCAGCGCGCGACGATCGCGACTGCGGGTGGACCGACCCGTTCCCTGACCTGCCCGGCAGCCGCGACCAGGCCGGCCAGCAACCCTGCTGGGGCAGTGCTCAGGCGGGCTCCGACGTCACTGGTACCGCCGGGTAGTAGGAGCCGATGATGTCGGCCGCTGTAGGCACCGGGGCCGTAGCGACCCGGCTGGCCGAGTCCGGCCGAACTCCTGAGCTCCTTCGCGGCCTGCGGGTCAGACGCCGGCGGGCAGCCCGGCGAGCGCGTCCTCGATTGCCTTGTCGGGCAGATCGAAATCGGTGACCTCGCCTGCCTGGTAGCTGGCATAGGCAGCCAGGTCGAGCAGGCCGTGGCCGCACAACGCGGTCAGGATGACCTTCTCCTCGCCGGTCTCCTTGCAGCGCAGCGCCTCCTCGATGCACGCGGCCAAGGCGTGCGCGGGCTCAGGTGCGGGCAAGATCCCTTCCGTCCTGGCGAAGCGAAGGCCGGCCGCGAAGCACTCCGATTGGGGTTTGGCCACAGCCTCGAACAGGCCCAGCTCGTACATGTGCGACAGCAGCGGTGACATGCCGTGGTAGCGCAGCCCACCCGCATGGATCGGATCTGGCATGAACTCGTGGCCGAGGGTGTGCATCTTGAGCAGGGGAGTGAACCCCGCCGTGTCGCCGAAGTCGTAGGCGTAGACCCCGCGGGTGAACGAGGGGCAGGCGGCCGGCTCGACCGCGCGCAGCACCGGGTTCATCCGGCCGGCCAGTTTCTCCCGCAGGAACGGGAAGACCAGCCCGGAGAAGTTGGACCCGCCGCCGGTGCAGCCGATGATCAGGTCGGGCGTGTCCCCGGCCTCGGCCATCTGCTTGAGCGCCTCCTCGCCGATCACGGTCTGGTGCAGCAGCACATGATTGAGGACGCTGCCGAGCGCGTACCGGGCGGCCGGGTCCCCGCCGGCGACCTCCACCGCCTCGCTGATGGCGATGCCCAGGCTGCCGGGGGAGTCCGGGTCGGCGGCGAGCACCGCACGGCCGGAGGAGGTCACATCGGACGGGCTCGGATGGACCGTCGCCCCGTACGTCTCCATCAGCAGCTTGCGGTACGGCTTCTGGTCGTAGGACGCGCGGACCTGCCACACCTCGCACTGCAGGCCGAACACGGAACTGGCGAACGCCAGGGCGCTGCCCCACTGGCCGGCCCCGGTCTCGGTGGTCAGCCGGGTCACGCCCTCGGCGGCGTTGTAATAGGCCTGCGGGACGGCGGTGTTGGGCTTGTGCGAGCCCGCCGGGCTGCCGCCCTCGTACTTGTAGTAGATCCGGGCGGGCGTGCCGAGGTCCTTCTCCAGCCGCCGGGCCCTCAGCAGCGGAGTGGGCCGCCACAGCCGGTATACGTCGAGGACCTCCTCCGGGATGGCGATATGCCGCTCCATGGAGACTTCCTGGCCGATGAGCGCCGCCGGGAACAGGGGCGCGAGATCGTCCGGCCCGACCGGCTGGCGGGTACCCGGGTGCAGCGGGGGCGGGGGCGGGGACGGCAGGTCGGGAATGATGTTGTACCACTCGCGCGGGAGTTCGGACTCTTGGAGCACGTACTTGACCTGACGGCTCATTGGTTCCTCCCGCGGAGCGTGGTGAACAGCAACTAACCAGGAAAAACATATGTACCACGTCGCCGCCAGCTTCTCACCGGCCAGGTGCGCGAGAACTCTTGACAACCGGTCAAGATCGCATCAACATCAGTCAACAACGGGCATAGGTGCCCATTTCCCGTCCGCAGCGGCCGGAGGCCGGATGTTGCCAACCCAGCGGCGCCAGGCGATTCTCGCCGAGGTCAGCGAGCGGAGCGCGGTCTCCGCCGAGGACCTGGCCCGGGAGTTCGGCGTGTCGGTCGAGACCATCCGGCGCGACTTGCGTGGGCTCCAGCGGCAAGGCCTGCTGGACCGGGTCTACGGGGGTGCGACCCGCCCGGCGGGGCGGTCCGACGAAGGCAGCTTCGCGGCCCGGAGCACTCGTCACATCGAGGCCAAGAGGGCCATCGCCCAGCTGGCCGCATCCCTCGTCGAACCGGGCGAAACGATCGTCATCGATGTCGGCACGACCGCGCTGGAGGTGGCGCGGGCCCTGCCGGCCTCCTTCGGCGGCCGGGTCCTCACCAACTCCGTGCCGGCCGCGATGGAACTGTCCGCCCGCCGCGACGTGGAGATCCTGCTCTGCGGGGGGCAGATCCGGCATGGCGACGCAGCCTGCTCCGGCGCGCACGCGGAGGCCTTCTTCGCCGAGTTCTACGCCGACCGGGCGTTCCTCGGCTCCGGTGGCGTGCACCCGGACGCGGGCCTCACCGACTACTACCCGGCCGAGGTGGTGGTCCGGCGCACGATCATCGCGCATACCGCCGTCTCCTATGTCCTCGCGGACTCCAGCAAGCTCGGTGCCATCGCTGTGCACCGGGTCTGCCCCCTCGACCGCATCGCCGCGGTTCTCACCGACGACACCCAGCACGCCGGCGCCGGTACGGCGGCGCACCCCGGCGCCGAAGAGGCGCTCGCCTCCGCTGGCGTTTCGCTGCTCCGGGCCCCGGCCACGGAGCCGTCCCCGCTTTCCGCGGCCGGCTGACGGCCTGACAACCGCCCGCCCCCTGGGGCGGGCCGCTGAGGATGTGATGACGGTGGCCACAGTCACCCAGCACGATGATGACTCCCAGTTGGACCGGTACGGCTACAAGCAGCAGTTCGTCCGCTCGCTGCGCCATTTCGAGTCATTCGCGGTGGCGTTCTCGTTTATCTCGATCACGACCGGGATCTTCACCACGTATGGTTTTGCGCTGGCCACCGGCGGCCCGCGGAGCATCTGGACATGGCTCATCGTCGCCGCGGGCCAGGCGCTGGTCGCCCTGGTCTACGGCGCGCTGGCGGCCCGGGTGCCGCTGTCCGGCTACTCCTACCAGTGGGCGTCACGCCTCGCCAACGTGCACGTGGGCTGGTGGCTCGGCTGGATGTCGTTCGCGTTCCTGTCCATCGTCACGGTCTCCGTTGATTACGGGCTGATCCAGGTCGCGTTCCAGCCATTGATCGGCGAGGCGTACACCCCGACCAGCGCCGCCCTGGAGACGCTTGTCGTCCTGGCGCTGCAGGCCGCGCTCATCATCGCCTCGACCAGGATGACCACCCGGGTGAACAACACCGCCGTCGCCACCGAGGTGGTCGGCATCCTCGGGCTCACCGTCCTGCTGGTGGTCGTGGCGGCGCTGCGGTCGAAGGGGCACTGGTCGAACCTCGGCTCGACCGGGGTGGTGCCGCACGCGCGCTACTACGGCTGGCTCGGCCCGTTCATGCTGGCGACACTGCTCGGCGCCTACACGATCGTCGGGTTCGAGTCCGCCAGCAACCTCGCGGAGGAGACCTTCGAGCCGCACCGGACCATCCCGAAGGCGATGATCCGCGCGGTCCTGGCGTCCGGTGTGGTGGGCTTCGTGTTCCTCATCGCGCTCACCTACGCAACCAGTTCGGTGAAGGCCGCCTCGGGGAGCGCGGCACCGGTGGCGTTCATCGTCCAGGACGTGCTCGGCGGGGTGGTGCAGAAGCTCTTCCTGATCTTCGTCTGCGTCTCCATATTCGCCTGCGGCCTGGTCATCATGGTCACCAACGGCAGGCTGATCTGGTCCATGGCGCGCGACCGCCGGCTTCCCGGCTACCAGCTGTGGCGTCAGGTGCCCAGGGCCACCGGCGGCCCGTCCTGGGCGACCATCCTCGCCGCGGTCATCGGGGCGATTATCACGCTGGTGCTGCGCACCCACACCGCCGCGCTGGTGACCCTGTTCACCGCGTCCACCATCATGCCGGCCCTGCTGTACGCGGCGACGGTGCTGCTCTACCTGCTGGCCGGGCGGCGCCGCCGGGGCGGCGCGGGCCACTTCTCCCTGGGCCGCTGGGAGATACCCGTCATCGCCGGCGCGCTGATCTGGCTCACCTACGAGCTCATCGTCCTGATCGGCCCCGGCGTGTTCCGCGACGCCCAGTACTACGTGCTCGGCTCGCTCGCCCTCGGCGCGCTCTTCTATCTCGGCCAGTGGCTGCTTGAGCCGGCCGCGATGCGGGCCGAGGAAGGCGCGCACGGGGCCGACGCGCTGGTGGACGGTGACCAGGCGGCGGCCAGTGTGCCGGCTGACGGTACACCAGTTGACGGGGCGCCGGCTGGCGGGGCGCCAGCGAGCGGAGCGCCGGCGGGCGGATGAACATTCTCGCCATTGACCAGGGCACGTCGGCAACGAAGGCGCTCGTCGTCGGGCCCGGCGGTGAGGTGCTCGGGTCCGGTGAGGTGCCGGTCCACCCGCGCAGCGTGCCCGGCCACGGGGTCGAGCAGGATCCGGAGGAGCTCTATGCCTCGGTGATCGGCGCCGGGTCGGCGGCCCTCGCTGCCGCCCGTGCCCCGGCGGACGCGATCGCCCTGGCCAACCAGGGCGAGACGGTGCTCGCCTGGGACCGCCGGACCGGCCGGCCGCTCACCCCGGCGATCGTCTGGCAGGACCGCCGGTCGGCGGCGATCTGCGCGCGGCTCGCCGGATCGGCCGGCCGGCTGGCCGAGATCACCGGCCTGCGCCTCGACCCGTATTTCGCCGCGCCGAAGATGACCTGGGTGCGCGAGAACCTGAGCGCCGATGGCGTGGTCACCACGACCGACTCCTGGCTGCTGGCCCGGCTCGGCGCGGGTTACCTGACCGACGCCAGCACGGCGTCCCGGACGCTGCTGCTCGACCTGGACGCGGGTACGTGGTCGGCGGAGGCGTGTGCGGCGTTCGGGCTGGATCCTGACACCCTCCCCGAGGTGGCCGACTGCGCCGGGATCGTCGGCGAGACCACGGCGTTCGGCCCGCCGCTGCCGGTCGCCGGGATCGCCGTCGACCAGCAAGCGGCGCTGCTGGCCGAGGGGTGCCTTACCGCCGGGGAGGCGAAGTGCACCTACGGGACCGGCGCCTTCCTGCTGGCCACGACGGGGCAGGAGGCAGTGCGGTCGGCCGGTGGGCTGTCCACCTCCGTGGCGTGGCGGCTGGCCGGCCAGAGCACCTACTGTCTCGACGGGCAGGTCTACACGGCAGGTGCGGCGGTCCGCTGGCTGACCGAGATAGGCCTGCTGGCCCGGCCCGCCGACCTGGACGTGGTGGGCGGCTCGGTACCGGACTCGGGCGGCGTGACCTTCCTGCCCGCGCTCGCCGGGCTCGGCGCGCCGCACTGGCGCCCGGACACCCGGGGCGCCTTCCATGGGCTGGGCCTCGGCACCACCCGCGCGCACATGGTGCGCGCGGTGGCCGAGGGCATCGCCGCCTCGGTGGCGCTGCTCGCGGGCTCCGTCGCCGCGGACACCGGCGCCCCGCTGGCCGCGCTGCGGGTGGACGGCGGGCTGACCCGTTCCCGGCTGCTCGTCCAGGCCCAGGCCGACCTGCTGCAGATCCCGGTCCAGGTGTGCCGCTCACCGGACGCCACGGCGCTGGGTGTCGCGGCGCTGGCCCGGCTGGCCATGGGTGATGCGGAAAGCCTGGCTGAGGCCGTGTGGCCGGTGGAGGTGGAAGCGACCGCCGAGCCCGCGATAACCCACGACCAAGCGACCCAACGGCTCCGGCAGTTTGATGCCCTCCTCCACGCGGCTGCGGCGGCGGCGGGATGACAGATCCCGGCGTCGCCGATGTGGTCATCATCGGAGCAGGGGTGGTCGGCACCGCGATCGCCCGCACCATCGCCGGCTACGAGCTGACCTGCGTGCTGGTGGACGCGGCGGGCGATGTCGGCACCGGGACCACCAAGGCGAACACCGCCATCCTGCACACCGGTTTCGACACGGTGCCGGGCAGCCTGGAGAGCCGGCTGCTGCGCCGGGGCAGCGGCCTGCTGCACGACTATGCCCGCCGGGCGGGCATCCCGGTGGAGCGGACCGGGGCCCTCGTCGTCGCGTGGACCGATGAGCAGGAGGCCGCCCTGCCGGGGATCGTGGGCAAGGCCCACCGCAACGGCTGCCTGGACGTCCGCCTGATGGCCACCGCGGACCTGTACCGGGCCGAGCCTGAGCTGGGACCCGGCGCCAGGGGCGCCGTCCAGGTGCCCGGGGAGAGCATCATCTGCCCGTGGACCACGCCGCTCGCGTACGCGACCGAGGCGCTGCGGGAGGGGGTGCGGCTGCGGCTGGGCACCCGGGTCACCGGGGTGCGCAGCGACGTGCGCGGGCACCAGGTGGCCACCACCGGCGGGGCGCTGCGCTGCCATTGGCTGATCAACGCGGCCGGCCTGGAGAGCGACCGCATCGACGCGATGCTGGGCGGCGGCGCGTTCACCATCGCACCGCGCCGCGGTGAGCTCATCGTGTTCGACAAGCTGGCCCGGCCGCTGCTGGGGTCCATCCTGCTGCCGGTCCCCACAGCGCGGACCAAGGGGGTACTCGTCGCGCCGACCGTCTACGGGAACGTGCTGCTGGGGCCGACCGCCGAGGACGTCGCCGACCGCACCGACACAGCCACCACGGCCGCCGGGCTCGCGGGCCTGCTCGCGGCGGGCGGCCAGATACTGCCCGGCCTCGCCGCCGAGGAAATCACCGCCTCCTACGCTGGCCTGCGCGCGGCCACCGAGCACCGCGACTACCAGATCCGGGTGGACGAGCAGCGCCGGTACGCCTGCGTCGCGGGTATCCGGTCCACCGGTCTGTCCGCGTCCCTGGGCATCGCCGAATACGTCGTCGGGCTCCTGGGTGAGGCTGGGCTGCCGCTGCGGGAGCGGGAGACCGCGGGGCCGCCCGCCATGCCGTACATCGGGCAGGCAGGCCTGCGGCCCTACCAGGACACGGCACGGATCGCGGCCGACCCCGACTACGGCGCGATCGTCTGCCACTGCGAGCGGGTGACCCGCGGGGAGATCCGCGACGCGCTGGCCAGCCCACTGCCGCCGGGGGATCTCGATGGCCTGCGCCGCAGGACCCGCGTGCTGAACGGCCGCTGCCAGGGCTTCTACTGCGCGGCCACCGTCTCCCGCTTGTTCGCCGCCGGAAAGCCAGCATGAAGGTCAGGCCGGGGGAAGCGGCATGAAGGCCGACGTGCTGATCGTCGGCGGCGGGCCGGCGGGGCTGGCCGCCGCGGTCGAGCTGTGCCGGGCCGGGGCCGGGCGCGTCCTGGTGGTC
>OBLU010006290.1_pt1 | contig 10574 bp, 10 predicted proteins | sample 1518681 | NCBI WGS metagenome assembly OBLU01 (sample SAMEA3539304, study PRJEB22396) | soil metagenome | biome: tundra; feature: field; material: soil | place: USA | collected 2010-05 | depth 0.15 m
CGCCCCACAGTTGAGCCAGCGGGTCGGGTTGGGCGTCTCGGCCACCTGGCTGGGCGCCTCGCGGCGGTCGCTCAGGCGCGCGAGCCGGCGAACGTGGACTTGGGGAACATGCCCGCCTTCGCCGTGCCGGAGATCGAATCGCCATCGACGGTCGCGGTGAAGGTGACCGACAGCGGGAGCGGGCGGGTGATGTCGACCTTCCAGGTGGCCGTGTCGCCCTCGACGCTGCCCTCGTAGATCGCGGCGCTCTCACCGTTCCCGCTCTGGGTGCCGGTCAGGGTGTTGCCATCGGTCACCAGCTCGACCGTCGAGATCTGCACTCCCATAGGCGTCTGAACGGTGATCTTCCACGTGCCATCGGCGCTCATCTGGCTGCCCTCGCTTCTGCTGTTGGTAGTCGTCGAACGGCTACAGCCTATCCGGCCGCTCGCCGCTCGCTGGCGGGCCGCTCGCTCGCGCTGGCGGGCCGCTCGCTCGCGCTGTGGATTCGCCGGCCTGTTTGCCCTTGACAACTTATTAGTTGCTGCTAAGCTGCCAGGCGTACACAGTTAGCACTCACTAAGAAAGGACCGCGCGATGCCGCAGGCGACGAATGGAGGCCACAGGGGATGGACCCTCGGGATCGTTTCGATCGGGCTGTTCATGGTGGTCCTCGACAACCTCGTCGTCAGCATCGCGCTGCCGAGCATCCACCGCGACCTGGGCGCTTCGATCCAGACGCTCGAGTGGACGGTCAACGCGTACGTCCTTTCCTACGCGGTCCTGCTGCTCACAGGCGCGGCGCTCGGTGACCGGTTCGGCCGCAAGCGCATGTTCATCGCAGGGCTCACGCTGTTCACCGTCTCATCCGCCGCGGCTGCACTCGCGCCGACGATCGGCCTGCTGATCGCCGCCCGCGCGACGCAGGGTGTCGGCGCGGCGATCGTCACGCCGCTGACGCTGACCCTCTTGGCGGACGCCTTCCCGCCCGAACGGCGAGGCATCGCTATCGGCGTCTGGTCGGGGATCAGCGGCATCGCCGTCGCACTCGGGCCACTCGTCGGCGGCGGCGTCGTGCAGCTCAGCTCCTGGCACTGGATCTTCTGGATCAACGTGCCGATCGGGCTCGTGGTCGTCCCGCTCGCGGCGTCGCGGCTCGCCGAGAGCCATGGCCCGGCACGCCGGCTCGATCTGCGCGGCCTCCTGCTCAGCTCGGCCGGACTGTTCGGCATCGTCTACGGATTGGTGCGCGCTCAGTCGCAGGGTTGGACCAGCGCCGAGGTCCTCGTCGCGCTGGCCGTCGGGGTGCTGCTCGTGCTCGTGTTCGTCCGCTCCGAGCTGCGCACGAGCGAGCCGATGCTGCCGCTGAGCTTCTTCGCCAGCCGCGGCTTCACGGTCACCAACGCCGTATCGCTGGCGATGTACTTCGGCATGTTCGGTTCGATCTTCTTCCTCAGCCAGTTCCTCCAGAACGTGCTCCACAACACGCCGTTTCAGGCAGGCGTGAAGCTGCTGGTCTGGACGGGCGCGGCAATGGTGGTCTCGCCGCTGGCCGGATTCTTCTCGGAGCGCTACGGGAGCCGGCCGTTCATGGTTGCCGGGCTCACGCTGCAGGCGGCCGCGCTCGGCTGGCTCGCGGTGCTCGCGGGAGTGCACATGAGCTACGTCAGCATGATCGGCCCATTCCTGCTCGCCGGCAGCGGCATGTCGCTGGTGTTCGCGCCCGCGGCCAACGCGGTTCTGGCTTCGGTGCGCACGACCGAGGCCGGCCAGGCCTCGGGAGCGACCAACGCGATTCGCGAGCTCGGTGGCGTACTCGGCGTCGCAGTGCTGGCGACCGTTTTCACCAGTCACGGCAGCTACGCCTCGCCGCAGGACTTCGTCAACGGGCTGGTTCCCGCGATGTGGGTCGGCACGGCGGTACTCGGCGGCGGTGCACTGATCGCCGCGGCATTTCCGTTCAGCACGCGGGCGACGGCCGCCGCACACGGCGCAGCCGAGGCCGCGGCCGCGTTGGGACAGGCGCGCAACACCGAGCTCGCGCGCACAACCGCCTGAGTGTCCCCTAGCATCGCATCACGACCATGGCAACAACCTCGCCCAGCCAACCCAGTCCACCCCGTCATCGCGTCCCGGCCGCAGAGCGCCGCGACGCCTTGATCGAGGCAGCCGTACACGAGTTCGCGACCGGAGGGCTACATGGCACTCCGGTCGACCGCATCGCGCGGCGAGTCGGCGTGGCGCAGCCGTATGTCTTCAGCCTGTTCGCCAACAAACGAGAGCTGTTTCTCGCAGCCGTCGAGCGCGGCTTCGAGCTGATCGCGGAGACGTTCACCAACGCCGCGGCGCAGTTCGACGCCGACAGCGCTCCGCCCGACACGGATGTCCTCAGGCTGATGGGCATGGCCTACATCGAGTTGCTCTCCTCCGACCGCGACTATCTGCTGCTCCAGCACCAGGCCTACGCTGCCTGCGACGACGAGCTCATCCGCGACCGCGTCCGCACGCGCTACGCGCAGCTGGTCGCCCACGTCGAGCGGCTGTCCGCGGCCGAGCCCGAGCGGATCGACGACTTCTTCCGTCGTGGGATGTGGCTCAACGTGGCCGCCGCGATGGGAGTCGAGGACCTCTCCGCGGGCTGCGAGTGGGTGCTGGCCGAGCAGCGCACGTCGCAATAAGGAGGCGCGCCGCCTCGCGACGGCACGGGTTTGCCCGAGGATCGGCAGGCAGGCGCAGGCTCGCCCTTCGAGCCGGCAGCGCGGGAGGGCGGCGCCGTGGCGCTCTACGCTTGCCGGGTTCCGTGCTCGAGCAGGTCGTATGCGCCCTCGGCGCGCGCGAGCATGTCGGCGACGACGCTCGTCGGTTCATCGCCTCGCGCCAGTCGGTGAAGGCCGCAGGTCAGGACCGCGGCGTTTGCGCCACACAGTGCGCGCGCCTGTGCGTCGCACACGGGGTCGTCCTCGGGCAGGCCCTCCTCAGCGGCCAACTGGCGAGCGATGCCGCGCGCGTGGCGGGCGAACATCACCTCGGCGTAGTCGCGAAGCGCTGGGCTGGACTCGACGATCTCCCAGAAGCCGGGGGGGAGCGCGCCCTGTCTCACAACCGCGTCGAGTCGCATCCAGAAGGCACGAGTGTGCTCGCGGAACGCACTGACGGGTGACACTCCGGCGGGTCGGTGGCGCACAGCGGCAAGCAATGCCGCCTCGATCTCCGCGTCGCGATCGAACACCATCTGTTCCTTGGACGGGAAGTAGTTGAACACGGTCTGCCGCGAGACGTCGGCCGCCTGCGCCACGTCGTCGACGGTCACCGCGTCGAACCCGCGCGCTGAGAACAGTTCGGCGGCGGCGCGGGAGATCGCCTCGCGGGTCTGGCGCTTCTTGCGTTCTCGGAGTCCGGGCATCAAGGGAGTTTCACTAGATCAGATATATCTTTCGATCCAGTCTAGTAGTCTGCCGGACGTGGCCTCTGGCGCCGGCATCCAGCTCGAAGGCCTCGTCAAGTCGTTCCGCAATGCTCAGGGACCGGTGCGGGCGGTCCGCGGCATCGACGTGTCGATAACCGCCGGTGAGACGGTCGCGCTGCTTGGTCCCAATGGCGCGGGAAAGTCGACGACGATCGACATGATGCTCGGCCTGACGCGACCCGACAGCGGGTCTGTGTCGCTGTTCGGCCGCTCCCCGCGCGACGCGGTCGAAGCCGGCCGGGTGGGGGCAATGCTTCAGACGGGCGCGCTGATCCGCGACCTCTCGGTGCGCGAGTTGGTCACGATGGTGGCGTCGCTGTATCCGCATCCGATGGACGTCGAGGACGTGATCTCGCTGGCCGGCCTGACGCAGGCGGCGGGCCAGCGCACGCAGAAGCTCTCGGGCGGCCAGACGCAGCGTGTCCGCTTCGCCGTGGCGCTGGTCAGCGATCCCGACCTCCTTGTGCTGGACGAGCCGACGGTCGCGATGGATGTCGAGGGACGCCGGGACTTCTGGGCTGCGATGCGCGCGTACGCAGCCCGCGGTAAGACCGTCATCTTCGCCACGCATTACATGGAGGAGGCCGACGCGAACGCCGATCGCGCCGTGCTGATGGCCCGCGGGCGGATCGTCGCGGACGGTCCGACGACCGAGATCAAGGCGCGGGTCGGCACGCGGACGATCCGTATGACGCTACCGGACGCCGACGCCGCCGAGCTGGCGGTGCTCGCGGGGGTCGCGACCGCCGAGCGCCACGGGGAGTCGGTGATCATGCGCTGCACGGACTCCGACCTTGCGATTCGCGCACTGCTCGAGCGCTACCCGTCGGCGAGGGACATCGAGATCACGGGCGCGGGCCTCGAGGAGGCGTTCCTCGAGTTGACCAGCGACGGCGACGACGGGCCCGCACCGCGCGCCGCGACGGTGGAGACGGCGCCGTGAGCGGACTTACGTACATGCGCTTCGAGCTGCTGCGGGCATTTCGCAACAGACGCTTCTTCATGTTCTCGCTCGGCTTGCCAGTCGTGATCTACTTCGCGGTCGCGGGCCCGTACCGCAACGTGCACGACTACGACGGCCTCGGAGTCTCCCTGCCGCTGTATTACATGGTCAGCCTCGCGTCGTTCGGGACGATGTTGGCGATGATCTCAAGCGGCGCGCGGATCGCCGGCGAGCGCCAGGCCGGCTGGACGCGACAGCTGCGGATCACGCCGCTCTCCATTCGCGCCTACTTCCGGGCCAAGGTGCTGACCTCCTATGCGATGGCGATCACCAGCCTTGCGCTGCTCTACCTGGCCGGCGTTTCGCTTGGGGTCAGCCTGCCGGCGCACAGCTGGCTCGCGCTGACCGGCCTGATCCTCGTCGGCCTGCTCCCGTTCGCCGCGCTCGGGATCACGCTCGGACACCTGATGACCGTCGAGTCGATCGGCCCGATGACCGGCGGCACCGTCTCGCTGCTGGCGATCGTCAGCGGAACCTGGTTTCCCATCACCCACGGCTTCCTGCACGACGTGGGTCAATGGCTGCCCTCCTACTGGCTCGTCGAGGCGGGGCGCGCCGCAATCGCCGGCCACGAGTGGGGAACCATGGCCTGGGGCGTCGTCGCCGGATGGACGATCGCGCTGACGCTGCTCGCCGCCTTCGTGTACAGACGCGACACCGGCCGCGTCTAGCCAGACGCGGCGGCGCGGGCCGGATCGAGCCCGCGCGCAACCCAGGCCCGCGGACGGCGAGGGTGACGCTTGGTCAGTGTGGCTTGCAGCCGGCCGCGAGCTCGGGCCGCAGGATCAACGGGGCTTTCCCGCGGGATGAACGACCGTCGCTCCCTCGGTCGGGTAGAGAAGTGACTCGTGTTGGTCGTCCCAGCGGACGCGGAAATGCACGTGTTCACCAGCACCCAGCACCTCGAGGATCTGGCCTCGCTTGGGCGGCTTGCCAGGCAAGCCGGTGACCTCGACGGAGTCGCCCACACGTGCAGCTGCTGTTGTTGTGACGGTAGGGATCACGTTTGCCTCCTTGGTGGTGAAGCGATCGAAGCACGCGGCGGGCGCGTCGTCATCGGGGTGGCTCACGAAGTGCCGGGGGCGAACTACGGACCGGTGTCCTCAGGGCAGCAGGATCGTGCCTTCTCGCTCGCTAGACTCCGGCCGATGGTGCCCGCCGACGACCAGCTGTTCGGGGCCGAGCATGTGCGCGTGTATCGCGAGACGGCTGGCGAAAGCGGATACCACTGGCGCGGCACGACGATCCTGTTGCTGACGACCACCGGGCGCTCCTCCGGAGAGCCGCGCACTACACCGCTGATCCATCGCACCGACGGCGATCGCTGGGTGATCGTCGCGTCGAAGGGCGGGGCGTCGAACCACCCAGCGTGGTACGAGAATCTTCAGGCCGATCCGCACGCAACGATCGAGGTCAAGGGCGATCAGATACCGGTTGTCGCGAGCACTGCCGCTGGCGAGGAGCGAGCGCGCCTGTGGTCGTTGATGGCCGACGTTTGGCCCGCCTACGACGACTACCAGCGCAAGACCGACCGCGAGATTCCCGTCGTCGTACTGACCCGCCGCTAGGCCGACGGCGGCGTGTCGGCGGCCGCGCGGGCGGCGTCGGACTCGGCCCGCAGACGCGCGATCTGTTCGAATCCGCTGCGAAACTCGGGCAGGCTCCCGGCGAGCGCCGAGAAGTCCGACCCGGGAAGCACCAGCACGTCGAGCGCCGTCAGCGCGCGGGTCGTGGCGCTGCGCGGATCGCGCCCCAGCAGCGCCATCTCGCCGAAGTACTCTCCCGGCCCGAGCGCACCCACCAGCTGCAACTGCGCGCCGGAATGCTTGAGCACCTCGACCTGGCCGGAGAGGATCATGAACAGGCTGTCTGCGGCATCGCCCTCGTTGAACACGACCTCGCCCGGCTCGTAGTGGGCCTGCGCCGTGCCACGGCCCCCGCCCAGGTTGAGCTGGACGGGGTGGGGTGGGAGCGCGAGGTCGCTCACCCAGGAGATCGCGACGCGAGTCTTGCGACTCGCTCCGGGCAGCTTGGACCAGTAGACGGCGCGCCACATCAGCCACGCCGGGAGACCCGCCAGGCGCACCCCTCCGGGCAGCTCCGCGACGGCGCGGTGATGGCCGAGCGCGCCGAGCTTCCCGAGGCCTGTGAACGCGAAGCGGCGCAGCGGCGCTCCCGCGCGGTGGGCGACGATGTTCGCCGCGACGAGCTTCGCCTGACGGATGGCGTGCTGGGCGGTGGGTGGGCACGGCCTGCCGCTCAGCATCGGGATCAGCCCGCAGTCCCCCACTGCCCACACACCCTCACACCCGCTGACCGCCAGGGTGCCGTCGCACGCAAGTCTCCCGCCGTCGAGCGGCAGCCCGAGACGTTCCACGATCGGGTTCGGCGAGGACGGCACTGTCGAGATCAAGGTCCGGGTCGAGATGCGCTGCCCGCTCGCCAGCACGGCACTGCCCGGGGTAGCCGCCGCGAGACGCTCGCCGAGCCACAGCTCGATGCCCTGCCCGGCGAGCGCGGTGGTCGCATAGGCTGCGAGCCGCGGCGTGAGCTCACGCTCGAGCAGACGCCGGCCGGAGTGCACGAGCACGACGCGGATCTCATTGCGCGGAATCGACGGGTAGTAGCGGACAGCCCGTCGCACGAAGCCATTCAGCGCTGCCGCCAGCTCCGTACCTGAAAAGCCACCGCCGGCCACGACGAAGGTGAGCATCGTGCGGCGGAGGTCGGCGTCGCGCTCGGCCGAGGACTGCTCGAGCACATGGATCACGTGGTTGCGGATGCGCACCGCGTCGGCGAGCGTCTTGAATGGCAGGGCGTGTTCGGGAAGGCCCGCGATTCCGCGAAAGTCGGTGACGTTCCCCAGTGCCACCACCAGGTGATCGAACGCCAGCTCGTGCGTACGCGGCGTGAGCCCGGCGCCGAGGGTGACCACCCGGCGCACCAGATCGACGGACTCGATCTCGCGCACGAAGATATGCGTGCGCGCCAGCAGTTGGCGCAGCGGGCTGAGCGTGTCGAGGATGCCGACGTCACCGGCGACGACCTCGGCCAGCATCGGCTGGAACACGAGGTAGTTCTCGCGGTTGACCAGCGAGACCTCGACCGGTGCACCCTTGGCTGCGAGGCGCTCGAGCGCCAGCGCGGTGTAGACCCCGCCGAAGCCCCCGCCCAGCACAACCACGCTCGCGGGCTTCACCGGAGCTTGCCCGGGGCCGTTGACACCGCTCTGCGCGCGGGACCCGCCGATCCGTGCATTCAGAGCCACTCCCGGCGGATCCTACTGGCGCACCTCCATCACACAGCACGAGCACGTGCTCCGCCCGCCGCAGGGCCAGGCGTCTACCTATAGGCGGCGGCTTGGATGGTGAAGAGCTCGGCGTAGCGCCCACCACTGGCGAGGAGGGTCGCGTGGCTCCCGGTTTCGACCACGCGACCGTCCCCTACGACAACGATCAGATCGGCCATGCGCACCGTGGAGAACCGATCGCACACCAGCAGCGTGACTCGCTACGAGGAGCTCACGCGGCGTGGTCTTCACGGGACGATTCTCCAAGACTGTGCTGGCCTCCACGCTGCTCCTCGTCTGCCTGCCGACCATTGGCGGGTCTGCGTGGCGGCTGTCTCAGCATCGGAGGACGCGCAGTCCGCGAGATGATCGACTGACGTCGGCGCGGTCGACGTCGGCGCGCCGACGCTCGACCGCTCGCGGCAACGAAGAATCCGAACCGCAGCGATCGACCGCTCGGTGCGATCGAAATCGAGGCGCAGCCGGTGCACAAGCTTCCCGGCACTCATCGTGGCGCGACCACGCGCTCGCGGGCCGAGCGGCCCGTCGGCGGCGGGCGCCGGTGGCTGTTGTGAGTCGCGAGCGCGAGGACCGTGCGCAGCCGCCGCCAGAGCGGCGACGGCGCAATCACGGCGGGGGTGTCGTAGACGCGGCGCGTGGCCTGCGGTTGGTGGAGCAGGAGCAGAAACGAGGTTGGCGTCGGATGGAGCATCGTGGGGATCCGTTCGTGGGGGGTTTCAAGACTTCGGAGGCCGATCTGATGCAACCGGTTGCGGCAACGGTGAAAAAAAGGGCTCGCTCATGCGGACTTCCGGATGACCAGCTCCGCCGGTATCGACACGTTCGTAACGGCGCCTGTCCGCAGGTGTTCGATCAGGGTCTCGGCCAGCAGCCTGCCCGCGAGCGGCCCGTTCTGGCGGACCGTGGTAAGCGGCGGGTCGCTGTGCTCGGCGAGCGATACGTCGTCGTAGCCGACGACCGCGATGTCGTCGGGCACCTTCAGGCCGTGCGCGCGGATCTCGTCCATTGCCGCGATCGCCATCAGGTCGCTGTTCAAGAACACTCCGTCGATATCGCCCGCGCCTTCGAGCAGCGTCCGGATCCCGGCCGCACCGGACGCGGGGGAGTAGTCGCCGTAGACGACGAGCGTTGGGTCGAGCGGCTTGCCGCCGTCGCGCAGCGCGGCCTCGTAGCCCCTGTAGCGGTCCTGGACCTCGACCTCGCGAGCTGGGCCGCCGACGAAGGCGATCCGGCGCCGTCCCGAGCGCATCAGGTGTTCGGTCGCGGTCCTGCCGCCGGCGAAGCTGTCGCCGCTGACCGAGCAATAGCTGTGCGTTCCCGGCGGGGTGCCCCAGATGACGAACGGCGCCTTGCGCTCGGCGAGCGTTCTGATGTGGGCTTGGGTGCAACTCGCCGACATCAGGATGAAGCCGTCGACCCGACCGGACTCGAGGTACCGGCTCACCCAGTCCGTCTCTTTCGCCGAGACCTGGATCAGCAGCAGGTCGTAGCCGCTGGAGTGCAGGCCGGTCGAGATACCGCTGATGATCTCGAGCAGGAAGGCGTCAGGCACCGAGACATCCGCCTTGTACTCGTAAGTTGCGAGCGCGATGACGTGACTCTGCCGGAGGCTGAGCCGGCGGGCGGGGTCGTTCATCTGGAAGCGGTGCTCCCGGGCGATCTCGCGGACGCGCTCCTTCGTCTCGGAGCCGATCAGCGGGCTGTCGTTCAGCGCCCGCGAGACGGTGGACTTCGAGACGCCCGCCAGGCGGGCGATGTCGGCGATCGTGTGGACGGGAGAGGCGCTGGTCATTGGAACCGGTTGCATTGTATACCACCGGATCCCGTAGCGTGACCTGCGTGTCGTCTCATGCCACCGGTGTCCGGCGAGCTTGCGGGGTGGCTTGCGGCGAGCGAAGCCGGCTACGTCGCCCCGCGATCTCCGGGAGAGTGTGCGAGCCGCGTGGTGAGCAGACGAGCGAAGCCCGAGGGCCGATCGCCGCTCGGCGGCCGTCAGACTTCCTCGAACCGCGCCGTGAAGTGCCGCAGCGCCGGTGGCTCGGAGACGATGCGCAGGCCGTGCAGTTGGTGAGCGTGCGCGGCCACCTCCGTGCACACCTCGATTACGTAGTCGATGTGGCTCTGCGTGTAGGTGCGCCGCGGGATCGCGAGACGCACGAGGTCCATCGCCGCTGGTTGCTCAGTCCCGTCCGGGTGACGCCCGAACATGACCGTGCCGATCTCGCAGCCCCGCACGCCACCTGCCAGGTACAGCGCTGCGGCCAGCGCCTGACCCGGGTACTGCAGCGACGGGATGTGCGGCAGCAGCGCGCGTGCATCGAGGTAGACCGCGTGTCCGCCGATCGGCTGGACCACCGGTACGCCGGCAGCTGCCAGCGCCTCGCCGAGGTAGGCGGTGGAGCGGATCCGGTAGCGGAGGTAGTCGTGGTCGACCGCCTCCACGAGTCCCTGGGCGATCGCCTCGAGATCGCGTCCGGCGAGCCCACCGTAGGTTGGGAAGCCCTCGGTGAGGATGAGCAGGGTGCGGCAGCGCTCCGCCAACTCGCCGTCGTTCAGCGCCAACCAGCCGCCGATGTTGGCGAGCGGGTCCTTCTTTGCGCTGATCGTCATCCCGTCCACCAGCGATGACATCTCGCGCACGATGTCCGCGACATCGCGGCCCTCTTGACCCGGCTCCCGCTCACGGATGAACCACGCGTTCTCAGCGAAGCGGCAGGCGTCGAGAAACAAAGGCACGCCGAATCGGTCACAGACACCGCGGGCGCCGCGGATGTTCTCCAGAGAGACGGGCTGGCCGCCACCCGAGTTGTTGGTCA
>OBLU010006291.1_pt1 | contig 10572 bp, 10 predicted proteins | sample 1518681 | NCBI WGS metagenome assembly OBLU01 (sample SAMEA3539304, study PRJEB22396) | soil metagenome | biome: tundra; feature: field; material: soil | place: USA | collected 2010-05 | depth 0.15 m
CGATGCGCCCGGTCCGTCCGGCGGCCGTCAGCAGGTCCGTCTGCCGGCACAGGAACGCGGGGATTTGCAGGATGTCCGCCACCTCTGCCGCCGGCTCGGCCTGCCACGCCTCGTGAATATCGGTCAGAATCGAAAAGCCTTCCGTCTTCGGCCCCGCCGCCTTCAACCCAGCGAGGATGCGCAGCCCTTCCTTCAACCCCGGACCGCGATAGGCGCCCACGCTGGTCCGGTTGGCCTTGTCGAAGCTCGCCTTGAATACGAACTCGCCGAACTCGCCGACCGCTTGGCGGATGCCGTGCGCCATGCGGTGCACGTGCTCTTCGCTTTCGATGACGCACGGTCCGGCGATCAGCACCAGGCGCCGGCCGAAATCCGCAAATTCAATCGGCACGGGAGAATAGCGGCTCCTCAATGGCTTGTTGGCGACGATCGCGCTGCTTCTCCGCGGCGCCGATGAAGCTCTTGAACAGCGGGTGCGGTTCCATGGGCTTACTCTTGAACTCCGGATGGAACTGGCAGCCGAGGTACCACGGATGGTCGGCGATCTCGCAGATCTCGACGTAGGTATTATCCGGAGTCTCGCCGGTGATCTTGAGGCCCGCCGCCTTCAAGCGCTCTTCGTATTCGCGATTGAACTCGTAGCGGTGGCGATGGCGCTCGTTGATCTCGCGCGCGCCGTAGGCGTTGTAAGCGACGCTGCCCTCCGCCAGGCGGCAAGCCCAGCTTCCCAGCCGCATGGTGCCGCCCAGTTCGTCGATCCCCTTGAGCTCGCGGAGCTTGAAGATGACGCGGTGCGGCGTGCCGGAGTTGAACTCGGTGGAATCGGCGCCTTCCAGGCCGCACACATTGCGCGCGTATTCGATCACCAGCGTCTGCATGCCGAGGCAGATCCCGAAGTAGGGGATCTTGTGCTCGCGCGCGTACCGTATGGCGTTGAGCATGCCATCGATGCCGCGCTTGCCGAAGCCGCCGGGCACCAGGATGCCGTCGTAATTCTCCAGTTGCCGCTCCCAGTCCTCGCCCGCCACGCCTTCGGCCTCGATCCAGTTGATGTTGACCTTCAACTGGTGGGCCAGTCCGCCGTGCAGCAGCGCTTCCTTGAGGCTCTTGTAGGAGTCTTCGTATTCCACGTACTTGCCCACCAGGCCGATGGTGACTTCGCCGCGCGGGTTGTCCAGGCGCTCCAGCATGGCCGTCCACTTCACCAAGTCGCGCGGGCCGCAGTCCAGCTTGAGCAGGCGCATTACGATTTCGTCCACGCCTTCGGCGGCGAACCCCACCGGCACGGCATACACGCTCTTGACGTCGCGGGCGGTGATCACGGCGTTCACGTCCACGTCGCAGAAGAGCGCGATCTTCTCCTTCATCTCCTGCGGGATGAAGCGCTCGCAACGGCACAGCAGAATATCGGGCTGGATGCCGAGCGCGCGCAGCTCCTTCACGCTGTGCTGCGTGGGCTTGGTCTTGAGTTCCTGCGCCGCGGCGATCCACGGCACCAGGGTCACGTGGATGAACAGGGTGTTGGCGCGCCCCTCTTCGTGGCGCATCTGGCGGATGGCTTCCAGGAACGGCAGCGATTCGATATCGCCCACGGTGCCGCCGATCTCGGCGATCACCACGTCCACGTCCCCCGACACCTTCTTCAGCGCGGCCTTAATCTCGTTGGTCACGTGCGGAATCACCTGCACGGTCTTGCCCAGATAATCGCCGCGGCGCTCGCGGGCGATGATCTGCTCATAGATGCGGCCGCTGGTCAGGTTGTTGCTCTGCGTCAGCTTGGAGTGCGTGAAGCGCTCGTAGTGGCCCAGGTCGAGATCCGTCTCGGCGCCGTCGTCGGTGACGAAGACTTCGCCGTGCTGGAACGGGCTCATCGTGCCCGGGTCCACGTTCAGGTACGGATCGAACTTCTGGCAGGCGATCTTCAGCCCGCGGCTTTCCAGGAGGCAGCCGATTGACGCGGCCGCAATCCCTTTGCCCAGCGACGAGACCACCCCGCCCGTTACAAATATGTATTTAGCCATTTCCCCTTCCCTGTAAGATTGCGGCGTCGAACAACTTGGACACTCGTTCCAGATCCTGCGGGGTATCCACACCCAGCGACTCGTACTCGGTTTCCACCACGCGGATGGAGAACCCGTTCTCCAAAGCGCGCAACTGCTCCAGGCGTTCGGCGGCTTCCAGCGGACCCACCGGCAGCGCCGGATACGCCAGCAGAAAATCCCGCCGGTACACATACAACCCGATGTGCTTGAAATAAGGCGTACCGCCGGATGGTTCCCGCGCGAAGGGAATCGCGCAGCGCGAGAAGTAGACGGCATCGCCGGAGCGATTCGTCACCACCTTCACCACGTTGGGGTCGGTAATCTCGCGCGGATCTTCAATCCGTTTCTTGAGCGTTCCCATGACCAGGTCCGGTTCGTGGACCAGGGGCAGGATGGCGGCGTCGATGGCGGCGGGAGAGATCAGCGGCTCGTCGCCCTGAATGTTGACGACAATTTCGGCATCTTCGGCGGAAGCGACTTCGGCCGCCCGGTCGGTGCCGGAGAGGTGATCGGAGCGCGTCATGCGAACGCGCGCGCCAAAACTTCTTGCGACGGTACGAATCCGGTCGTCATCCGTAGCAATAATCACGCTGGTGAGATAGGTGCTCAGGGAAGCACGTTCGTAGACGTGCTGCAGCATGGTCTTGGCGGCGATTTGAGCCAGCACCTTGCCGGGGAAACGAGTGGATGCAAATCTGGCAGGAATGACGCCGAGAATTTTGCGCGGCACAGAGGATCTTACCACAAAACGCGTATGTTATTCTTGGGAAAGAGAGGCTGCCCAGCCGCTATGCTGCCGTCTTCCGCTAAGCTGTTGATTCGGTGCGCTGTTGGGATCTGCCTCGGGTCCGCCGTCTGGGGACAGGCGAACCTCGATATCCGGAACAAACCGGGTGAGAAATCGGAACCGCGGACGCGTTCCAGTATACGAGTGGATAGCACGCTGGTACTGATTCCGGTCACGGTCACCGACCCCATGAACCGTTTCGTAACGGGACTCGAGAAGGAGAACTTCAAACTGACGGAAGATAAGCAACCCCAGGAGATCACTCAATTCTCCAGCGAGGACGCGCCGCTGTCGGTGGGCGTGGTCTTCGATTGCAGCGGCAGCATGGGCCACAAGCTCGACAAATCGCGGCAGGCAGTGGCGCAGTTTTTCAAGCTGGCCAATCCGGAGGACGAGTTTTTCCTGGTGCAATTCAACGATTCAGCCAACTTGGTTCAAGCCTTCACGCGCAACCTGGAGGAGATCCAGAACAAGCTGGCCTTTACCCAATCCAGGGGCAGAACCGCGCTGCTGGACGCGGTCTACATGGCAGTGCACGAAATGAGAAAGGCCAAGAACCCGCGCAAGGCGCTGCTGTTGATCTCCGACGGCGGCGATAACAGCAGCCGCTATAGCGAGGCGGAAATCAAGACCCTGGTGAAGGAAGCCGACGTGCAGATCTACGCCATCGGTATTTACGAATCGGCCGGGGCGCGATCCCGCACGCCGGAAGAGACTACCGGGCCCGCGCTGCTTACCGAGATTGCGGAGCAAACCGGAGGTCGGCAGTACCAGGTGGACGATCTCAATGAGCTGCCGGACGTAGCGGCGAAAATCGGCGTCGAGTTGCGCAACCAGTACATCCTCGGCTATTCCCCGAAGAACCTGAGCCGCGACGGCAAGTATCGCAGGGTCCAGGTCAGGCTGGTACAACCGCACGGCATGCCGCTGTTGCGGCCATTCTGGAAACAGGGCTACTATGCGCCCGCGCAATAACGTGGTCCCGTGTCCGGCGAAGCCTGGTCCAGACAGGCACACTGCTCAACGCAGAGACGCAGAGAGCGCAGAGGAAGCGCAGAGAAGAACGCCATGGCAGATGCTCTGCGGCGCCTCCGCGCGCCGCCTCGCGCACGGGGCGGATCCCGTTCCGTCCGCAACTTTGTTTTTGGTTTTCTCTGCGCTTCCTCTGCGTTCTCTGCGCCTCTGCGTTGAATCCTTTTCCTCGCTGGTTCCAACTTCACGGCGCTTGCGGCGTTGCTCAAGGAGATCGCTTCTTGCCGGCGCGGCCTTGCTCTCGCTCGCGTCTGTATCCGTGTGGGCGCAGCCGACGGTCTTCCGCGCGGACACGCGGCTGGTGGTCTGCCACACCACCGTAGTGGATAAGAACGGCCACCTGGTCACGACCCTGCTACAGGACGCCTTCACGGTTTACGAAAACGGCGTAGTACAGCCGATCCGGATTTTCAAACGCGAAGACGTTCCGGTTTCCATGGGGCTGATCATCGACAACAGCGGCAGCATGCGCGACAAGCGCGCCAAGGTGGAAGCCGCGGCGCTGGCTCTGGTCAAGGATTCCAACCCGGATGACGAGGTTTTCATCGTCAATTTCAACGACGAGGCCTTCCTGGACAACCCGCACGGCAAGGCGTTCACCAACGACATCAAGGAAATGGAAGAAGCCCTGACGCGCATCGATTCGCGCGGCGGCACGGCCATGCGCGATGCCATCCGCATGTCCATCGACCACCTGAAGGAGAAGGCGCACAAAGACAAGAAGGTGCTGGTGGTGGTCACCGACGGCAACGACAATGCCAGCGTGGTCAGCCTGGAAAACCTCGTGAAGGCATCGCAGCAGAGCGAAGTCCTGATCTACGGCGTCGGCCTGCTGGGCGAGGAAGAGCGCCGCGAAGCGCAGCGCGCGCAACGCGCGCTCAAGGCGCTGGGCACGGCGACCGGCGGCGAGGTCTTCTTTCCCAAGGACGCCGGCGAAGTCGAAAAGATCGCCCACCAGGTGGCGCGCGACATCCGCAACCAGTACACCATCGAATATACGCCGACCAATACCGCGATGGACGGCACGTTCCGCCAGATTAAGATTATGGTCAAAGCTCTGGGCAACCCCACGGTTCGCACGCGCAGCGGGTATTACGCGACTCCCGACCAGGCCGCTCCCACGGGTCCCGGAGCCAAAGGGCCTATTTCGAAATAATGCGTTACTTCACACTCTGTCTTCTCATGGCGGCCGCGCCGATGGCCCAACAGGCGCAGCAAGGCGCTACGGTCTTTCGCGCCGACACGCGCATCGTAGTCTGCCACACTACGGTGATCGATAAGAGCGGTCATCTGGTGACCACGCTTCCGCAATCGGCCTTCACGGTTTACGAGAACAAGGTCAAACAGGAGATCCGCAAGTTCAAGCGCGAAGACGTTCCGGTTTCGCTCGGCCTGGTGATCGACAACAGCGGCAGCATGCGCAATAAGCTGGCCAAGGTGGAAGCCGCGGCGCTGGCGCTGGTCAAGGATTCCAACCGCGACGACGAGGTCTTCATCGTCAACTTCAACGACACCGCCTACCTGGACAACCCCCAGGGCAAGGATTTCACCAACGACATCGCGGAGCTCGAAACCGCGCTGGCCCGGATCGATGCCCGCGGCGGAACCGCCATGCGGGATGCCATCGACATGTCGATCCACCACTTGAAGCAGGCCCACCGCGACAAGAAAGTGCTGGTGGTCATTACCGACGGCAACGACAATTCGAGCCTCCTCTCGCTGGACCACATCATGAAGAACGCGCACGCGAGCGACGTGTTGATCTATGGCGTCGGCCTGCTGACCGAGGAGGAGCACCGCGAAGCCGCCCACGCCAAAAAAGCGCTCAACGACCTGGCCGAGGCCACCGGGGGAAAGACGTTCTTCCCCAAGGATGTGGAGGAAGTGGATGCCATCGCGCACCTGGTGGCGCACGATATCCGCAGCCAGTACATCATCGAATACTCGCCCTCCAATTCGGCCATGGACGGATCTTTCCGCGCCATCCATATCACCGCCAAGGCTGCGGGCAATCCAACCGTGCGCACGCGCAGCGGCTATTACGCCACGCCGGACGCCAAAACCAACAAGTGATGATTCGCGTCCTGTGGCGTCTCTCGCGCGGTTACCGGCTCCGCCCGTGGCGGAGTCCCTACCTGCGCTGGCGCATCGAGACCTACTGGGGTCTGCACGCCGAAGAGATCACCTTCGCCCAGTTCTGGAGCTTCGCCTGGCGGCAGCGGCGCGAACTCCTCCGCTATCTCCGCTGGGCGGAGCGGATGAGTTAGCGGCGACGGCATTGTTCCATGGTGCCGTATCCGGTACCATATAGTCGTGTCCAATGCCAAGAAAATCCTTGCGGGGATGCGGAGGAACTCCCGCAACTGGCGCATGGAGGACCTGGTAGTCGTCGCGCGTCGCTTCGGGGCGGACGTTGACAGTCAGGGCGGCACAAGCCATGTGACATTCCGGCACCCGAGGGCGGGCAGAACAACGGTGCCGAAGCACATTCCAATCAAGCCCTGGTACGTGCGTGACTTCGTAGAATTTATTAGCAAGTTGGAGGATCCCGAGCATGACTGAGTTCGCCAATATCGACAAGTATCCATTCACGATTCGCCCGCTTTCAGCTGAAGACGGCGGTGGGTTCTTGATCGAATACCCGGACCTTCCGGGGTGCCACTCGGACGGGGAGACCCCCGAGCAGGCCATAGTAAATGGGCGGGATGCCGTGCGTTCCTACCTGCTGAGTTGCCGCAAGCACGGCGATCCCATACCGAAGGCAAGCTCACCTGCTGCGTCGAGCGGGCAGTTCCGGTTACGCATGCCTAAAAGTCTCCACGCCCGATTGGCGGCCCAAGCGGAAAGGGAAGGCGTGAGCTTGAATATGCTGGTGGTCGCAGCCGCAGCCCAGGCTTTAGGACAGCGTGAAACAACCGCGCCCCGGAAAAAGTCCCGTGGCCGACGCGCTGCGTAGCAAGCGCCGGCACTTGTCCAGACACCCCCCTCACGACCTCGATTGCACTGTGGCAGCATAAAAGTGGCGGAATGAAAGGCACGCGGCATGATTACTCTTCGGTAGCGCGTAGGAGGTGCGCTCCATCCTTGCTGCGTCGCGCTTTCCGTATGGATACTTACAGACGTCGTGCGGAAGGTGACCCGCGCATTATAGAATACCCACATCACCGGCGACGCGCCGGACAGGGGGAAGCCAATGCCGAACGATCCCATTCGTCACGTGATTCTGCTGATCATGGAGAATCGCTCCTTCGATCACATGTTGGGCGGCCTTGCCGGCGTCATACCGGGCCTGGACGGTATCGACCCCGCAAATCCCCACGTAAACCGCGACGCGGCGGGCCAGCCTTACTTCCAGGCGCCCTCCGAGATTACGCAGACCACTTCCGACCCCCACCACGAGCACGCAGACGTCGTTATCCAGTTACAGAACCAGAACAGCGGCTTCGTGCTGGACTTCGCCCAGGCTTATCCGGCCTCGACCGTGCAGGACCGGCAGCAAATCATGGACTATTTCCCCGCGGGCTTCCTGCCCGGCCTGCACTCCCTGGCGCGCGACTTCACGGTCTGCCATCGGTGGTACGCGGCAGTGCCGGGGCCCACCTGGCCGAACCGCTTCTTCGCACTCTCGGGGACCTCGCTCGGGCGCATTCTGATGCCCGTCGGAGTTACCGATCTCGGGGCTTACTTCCAACAGACCCAGCAGACTCTCTTCGACCGTCTCAACCAGGCCGGCAGGACCTGGAAGAGCTACTTCTATGACTTCCCTTCGTCGTGGATCCTGCTGCGCAACCTGCTTCCCGAAAACCTGGCGCACTACCGCATGATCGACGAGTTCTTCGAGGACGTGCGGGACGAGAAGTCATTCCCCGACTTTGTCTTCCTGGAACCGAAATACTTCGGAGCCGACGAGAACGACGATCACCCCCCGCACAACGTCATGAAGGGCGAGAAGGTCGTTGCCGACGTCTACAATGCGATTCGCTCCAACCCGGACCTATGGAACAGCAGCCTGCTGGTGATTTTCTTCGACGAGCACGGCGGATTCTACGACCACGTCACGCCTCCCGGAGCCGTCGCTCCGGACGATCACCAGGTGGAGTACACCTTCGACCGCCTTGGCGTGCGCGTGCCGGCACTCCTGGTATCGCCGTGGGTCTCCCGGAGGGTGGAAGACACGCAGTTCGATCACACCAGCCTCTTGAAATACCTCATCGATAAGTGGGACCTCGAACCACTGGGCCGGAGGGCGGCGGCGGCCACCAGCATCGCCATCGCCCTTCGCGAGTCGCAACCGCGAACCGACACTATCCCCTTCATCCGCGTTTCTTACACGCAGCTGATGCCCCCCAATCCGGAACTCGAGACCAGAGACGACAGCATTCACCACGACGCGCTGCGCCTGTTCGCCCAGCATCTGCAAGACCAGATGGGCGGCCCGCCGGTGGACGTCGCCGGCGCGGCGCAGAGGATGTCACAGCTCGTCGAGCAGGTACGAAGCGGCGTACTGGGGGTGCCAACCGCTCTGCGTACCCTCGGCGCGGCCGGTCTTTGATTGGATTCCGGCGTCGCCGGTTGAGGCAGCGCTGGCGACGCTTGCTATTCTGCATTAGTGCGTCTGTTGTTTCGAATCTGGTGGCAACCCGCCGGCGCGATGAGCGCGATCCTGGATCGCGGTAGTCTCCTGTTCGCGAGCGCGGCGGTGCTGGCAGCGACCCTGCTGCTGAAATTCACCGCCCCCTGGCTCCCCATCAGTTTCTTTACGCCGTTGCTGGTGCTGGCGGTGGTCTACGTTCCGGGAACGCTGCTATTGGCGACCCTGGTCGGCCGGCTGGGCGGAGTAGGGGTGGTCTTCCAACGCGACTATTCCCCGCTGCTGACGTGCAGCGCCATGGGGTTCGCCGCCGCCGAGATCCCGCTCGCGCTCGGCGCCTTGTTGGTGCCGGTGGTTTACCTGCTGATCGCCGCCGTGCTCTACTTCGCGCTGCTGATGTTCTTCGCCGTGCGCACGGTATTCGGCGTGGGAAACGGCATCGCCGCCGGCGTGGTGTCGCTCTCCTGGATTCCGCTGGCCGCCGCCGCCTTTGTCTGGGCACCCCTAAGCCACCTGTTGGGCATGCTGGCCTCGCCCTTCTTCCTCTTCTTCGCCTGGTATTACCTGGGCAGCGAACTTTCCGGTCTGGGCGCGGGATTGCGCAGCCGGCAGAGCTTCCGGCGCATGCTGGAGGCGGCCACCGTCAATCCCCACGATGGCGAGGCGCAGTACCAGCTTGGCCTGATTCACCAGCAGCGCCACCAATACACCGAGGCCGCCGCCCGTTTCCAGAAGGCGATCGCCATCGACCCCACGCTGACCGACGCCCACTTCCAGCTCGGGCGCATGGCCCGCGAACAGGGACGCCTGCGCGACGCGCTCGCCCACTTCCAGACCGTGATCAGTCAGGACGAACGGCACAGTTTCAGCGAAACATTGCGCGAACTCGGCGGCATCTACGTCGCGGCGCGCCAGTATGGCGATGCGCGCAACGAACTGGCGATCTATACCGAGCGACGGCCCTACGATCCGGAAGGACTCTACTACTTCGGCCAGGCGCTCGAAGGGCTTGGAGAGACCGCCGCGGCGCGCGACGCTTATGCCCGGGCCGTGGAGGCCGACCGCACCGCGCCGCGCTATCGCCGCCGCTATACCGCCCGCTGGAGCCGGCTGGCCCAGAAGCAGCTCGGCAAGCTGGCGGTGGCATAAGAAAATGCCGCGCCTTGTCCGTAGACCGCCCACTCAGTACGTAAGAAAAAAAACAAATGGCCGCTGATGAACACAAGATGCTTATCGGCGTTTATCTGCGTTCATCAGCGGCCATTTGAGCTTATTCTTTCTTAGCCGCCGCTCCGGCATCGGGCAGCGTATACTCGCCTTCCACCTGGTCTTCCGTCGCATCGGCGGTGGCACCCGAGCCTTTGTACGTCCCTTTGCCCTTCAGTCCCTTCAGCTTCCCGGTGCCGCCCGTATAAGACCACGTGCCCTCGCTCGAGTGGGCTCCACCTTCCTTGCTGGTACCCGTGCCCTGGAAGCGGATGTACGCCTTATCGCCATTGTCCATAATAGTCACGACGTAGCCCCGGTCCTGCGAATGTCCGCCGGCCGAATCAGCGGACGCCGCGACCTTATAAGTTGTCGATTTCAGCCCGGCCATCTCCATCGGCGTGGTCCAGGTACACGAGACCTGCGTAACCACCAGCACGTGGCCGGCCCGGTCGCCCACTTCGACGACATGCTGGGCGTCCGCCTTGCCGCACGTGCCGGTACCGGAAATCTTATTCTGGGCCAGCGCCAGTCCGGCGCAGGCAGTGAACAGAAAGCTCAGAACGAGTGTTTTATGCTTCATGCAGTTTCCCCTCAGAAGAAGATTCTACTCTATGAACGGCGCAAAAAACAAAAAGCCCCGCGCGCCCGGAAAAACGGGCTGCGGGGCTTCGGAAAGAGAAGCCTGTACTACTGCTTTACGGGGGCCGGCGTGGTGCTGGCGGGCGAAGACTTCGCCGTCTTCACGGTTTTCTTGGCCGCTTTGACGTGATGCTTCTTGGTGGTCTTCACGGGCGCGGTGACGGCCGGCTTGGACGTGGCGGCGGGCGCGGTGGGCGCGGCCGGTGCGGGCGTCTGCGCCGCGAACGTCAGCGGCATGGTGGCGAGTGCCAGAGCGATGGTCAGGATAGTCG
>OBLU010006292.1_pt1 | contig 10571 bp, 3 predicted proteins | sample 1518681 | NCBI WGS metagenome assembly OBLU01 (sample SAMEA3539304, study PRJEB22396) | soil metagenome | biome: tundra; feature: field; material: soil | place: USA | collected 2010-05 | depth 0.15 m
GTCGGCTGGAACACCCGTTTTCGCCGGAGCGGGGCTATATCCAGATGCGCGGCGGCGGCTATGGCGCCGCCGCTGAGGTCGGTCATTCCGGCACCGGCGGCGCTCAAGCCGTCGGAGCCGGACTTCGGCTATGGCGTCACGGGCAGCAATTCGACGCGATAGAATTGGCGCGATAAGCTGTCAATGGGGACCATCATGCTCAGGCTAGTGACGTCGCTGCCGGCCGGTATATCCCCCATGCTCGCCCAGCTTGCCAAGGGTGTTTCGACGTTCGTTGTGGCCACCAAACGATAGGTTCTGCACGGGATAGCCGTCCACCAGAGCGTCGCGGTCCCAGTGCCAACGTCGATCCAGGTGATGATGGGCGGGTCGGCCGTGTCGAGCGGCATTTGCACGAAGTCCGTGGTCGCCCCCAGCGTCAAGGTCTCATTGGTGGAAACCTGGAAGACGTGCACCGCGTAGGTGGCCCCTACCGGCGGTGGAGGAACGGCGTGGATATCGGTGCCGCCGACTGGGATGGTTTCCACCGGCCCCGGCGGAATGATGATGTCGGTCCGGATCGGGGTGCGGATTGTATCCGGATTAAGTTGGTCGAGCGGCTGGGCGTCGGGGTAGTACTCGATCGTCGCATTCCCCAGGTGCATCGGACTTGGAGGCGTGAACACGGTGTTGAGGAACTGCACGGTGGTGGCCGTCCGTTGGAAGTTGACCTGAATCGGAGACCCGATGATCACGCCGCCAGCCAGCCAGCGAGTGGCCAACACTTGGACCGGCGGGCAGACATAGGGCACCTCAAAGCCCACATGCGTCATTTGCCCCGGCCCGACCGCGCCGCCGGACCAGCGCAGAATCGTGTTTCCACCCGAATACACGACGGTGAAGTTCGGCCAGGCGGTGTGTACGAAGTCATCATAATGCCAGGTGACGTCGTAGGTACCGAGCAGCACAATCTCGAAGGTGTCCGCCACCTGATGGGTCAGGTTATAGAAGTCCTTGTTGAGGTGATAGACGTCGAAGGTCTTGATGGCGAAGGCCTGGTTCAAGCTGACGCTGTTGCGCGGGTCGCGCAGTTCCAGCCAATCGTTCAGCGGCTGCCAGGCGCTGTTCACGTGGCCAAAGACCGCGTCGTCGCCCCAGCGGTTGGTCGAGGTCTTCCACCCGAAGAGATAGAGGTTGGTGTTCGCGTTAGCCGTCACGGACAGCCAGTAAGTCTTGGGTGCAAACGGCATACCGGCTTCCTTCCAGACGGTCGGGAAGAAGTCGTACTGCCAGATTTGGGTGTCGGGACCGATGATCTGATTAATATTCGGGTCAAAGAATTTCTCTTGCGCGGTCGCGAAGCGCTGGTAGCGGTAGCGCAGGAGCGATTGGTTCGGATTCCCTGGTGGATAGAACCAGGTGTTGGTAAACAGCACACCCGGATGGCTGGGCTGGTTACCCCTGGCTGGCACGTCGGTCCACAGACCAAGCAGGAATTGGGCATTGGTATCCACCAGGTCGTTCAGCCAAGAGCCCCATACGGTGACGCCCCGGATGGGCCCGGTTCGGATACACTTAAAGTCATCCGCCAGAATCTTCGGCTGGGTTGCCCGGACATCGAGGCCGTTGGTGCTCCGGTCAGGATACTGGATGAACTTGGTGGTCACCGTCGGCACCGGCGGCTGGTTGGTGCTGGTGGTGATCTTGAACGCCATGTTGAGAGGCCCGCTGAAATCCGGGTCGGTCATGGGGGTCCAGGTGTTGGCGGTGCTGGGCGGCCAAAATGCCCAGACAGCCGCATCCTGGAAGGCATTGGTCGAGGTCTTCCAGCCGAAGAAGGAGTTGTCCAGGCAATACACCGAGAGCCAGTAGGTGACTGGACTCTGGGGCGTGCCTTGCTGCAGGAAAGCGTTGGTCGGGTAGAACACGTAGTAATAGACCTGCGTGTCCGGCAGATAGAAGCCGCTGCCCCACGGCATGTAGAACTTCTCGGCGCCGCAGCCCCAGAAGTACCTCTGATACTTGTCTGGCGTGAAGCTTTGCTGCCACAGGAGCTGGCCCGGGTGGCTGTAGTTATTGGTCGGCCCTGCCGGCACATCGCTCCAGATGCTCAGCCAAATCGGCGGGTTGCTGACCTCGTCATTCGAATACGAGCACCAGATATGGATGTCGGTGATCGGACCGGTGTTGGTGCAACGGAAGTCATCCGCCAGGAAGAGGACGGTGCGGTCATACACGTCATAGCCGCCTATTGTCTTCGGCCATTGCACGAACTTCACTGTGTTGGTATCCGCCGGCGGCGTGTTGGTGTTCAACACCGTCACCGTCTGACTGCACGTGGCTGAGTTGGTGCAGCAGTCGATGGCTGCCCAGGTCCGGGTGACGATCAACGGGCACGGGCTGCTGGTAAACGTGTTGAGGATGTTGATGGTGAGGTTCGTGCCACAGCAAATATCGCTCGCGCTGGGCGGATCAAAACTCCAAGCCGAGCCAGCCATGACGGTCTTGTTGGGAACGCAAGTGATGGTCGGCGGCGTGGTGTCCACCACTGTCACGGTCTGCGTGCAGGTGTTGAAATTGCTACAGCAATCCGTGGCCTTCCAGACCCGGCTAATGATCCACGGGCAGGCGCCGTTAGTGCCGGTGCTGCTGACGGTGACGGTCACGTTGGTGCCGCAGCAAGCGTCGGAGGCGGCCGGCGGGGTAAAGTTCCAGGTCGAGCCGCACTGGACGGTGATGTTGGGAGCACAGGTGATGACTGGCGGGGTGGTGTCCACCACCTTGACCTGCCGAGTGCAACTGTTGGTTTGGCCGTGACAATCGGTGGCCTTCCAGGTTTCGGTGATAATCCACGGGCAGGTGCCATTGGTGACTGACCCGGTCAGCACGGGCGTGAGGGCCGTGTTGCAGCAGTTGTCATAGGCGAACGGCGGGCTTACTTGCGAGCCGCACTCGACGGTCAGATTGTTACAGGTAATGGTCGGCGGCGGACACTGGTTGGTCGAGGTGGTGATCTTGAAGGCCAAGTCAAGCGGCGTGCCCAGGTACGGATCCTTCACGGCACTCCAGTTGGTGCTGGCCCCGGGCGGCCAGAAGTTCCACACGGCCGTATCGTGATAGACGTTGGTCGCGGTCTTCCAGCCGAACCATGGATTATTAGTGTCCGGGCAATACACCGAGAGCCAATAGTTGGTCGGGTTCGCTGGCGTGCCCTGCTGCACGAAACCGTTGGTTGTATAGAAGACGGAATAATAGACCTGCGAGTCCGGCCCATAGATGAACGGCGAGGGGCTGGGTATGAAATACTGTTCGGCGCCGCACCCCCAGAAGTACTGCTGGTACTGGTCCGGCAGGAAGATCTGCTGCCAGAGGAGCTGGCCCGGGTGGCTGATATTGGTCCCCACCGCCGGCACATCGCTCCAGATGCCCAGCCAAATCGCCGGGTTGGTGACCCCGTCATACAGATACGAGCACCAGATGTGGATGTCGGTGATCGGACCAGTGTTGGTGCAGGGGAAGTCGTCGGCCAGGAAGATGACGGTCCGGTCATACACGTCGTAGCCGCCGATCGTCTTCGGCCACTGGACATACTTCAGGATGTTGGTGTCGGCGGGCGGCGTGTTGGTGAGCACGACGGTGACGGTCTGGCTGCAGGCGTTGCTCAGGCTGCAGCAGTTGGTGACGACCCAGGTCCGCATGACGGTCAACGGGCACGGACTGTTGCTCCGGTCATAAAAGCTGAGGGTGTAGTTGGTGCCACAGCAACTGTCGCTAATGGTGGGGAGATCAAAGCTCAAAGCGGCAAGGCTGTTGACCGTCTTATTGCCGCTGCAACTGACGGTCGGCGGCGTGGTGTCCACGATGGTGACGGTCTGGCTGCAGGCATTGCTCAGGCTGCAACAGTTGGTGACCACCCAGGTCCGGGTGATGTTCCACGGGCAGGAACCGTTGGTGACCGTCCTCAGGATAGTGACCGTGACATTGGTGCCACAGCAGGCGTCCGAGGCGGTGGGCGAATCAAACGACCAGGCCAAGCCGCATTGGACGGTCTTGTTACCGGCGCAGGTGAGGACGGGCGGCGTGGTGTCCACGACGGTGACGGTCTGGCTGCAGGCATTGCTTAGGTTGCAACAGTTGGTGACCACCCAGGTCCGGGTGATGTTCCACGGGCAGGAGCCATTGGTGACCGTGCTCAGGATAGTGACCGTGACATTGGTGCCGCAGCAGGTGTCGGAGGCGGTGGGTGAATCAAACGACCAAACCGAGCCGCACTGGATCGTCTTGTTGGTGGCGCAGGTGAGGACGGGCGGGTTGGTGTCCACCACGGTGACTGTCTGGTTGCACGTGGCGGTATTGCTGCAGCAGTCGGTGGCCTTCCAGGTTCGGGTGATGAGCCACGGGCAGTAGCCGTTGGTGACGGTGCTGACGATAGTGACGGTGACATTGGTGCCGCAGCAGACGTCGGAGGCGGTGGGCGGATCAAACGACCAGAGGGTGCCGCACTGGACCGTCTTGTTGGTGACGCAGGTGATCACCGGCGGGTTGGTGTCCACCATGGTGACCATCTGGCTGCAGGTCGCCGTATTGCTGCAGCAATCAGTGGCCTTCCAGGTTCGGGTGATGAGCCACGGGCAGTAGCCGTTGGTGACGGTGCTGACGATAGTGACGGTGACATTGGTGCCGCAGCAGACGTCGGAGGCGGTGGGCGGATCAAACGACCAGAGGGTGCCGCACTGGACCGTCTTGTTGGTGACGCAGGTGATCACCGGCGGGTTGGTGTCCACGATCGTGACGACGCGCGTGCAGCTGTTCGTCTGGCCCTGGCAGTCGGTGGCCAGCCAGGTTTCGGTGATGAGCCACGGGCAGTAACCGTTGGTCTGGGACCAGGCCAGGACAGGCGTGAGGGCCAGGTTACAGCAATTGTCCCACGCGTAAGGCGGGCTCTCTTGTGACCCGCACTGGACGGTGAGATTGGTGCAGTTGATGGTCGGCGGCGCGCAATTGCTCGAGGTGGTGAGCGCGAACGCCATATCCCACGAACTGTTGGTGGTCGGCCACCAGATATTGGTGCCGGCCTGGTAGTTCACGCCGGGCACAGGAGCTGTCGGGGAGAAGATTCTCACCGCGTCATCGAGAGCCAATGAGTTGGTGTCGCGCGGCCGGGTTTTCCAGGCCCACGGATAATCCGGCACCTGCGCCGGCGCGTATTGGGCGGCAATGCTTATCCAGTAGGTGTTGGTCCCGGGGGCCTGGCGGAACCACTGGTCCCGAGTCAGGTTTTGCTCGAAGTAGAAGCAAGCGTCGGGCAGGTTGCCGGGATAGCGCGGATCATAGTCCCAGCCGACAAAGGTCGGGGCGACGGCCGTGGAGTATATGTTGGTCAGGCAGACCCCGGGATGGCTGAACGGCACGCCCGAGCCCTTCGGCACGTCGCTCCAGATCGAGATCACGAACCCGCTCGGCAGAATCCCGGGCAGGTTCGTATAGCCCCAGCCGACGAACGAGCCCCACCAGTGGATATCGGTCACCGGCGCGCCATTGGTGCAGACCCAGTCGTCGGCGACAATGTTGGTGCCGTTGTAAACGGAGTATTGGTCCCAGCCGTTAAAGCCGTTGGTGGGCGTATAAGCCACAGGCAACTGCGACCACTTGGTGAGATCCGACGCATTCAGCCGGAAGGCCAGGTCAATGTGTTGTCCATACAAGGGGTGCTGCGGCGGGTAGGTCAGCATCTGCCAGCCGTTGCCATTGTAGTTCTCGGCTGCAGGTACCCAGCACGCGGCGTCCATCCAGTGGCTGGTGCTGGTCTTCCACCCGAACTGGTGGCCGAGAAAGCCTTGCGGGAGTTGCGCCTGCACGTCCAGCCAGTAAATGGCCGGCTGGGTGGTGGAGCCTTGTTGAACAAAGTAGCCGGTGGGGACCGGGAAATCGTACCGGTAACACGTGGTGTCCCCGGGCCAGAACCCGGCAGCAGGCGGTTCCATCCACCATTCGTTCAAGCCCGACTGCTCGACCGTGCAGGTGAACTGGCCGGGCAGGAAGGTGCGCTTCCACCTCATCGTTCCCGGCATGCTCCAGGGAACCGTTCCGGGCGGTACGTTGGTGTGGAAGCTCAACGTGAATATTACATTCGCCGGATCCATCGGCACGTTATCATAATCCCACGACCCCCAGATCGTGATGTTGGTGATCGGGCCGGTGGACGTGCATTGGAAGTCGTCTGCCAGCAGGAACAGGTAAGTGGGGTTGTTCGAGGTTGCATTTATATCCATGCCATCGGTGCTGAGATCTGGCGGCTGCAGCCACTTGTTTGCCGCGTTCGCCGTGATTAGCTCGAAGGCGAGGTCCCAGGAATTGCTCGGCGCCGGCCACCAGATGGGCTGGAAGTTAAATGGGACTCCCGACCCTGGGGTGTAGGCGTCGATGTTGTAGGTAACGGCGTCGTCCGGAGCCGGCGAATTACTGCTTCGCGGCCGCGTCTTCCATCCGAAGAAATGATCCGCCGGTGGGACGGCCCCTCCCCCCCCTGCTCCCCCCCATTGGTTGGCTATGATGCTGAGCCAGTAAATGTTGGTGCCCGAAGGCGAGTTGTTTTGGTAGAACCACCAATCAACATTTACGTCCTTCTGCAAGACCTGTTCGAAGAGGAAGCACGACTCATAGGTGCCGGTCCGCGGATCGTAGTCTCTGCCCACATAACGCCAGGTGTAATTGGTATAAAAGCGCGCCAGCGGGGGCATTATAAAGTAGGCGGGGTGACTGAACGGCAGGTCCATCCCCGCCGGCACATCGGCGAAGAAGACTATCCAGAAGCCATTGAGGGCTCCATTGCCGGACAAGGACGGCGGCAGGTTGGTAGCTTGCCAGTTCGCGAAGGAGCCCCACCAACGGACTTTCGTGACGGGGTTCGTCGTGGTGCATACCCAGTCGTCCGCAGCTTGCCAATTGGGCTGGCCGGCGTATTCAGTCGAGATCTGGTTCCAGCCATAAAAGACGTTGGTGGGGTGGCCGCCCGTCACCGGCGGCTGGTACCACTTGTAGAGGTTGGTGTCACAAGGCACCTTGACGAAGACGGATTCGCCGACGTTGGCCAGCGGCACGGCGGGGGACCAGGCGCCGCCGGAGAAGGTGTAGGTGTCCCACGCTTGGGTGACGGCGTTCCAGCGCACGATCACAGCGCCCTCCGTCGGCGATTTGCCCGTGATGTTCTCATACGTGCCTGCGGTGGTGGTCTGGCAGCTCAGGAAGTTCGTGTTCCCGCACCCGCACGGCAGAGCCGCCGGCAACACGGGGACGTGCGGTGTGCCGGTAAACGTCAGGGTTATGGCGGAGCCAGAAGGATTATAAAACCAGGCCCCCTCGCCCGGCGTCAACGTGCCACCGGCCGGCAGCCACACGAGATCCAAGTCATCAAAGGTGTAAACCTGCCAGGTTGTGCAGTCCCATTTCAAGACCTCACATCCGCCCGGCACGAATGGCAGCACCTCATCCAGCGTGTTGCCACCGTTGTCCAGTTGATTGGCGATGGCGGTGTAGCCTGGAACTGCCGTCACCGAGTAGTCAGCTTTAGCAGTGCTTGCCGCGATCAGCGTTGCACCGACCATAAACCACAGTTGTATTCTTTTCATAATGAATGTTTCTCCTGAAGGTTTGTGACCGGAAAAAAGTGATCTTCTCCCTCCGTCAGGGCAACGACCCTGCGGCTGTTTGGACTCTGCGACTTGTGCTTTTCCGACCACGGACCCTTTCTACCTGGCGAAACCCACCAAGTGTCGCCTCTAGCGTCAGGCTCCCAAGGCGACGCTATCCGAACTTCTTCAGGGCCGTTTCCACTTCAAGACGGCCCCATGCTGCTTCAATCGGCGCTAAACATACAGCCACCGCGAAAATCTGGGTATCCGGTCTTTGCCTGATTCTATCTCAGCAAAAGGCTGATGTCGGGTCAGCAAAAGGCTGAGGCTGAGTCAGGCGGAGAACGTCCGGCATTGTAACGGCAATCCGTTGGTGGCGAGCTACGGGCGTGGCTCGGCGCGGTTTGGAGTCCCTTCAAACCCAGCCGCAGAGTCGCGGGCGCACTCAGTGATCTTGCCCGCCCTCGAACTCGGCCACAGAACTGGCGCGCTGCAAAAGCCGCAGAACAGGTCGGCATGGGCCGCCTGGGCGAATCGCGTGAGATACGCCATCACGGGATCGTCACCGCCCGGGTGGGTCGGTTCGGGATCCAGCAACGCGGCGAACGCGTAGGGTCGATCCTCTTTATGGTCGAGCCACCGGTTCAACCAGTCGCGTGCCGCGGGCAGCAATCCGCTACCGCCGTAGAGGGACAAGATGATCACATCCGCCGCCGCGGCTTCGATGGCGGCTTGCTCCGCCAGCATGGACTTGCCCAGCAGGTCGAGACGCCACAGCCGGGTGCCCAATGCCGCATCGGCGCCGAGTTGCAGGGGCAACAGATCGAGCGTATGCTTCGCCCGGAGGGCCGTGCTGAGATCCTCATAGAGTAGCAACACTGCCAGCCCTGGCTTGATCGGAACCTCGCCCCCTGGATGCCCTCCCACGATGCTTTTATTGCCATAGGACACCAAGCTAGCGCGGCTGCGAGAAAAGGGGTATCCGGCGCGCGGCTGATTTTGACTGAGCTAAAGGCTGAGGCGGCGTCAGACTAATTGCTGGGCCGCGGCCCAGCGGACGGCCTGCCGGATCAGCTCCGACCCGGTCTCCAGCTTGAGTTTCTGCCTGATGTGCTGGCGGTGAGTCCCCACCGTTTTGGCGCTTAAGTTCAGCCGCTGGGCGATTTGCTGCGCCGACAGTCCTTGCCCTATCAACTGAAAGACCTCGAACTCGCGGTCGCTGAGTGCGCCCGGCGTCGCGTCACGGACGCTGGAGTGCTGTCGCGTGAGAACGTCCAGCAGAGCGGCGGAGATGCTCTGGCTGACATAGACCTGTCCTTGCAGGACCTGACGAATCGCCTCCAGCACTTTCTCCCCGCCTTCGTTTTTCATGATGTAGCCGCGGGCCCCGGCGCGCAGCACGCGCTCGGCGTAGATGTTCTCGTCGTGCATGGAGATGACCAGCACGGCCACGCCGGGATGCTCAGCGGTCATGTCCTTGATGAACTCCAGGCCGCTTCTGCCGGGCATGGTGATGTCGGCCAGGACCAGGTCGGGCCGGGCCGTTTCTATGGCCGCCAGCGCCTGCACCGCGCTGGCCGCATCCCCGCACACCAGCAGGTCTGGCTCGTGGTTTATCAGTTGGGTCAGGCCATAGCGCGTGATGGGATGGTCATCGACGATGAAGATCCTTTTCTGCGCCTGGGCGGTTGGGCGGCTTGTAGTCGCTTTCATTTCGGATTCCTTTCCTCTCCCGGGGGCAGCAGTCCCTCGGTCACCGTGCACACCACCCGCGTTCCGCCGCCGACCTGAGGTTCCACCACCAGCGCCCCGCCGATGACCTCGGCGCGGTAGCGCATGATTCGCAGCCCCATCCCATTGCGCCGGGGCGCCTTGCGGGGGATGCCAACGCCATTGTCGTGCACGGCCAGGGTAACGGAGCGGCCCGTCGCGGTCAGCCTGATCTCAATGCGCCGGGCCTGGCCATGCTTGATGGCGTTACTCACCGCCTCCTGCGCGATGCGATACAAGTGAATGGCCACGGTGTGGTCGGGCACCAGCACGGGCGGATCACAGTGGAAACGGCAATCGCAACCAAAGACCTTCCGGGTGCCCGCCGCCAACTCGCGCAAGGCGTCCGCCAGCCCTTCTGCCTCCAGGCGGACGGGCGAAAGTCCCCGGGCGAGCTCGCGCGTCTGGGTCATCGCGCGCTGGACCATTTGCGCGATCTCCTTCGCCTGGGGAGCCCCAGCCGCGGACCGCGCAGCCAGGTCGCTCGCCAGCCGGTGGGTGAGGAATTCGATGCCCGCCAAACGCTGGCACAGATCATCGTGGAGATCCTGCCCCAGGCGGCGCTGCTCCCGCTCGCTGATGGCCAGGATTTCCCGCTCCAGTTTTACGTGGCGCGTGATGTCCCGCGTAAACCACCGCGAGTGGACCAGCCGCTCCTGCTCCCACAATCCGTTTGCATCGATCAGCACCTGTCTCTGCGTGCCGTCTCGGTGGCGCAGCCGCGCGCGATAATTCTGCACCGTCTGCCGCTTCGCCACCCGGTTGAGGACATCCGCCGCCGCCTTCGCCTCCACGTGAAGCTCGGCAACGTGCCGCCCAAAAGTTTCGTCCCCGGTGCGACCCACCAGTTCCAGCTCTGCCTGATTGACCCGCAAAATGCGCCCGTCCGGTCCCACCCAGAGCAAGCCCAGCGGCGATTCCGCGAAGAAGTCAGCCAGTTCCTGTTCGCGCCGGCGCAGGGCTTCCTCGGCCTGCTTCCGCGCGGTGATGTCCCGGACGATGCCGCAAGCCATTGCCCGGCCTTTAAGGGCGAAAGTGCTGGCGGAGATTTCGACCGGGAAGATGGTCCCATCCTTCTTCCTGTGGTAGCGGAGTGGAATTCGGGGCGCCACGCCCGCCAGCGTAAGCTGGATGGTTGCCTCAGAATCCTCCGGCTCGGCCGTGATCGCGCGGTGGGTGAGTTTGAGGAAC
>OBLU010006293.1_pt1 | contig 10570 bp, 14 predicted proteins | sample 1518681 | NCBI WGS metagenome assembly OBLU01 (sample SAMEA3539304, study PRJEB22396) | soil metagenome | biome: tundra; feature: field; material: soil | place: USA | collected 2010-05 | depth 0.15 m
GTCGCGACGTACACCACCGTCATGCTAACCGATGGATCCCACTCTCTAACCGCTGAATACGGAGGTGACGCCAACTACCAGTGAAACTCTCCGCCCAAAGTTACAATTGCTGGGTATGAAGCACTATCGCTCGTCCCGGATCGCATACAGGAGGGCCGCCGAATAGAAGGCGGTCTTACCGCCATCAAAGCTAACCACAGCACCGTTGTCCATACGGTCGAGGGGGACGATACGCAGATCGGAAGCGGCATCCATGCCACATGGTCGCGCGACAAGGCATGTCCGGTCTGTCAGGGACTCAACACCGTCCATGTGCGACTGCACACAGACACGAAGACTCTGAAACGGTAGCCTCGAACTATGCAAGGTGGGATGGTATCGAATAGGCTTCAGCGCGATATGAATCCGCGTGACGCAGTCATCTCTTTCCAATGCTTGTCACCCGACTTCGTTCGTGTGATTGAGATGATCGATGGCGAAAGCATTCGTCATCAGGAAGTCGAACGGCACCCCAATGTCGTGACAGAGTTGGAAGAGAGATACATCTTCTTTGCGAAGCAAGCGGACGTGGCGAGGCGAAGGCTTAGGTTTGGCCAGTCCGCCGTGTTCAACGTCTACTTTCGAGAACCCTAGCATCCGTCTCGCCTGCCATAAGGCATCGCGGGCGTCGAACGGTCGTCTTCAATGCCATCCCCACGAAATACCTCGGCCTCCTCCGCACGAGCGATCAACGTAGCCATCGGTCTGGTTGAACAGCAGGAGGAGCGCCTGCGCGACATTCTTGAGTCAAAGCAGGCTACGCCGGATGAGAAGTTCGCGGCGCTGGTCGATCTCGCACGCTTGGCGGGAATCCTGTTACATGAAAAGGCAGAAGATCAAGAGGGGCCAGACTGAGGCATCGGCGGCGGGCGTCTCACCGCCAACCGATGAACCACTCGCAACCCGTCCAGGTTCCAATCAAGACGCCGTACTGTCTGCAATCTTGTGGAATGATCGCTGGTGCTTTTCAAGGTCCAGCTTTGTCTTGAGCTGCCGCTCTTCCTTCTGTCGTGCGCGATTGCGTACCCCAGGCTCATTCAGCCCGAGCAAAATACTCGGTGGGTCTGGTCTCACTGACGCAGCCACTGCCTCTTGCAACTGGATACAAGTCTTGCACGGCATTTGCCTTTACCTATGGTTGAAGCGTACACCAGATCGGGCTGGTTATTCAGCCGACGGAGTGCCTATCCTGTTGCGAGAGACGGCAGAAGCCGAAGAGACTCCAGACTGAGGCATCGGCGGCCCGTTCGCGCGGCGGATGGGAACCGGCTCCGCTTCCTTGGCAATCGATCTCGATAAAACGATCATGACCTGATCCGGGTCGAATACTGGCGCTATAGCCGCAACACGTGCAGGCATGGCGTCTGACGGGCGTGGAACCGGGTACTACGTCGCGAACTTGCCGAAAATGTGTGCTTCACAGGCAGGACGAGAGATCGGTTCCGCTAAGCCGACATGGGCGGGAAGCGATGAGTCTCATGGATAGTTCCATTTCACACCTGCCGTTATGGTGTTGGCCGGCATCGAAACTTGTGTGCTGGTGCCAGAATCCATCCGCGAGTGGCTTCGATGCAATGTGCTGCGACCATTGCTGCGCTTGCTCCGGGGTGGGGTCACACCGCGACGATTGGCGTGGAGCCTCGCGCTCGGTAGTCGCCACAGCCGATAACGCAGACCCGGCATACTGCGAAATCAGAGTAGCGTACGAAAGAGACTGGCATGGACTTCGCGCATGGAGCGTATCTTGACCCCTCTGTTGCAAGTGCCGAGCACCTCCCTGCCGTCAATTTTTACGGCGCGGTCGGAAGCTCGAGCGCGAATGCGGGACTTCTTCAGCTCGCATATCCGAAATCCCAATACCCGCCGCGCCTACCAGGAGGCGGTCCGGCAGTTCTCCGCCTTCTGCGCCGAGCACGGTATCGGGGATCTCGCCCAAGTGGAACCTATCCATGTGGCGGCATTCGTCGAGGTGCAGCTCAAGCTACATTCCAGACCCACGGTGAAGCTGCGGCTGGCGGCACTGCGAATGCTCTTCGACTGGCTAGTGGTCGGCCAGATTCTTCCCGTCAATCCCGCCCACGCCGTGCGCGGGCCGAAGCATACCCAGAAAAAAGGCAAAACGCCGGTCCTGAATGTGGACGAGGCCCGCACTCTGATCGACGCGATCGACGTCACTTCCCTTCCCGGCCTGCGCGACCGGGCTTTGATCGGCCTGATGGTTTACACCTTCGCACGGGTGGGGGCGGCGGTCTCGATGAAGGTAGAGGACTTCTTCGTGCAGGGCCGGCGCGGATGGGTGCGGCTCCACGAAAAGGGCGGCAAGGAGCACGAGATGCCCACGCACCACAATCTCGATCAGTATCTGGAGGAGTACATCTCCGCGGCCGGCATCGCCCAGGATCGGAAAGAGCCGTTGTTTCGCACGACCCGCGGCCGTTCAGGCGAGCTGACCGGCAATTCCCTGCTCCAGCCCGATGTGTGGAGGATGATTCGCCGGCGGGCGCTTGCGGCCGGGATCCAGACCGAGATCGGCTGCCACACCTTTCGTGCCACCGGCATCACGGCTTATCTGAAGAATGGAGGCAAGTTGGAGATCGCCCAGCAAATGGCCGCTCATGAGTCGGCCCGGACAACCGGCCTCTATGATCGGCGTAACGACGAGATCTCGCTCGACGAGGTCGAGCGGATCGGAATTTGAGCCCGATCAGCCAAGACCAGCGGGCGTTCTGGAGCGAATCCAGCCGGGATAGCTAAGCTGTTTCCCGCTCCGGAGATCGGGTATCCCTCCAAATGCGAGGCGATCGACAGTGAGCCGCAAGTTTCTCTCAACGTCCCCATGAGAGCCGAATGATTCGAGCCCGAGAGTCAACGTTTCACCTTTCTCACCTGCAACAGAAATCCTTGTGAACTCTAGATTGCATCCTTGGATCGGCAGAGGGTCATTGGGGTCAAGAGGCATTTCGTTTTCGCCAAGCGGGATCTCCCGCAAAGAACCTTCTCTTATCTCGAATTTTCGCAGCCATCGAGTTTTTGAGATTTCAATCGTTGCGAAGGTATCAAGACTAAGAGAATCGGTCGTCCACTTCGTCCACAGCTCAGCACTAGCAAGAATCTGCCCCATTTCAATTGGCTCCGAGGCTATCGACACAAGGCCTTTAACTTCCACGCCGGGCTTTGTACCTCGCTTCTTGATTCCTAATTCAGGTTGGTCGGGGTCATGTAGATACACATCAACGCGTGGCTCGCGCGTCCGCCCGCCCCCGGCCTTAATAGGACCAGATTGAAACCATGCCTCGACCCGTTGCGCATCAGAATCCATCCAAAAGAACCGAACTTCGGCAGAGTTTTGCATTTATGCTGTCCTCGGTCTTCGTCTAATGTGTCCTGTCAAACTGAATAATTAATTCACGGACAGCCATCTATCAGGCTATGAATGTTCGAATTAATGAAACCGCATCCCAAATAGAATGGCGAATCTGTGCATTGAAGTGTTAATGTCTGGGCTGTCGGGTCGTAATCCCATGTCACGGTTATCTTGCCTTCCGTGGCTGTGCCACTGTTACCCGCAATGTTCATGCCTTCGGTTTGAGCCTTCGCAGTCAGCCTTTCGAAGCGTGCTGAATCTACATTTGAGAAAACTTGCGCTGCGCATCCACCCATGTGCCCATCCTTGTTTTCGTCAAGCATTGTAGGAAACTCGGTAGATCAGGCTAGCAGCGCAGCCGTCAGCTCGCTGATAGCAACACTAACCAAAACACTGCCTGCAGCATTCCAGAAATTCCTTCCCGGCTCAGGCGTATCCGCCGCCACGAATCTCCACCATCCAGGCCATCCATCACTCCCCTTAGGCGGGGCTGCACCGCTCCGCGCGGTCACTTCACCGTGGCACTCGTTGTCATCATCACCGGGATCGTTGGTTCCCATGAAGGTTCCATCTGGCCACCTGATGGCCACTCTGCCCGCCGTTCCGTAGGGCTCGCTGGCCACTAAAGTGCATTGTTCCGTGCCCCCTATTGCATCAACATCAGCGCGCAAGCAGCCACTTGGTTTCTTACTCAAAAATTGGTGGTTATCCCAGTTCTGCAGGGCATAAATGTGATTGCCTTTATCCAACTCCAGTAGGAACCACGTCTCCTCTTCGTTGCGGCTTGAATTGCTCCCATGCATCTCGCCGTTGTCCTTGTGCGCCTGCAAGTATCTATCGTGAATGCTGAGTATTCCTACTAAACCTAGATTGTTTTGCAAATTGCCTCCAGTGGTACTCAGGGGTCACCCATATGAACACGGCACCACTGAAAGCGCAAACTCCAAATTTCCTTAGCACAGGCAATTGGGCATTTTTACACTCGTCCTACAGCGCTCTCTGGCTCTCCTCGGAAAGACGGACCCCCTCATCTCACGGGCCGATTGCCTCTGGCCCGAAACCCCAGAGTCTCCCGCAGGATTGTCATCAGTGACCGGAAACAGTCCCTGACGTTTCGCTGGTGGAATCTTCTGGGGTTTAGAGCGCACGCACCTAGGCCCCGATAAACCTACGAACTGCGTCTCTACCGGCTGGAGTGAGGGCGTAGCGCGCCATTCTGTTCTCGTCATACCGTGGATGTGACACAAAGCACCTATCGCCCCGCCGCGTTTTTGGGCCTAGGATAATACTTTGGGATTAGCGTTGAACTGTAAATTAGAACTGTTGCTCGTATCGGGCACTGATGCCACCCATTTCGAGCCGTCCCAGGCAAAGAAGCCAATAATGCTGTCTTCGTGGTCTGGATCCCCATCGCGTTCGTGGAAGTGCTCAAACGTAAAGCTGTAGTCGCTGCTGCCTAATAAACTCGAATGGCTATGACATTTGGACCACCAATAATTGCCATCTTGAGCCTTGTAATTAATCCATTCGTCATCGTGTGATTGGCCTCCCGGCCCCTCATGATGAAACGTCGGATCGCTCACTCCGCTCGGGAAAACGCCGCTCATGTCATTGAGGTGTGCCCTCCACTGTTCGCCAGCGCCACTAATATATTCGATATATCTTGTGTTCCCCTGCGTCATCATTGCCTCCATGATCCAGTCTGTTTGTGGCTCATACGAGTCCGCATGAACTAGGCGCAATTATATTGCCGACCCTTCGTAGTGGAGCTAATCGCGCATGAGATGTCCTCTGCCATGCGTATGCCCGTCAAATCCCTACCCGCTCCACTTCACTCACACTGATGTCATCGTTGCGCCGGTCGTAGAGCCCAGTGGTCCGGGCGTTGGAGTGCCCGGCCATGCGCTGCGCCACTTCGAGCTTGCCGCCGTTGGTGAGGTAGTCGGTGATGCCGGTGGCACGGAAGGTATGGCAGCCGATCGCGGTCTCGAGCCTGGCGTCGACCGCCCGGCGGCGCACCATGTACCAGACATCGGTGCGGGAAAGCTGGCGGGCGGAGAGTACGCCGGTGCGTCCGATCGCAGCCCGGAAGATCGGCCCTTTGCGATCGTCTTCGATGCCGGCCGCCGCGATATAGGCGTCCATGTAGGCCTCAAGCTTGTGGTGGCAGGGCATCTCGTTGACCTTGCCGTTTTTCTCGCGCAACCGGAGCCACCAGCGTTTCTTCTGCGGGTAGTAATCCTCGATTTTGAGGCCGACTACGGCCGAGACGCGGGCGAAGGTGAAGGCCATGACGGCGACGAGGGCGCGGTCGCGCAGGCCGACGACGGTCGAGGCGTCCATGCTGTCGAGCAGCTCGCGGGCCTCGGCCGAGGAGATGACCGCCGTAGCGCCCTTGCTCACCGAATGACGCGGTCCCCGTACGGAGTGGGCGGGATTTGTGGGAAGAATTTGGCCGGTGACCAGCCAGTCGAAGAGCATGCGCAGACAGGCCAGGTGTTGCTTTACCGTGGGTGCGGAGCGCTCCCCCTGCAGCTGCTCGATGTAGCTCCTGGGTCAACGGGCGGAGCTTTGATACCTTCTGCTGGGTGTTCGATCTCCACCTGCCAATAGCAATCTGCGGTTCGCGCGTCCCCGCTCTTGGGTGCCACTAGGTAGAGATGAGCGAATTGCCACGTACTGTCGATGTCCCACAGCAGAACCAGTGTCCTCAGAGTTGGTGCCGGCATATCAGGCGACCAGACTGGAAGTTCCTGCTGATAAAACCGTTGACGTTGTGCGCTCTGTGCGGTTGGCAGAACGGCACCTTTGAGGATGCGAAATCGCAGCCCACGGAATTCGAGCGCGAGGCCGTCGAGCATAACCTGTAGCAGCCAGCCAGATCCTGCGGGGTCTGGCTGCTCAATTATTCACGCATGATAATCTCACATGGCCGCGCCCACATCGCCGCCGGCTGCTTGTCTGCATCGGAGGATGCGGATGATTGAAGCGGTTGTTGAACGATGTGGCGGTGTCACGCTGCACTCAAATAGGGGAGTCACCCATTCTAGCTGCCCTTCCTAGAACTCGTCGTATTGAAACTTGCGGCACGCCACGTTTGCCAATACATCCATCGCAATTGCGGGAACTTGCTCCCGAATCGGTAACTACAGGTAGACCGCTTGCGGGATGTTCTGAGGCCAGCGAGGGTTAGTTCTGGGGCTCGCGGAGAGGGATTTGCTGGTCGATGGAGAACTCGACCTTGAGGCTTGCGCGGGCATAGCCGGTGCAGACTACTAACTTCTTGCGTGGGCCGGTGAACGCGTATTGGATATGGGCTACGCCATCGGGATCGACCTTGGTGACGATAGGCGGGTTCGGATTGATGTCGCGGAGGTCGACGGCATCGATCCAGGACGAGGAAGCGGCAATAACTTTCTCGTGCATGGAGGGATCGAGGGGTAGGCGGATCTGGAGGTCGGGATTGGCGTTGATCCGATCGCGGGCAGCCTGGAAGCCGCCGATTACGTTATCCCGAGTGACTATCTGTTCCTGGAGAATGGGGTTGGCGCGGTATACGCAGTAAAAGAAGTCGTAGGCAGCGGATTTGCGGTCGAGCGGCCGAACCAGGTTGAGGTGATCCGTAGGAATCTCCTGTGGCGGCGTGGTGACATCGCAGCCGTAGGTGGCACTGAAGTAGCTGACCACGCGGGCATGGGTTCTGAGATAGCGTCCGAATGTGCTGTCGGGCATTGTGTCTTTGGATTCATACGCGCAGAACCGGTGAATGCCGTTTACGGAGTCGTGTGCTCGCCAGTTATCTTCGAGCTGGGTGAGGAACTGATTATTGCTGGCATCGCTGAGGTCTCCGAGGAGCGGGTCTTTGTCGTAAAGGGAGGCGAGGCGGGCGAGTGGCGAGCCCTCGTGTGGCGTTCCATCGGAGACGATGAACTTGACCCGGGCCGCATCGGCGGGATGGCGCAGCAGCATCTCCTCGACGAGAATGCCGCCGAGACTATGGGCGATAATGACGACCTCGCGACGGTCCCATACGTGGTCCTGATTCAGACGGGTCCAGAGGATGTCGGCCAACTGCACGCTGGACATGGTGCCGTGGGATGAGGGAGTGGGATATGACGCAACGTCGACGTCGGAGTAAGCGAAGCGCGGGTCGGTGCGGACCATGTCCGGCCAGTAAGCGCCATTGGAAGCGCGGAAGGACTCAGGACTCCCGTGAAGACCATGCACAAAGACGATGATCCTGGAGCGAGAACCCGACTGCAGCTGTTGCGGACTGGCCTGAGAAAGGAGGGCGGAGGCGTGAAGCAGGAGGAACAGGGCGAACGGAACGAACTTGATTTTCATATCCCCTCCTACAATCTTATTCCTTCTGTTCAGAATTCAGCACAGAGGTGCTGGTACGCTCCGGCTGGCGGCGTCGTGCTCGGAAAGCCAACGCTGACCCTGGCAGAGTTAGACACGAGGTTCCGCGCCTTCCTGCTGGCGAACCAAGGCCTGCAGCCATAGGCCTACACTATCGTCATGCCGGATTCCGAAGCCGCACGCCTCTACGCCAACAGTATGTCTCGGATTCGCCAACGGATCGACTTGGTACAACAGGTGCTCAACCGCGAGATCGAGCTCGGTTCTGAGGCGTTCGACGCAGAACTCGTCTACTTGCAGCTGCGAAAGGTCCTTGAAGAGATTGCGTTCTCGTCTCTTGCTGCGAACAAGGCAGAGTATTCGACGCTCCACGCCAACTTTGCGAAGCACTGGAAGGCTGAGAAGATCCTGCAAGTCTTAGAAGGTGTGAACGCGGACTTCTACCCTCAACCGCTCGATGCACCCATCTCGGCCCAGGGCTTCCATCACTTTGATCTACTTACGTCCGACTTCCTCACGCGAGAGGAATTTGCCGTTCTGTATGACGCGTCCTCTGAAGTCTTGCACACGCGGAACCCCTATTCGCAGGAAGATCCAGTCATTCAGGCGAAGTACTCTGGCAATCAGTGGGTTTCACGCATTCAGCGGCTCCTGTCCTGGCATTCCGTGCACCTGCTGAGCGGCGAAGTCCTTATTGTTAATATCCCGTCAAACGGAGCGGTACACGTTTATCCAGGATCGGTTGGAGTACCGCTAGATCCGGCCAAAGCGGAAGAGAACCGGAAGAATGCGATCATGCACCGCTGAGTCGGCGGCCAACACTATGGTCAGCGTGTCGCCAAGGTACTACGTCGCTGATTTTTCCAATGAGGCCCAAACCCAACATTGATACTGGTGGCAAATTCACGTTGCCTGGAACTGAAGGGCTGAGAAGTGGGAGCATCTGGTTTTCGCAAGAAGCGTTCCGTCGGTCCATGATGCGATTCTCAACGGGTTGATGGCTTCTGCAACAAACACCAGAAACTCTTTAACGCAGCCGAAGTCACTGCGGAGGAGTATGAGGCGTTGAGGACTCCAAAGCTGGAGGAGGTTCAAAAAGCAGTCGAGACGCTCATCGAAGGTGGATGGGTGAAGGGAAAACGGGATGCGGATACACAGGAAATGGTCTTCTTTATGGCTCTCACGTTGACCCCCAGCGGCGAAAGAGAGGCCATCCGCAAGGACACGGAGAGGAAAAAGCAGAAGCAACCGCAAATGATTTTGAGAGCAGACTGAGGAAGCGCGTGCGCGAGTAATGCTATGAATACTGGTGAGTTTGACGTTGAGGAGATTCTGAACAAATCCACCGTAAAGGAAGATCTTCCACTGAGCGTGACCGGAAACTTCACCGCGGAGGAAGATGCGCAGAGACTTCTCTATACGGTGTTGGGATTTGCACGAATTTTTGGCAGCGTCTTCGATCTCACCGCGCTAGATGGCATCACCGTTGCTGACGATTACGTTACGGCCCTTGCGGCTATAGACAGGGGCTATCCCGGTATGAAGGCGTCGACTCCGACACGCGACGAATTTGATGCGGGTTTTGCAATGGCCGTGCCTGTGCTGAGAAACGGCGAGCACAAGAGTCACGTTGTCTTGGATTCCGCATTGGTGCGTCCACTGGTCGATCCTGCGAACGAACACTATGGCCTTGCGGTCCATACGTTATGCCACGAGCTGGCACACGTGTACGACCATATGTTGCGCGTCAAAGCGATGCCAAACCACTACGGGACTTCGATGACTGACCTGCGCGACGCAGTGCTCACGCAATTCGCCATGGGCGCTTGGGATGAATATGCCGCGTCACGCTTAAGCGCGAAATGGGGAACTCCGGATTACTGCTCGGGATACGAGCAAACGTTGCTCACCATGCTCGGTTCGCTTCTAACGCGGAGTGAAGCGGCAAAACAAGCGTTCACGCGGGAGCGGGATGTAGACAAAACCATGACAGAACTACGAGGTGTCTTTGAGACGTTCTTCGTTCGCGCTTCTTATCTCGTCGGTCATATCGACGGACTTGAAAAGTCGTTGGAAGAAGAGGCACCCGCGCTGGCACTTGCGTTGCGTGAGACCACTTGGCTCAACGCCCTTTGGGAGCGATATGGGGTCATCCTGCGATCCCTGTTCGAAAAGATCGACTCTTGGGAAGGCGTGCAAGAGTATCAGCCCCTAAAAGAGCTCGGTGAAGAGTTGCTTTTGCGTGGCGGAATGGGGTTTGTGAGACTCCCCACCGGAAGCTACTACGTGGGCTTCAACGGCACCAAGGCGCTATGACAGATTCCACTCTGCTAACCAAGAGGATGGCGATTCCATCTACGGGGCACCAATTTGCCAATTTGCGGACCAGCGACTTCTCTAATCAGCAGAACTTGAGAGTAGGCACAAATCACGTGCCCTTGGTCACACTTGAATCCGGCGATTAGAGTCACGTCAGCTCGCCTCCGCTCTATGCGCTTTCATAATCTCTCCTTACTCGTCCCGTCCCGAGCGCCTTGGAGCTGGCCCATCGCGCCAGTCCGGTGATTGTCTCGAACACCAATTCCTCGCCGGCGGGCACCTTCAGAACCAACCTCCGGACTTTGAGCTCTTCGGTCAGTCCCGGCTTGGTCGCCAACGACACGGCCCAGATACAAAGATACCGCGCATTGCACAGGTAGATCTCGCCCCCATCGTCGGTGACAACGTAGCCGTCCTCAGGGACGGCGGCCAGGTCGTAGGAACAGATTCGTCGCTTCATCGTTCGGCTCGCTCCTGACGACTGGA
>OBLU010006294.1_pt1 | contig 10569 bp, 10 predicted proteins | sample 1518681 | NCBI WGS metagenome assembly OBLU01 (sample SAMEA3539304, study PRJEB22396) | soil metagenome | biome: tundra; feature: field; material: soil | place: USA | collected 2010-05 | depth 0.15 m
TCGAACACGCGGTGGATTGCTGCGCGTTCCTCGCCTGGCGGCTGGCGGGCAAGGCCGTGGGGATTCATTTCCGCACGCAGGATTTCGACTTCCGGTTGCCAGAGGAAGGCGACATTTATACGATTCTGAAGTACCTTGCGCTGGTTGCCAGCAAGGCGGGGAAGCCGCCGGAAGCGCCGGCCGATGAGACCAGCTTTCCGATTGTGCTGACTGCGTCGCCGCAGCGGTTCGGAGATGTGGGGTGGGCGGCGGCGCGGGTTATTGGGCCGGAGGCTTTGGCGGCGCAGGCGGTCGGCGAGGTGCGGCCGTAGCGTCGTGTGCGGCGTGATTCTTGACGATCAGCGCGGGGGCCCCTCTGTAGTCGTTGGCCTACGGCGACGCTTAGTGCTTTGGTGTCTCGTTTGAGCTGGAGATCCCGCCTTCTCGCTTTTCTCGGGTTTGGACTTCTACTGATAGCGCATCAGGTGTCAAGGACTTCAGACGGGACTGGGGCTTTTGATCGGTGTTAAACTCGTCTGCTCGCCATGACACTTGTTCAGCCGCGAGTCTTCATACAACACGCCGCTAGAGAGACGAAATCGGCAGAGAGGATCCTTGGCGACCTCGTCGTTTCCATCGAGCACCTTCGCCCGCACCTCGCAAAAGACGAATACGATTACTTGAACGAATTGAACCTTGGGACAGTGGTGATGCGCGGAACTGACGCCGGCAGCGATGGCGGCAATGAAAGAACATGGGCGGAGATGGATCTCGGCGACGTAGCGCTTATCGCCTGGCGAGGACACATTGAGGCGGCCGGTGAAATCGTGATGCGGAAAAATAGTCCAGCCCTGGCAAGAGCACGAAATCACGGAAGATATCACTTGTTGCGAGGTATTGAGCCGACATTGCGGGCCTTGTCTGAAGGCAATCTCGCCCATTAGGCACTGGAAGGAGAGATGGACAGCAGAGCCGAAGTGAACCGCCGGTGCGAGCAAGCACTGCTGCGCAAATTTGTATTTTGGTAATCGAAATGACGGGTCGTGTGCGTTGTGTGGCCGTGTTTTCCCGGTTGAACTCCTCGTGGCAGCGCACATCAAGAAACGGGCGGATTGCTCCGATGAAGAAAATCGGGATGCTTCAAACAATATTATCCCAGCGTGCCGTTTTGGCTGCGATGAGCTATTTGAGCGCGGGTACATATTGGGGATCGGCGGGGTATTTAAGCGGACGCAGGTGAAGTCCCTCACGCAGGCGGTGGATGGCTACATCGAGTCGGTCGAGGGACGTCCTGTCCAGGATTGGGACCGGCGAGCGAAATACTTTGAGTGGCATGCGAGGAGCCATTCTTGAGTGCTTAACCAGACAATCGTGTTGCCCCGCCGCTCAGTTCCCGCTGACCTGAGGCGCTCCTGCGGCGCGGGCGCCCGCCTTTGCATCCGGCGCGATGTTCCGGTCGGATCCTCGCCCGCCGAAAACAATTTTGGCCGTATCGATGCCATCAGACCAAACCGGCGGCCCAGTACGACGATTCCGAACTGACGGCATTTTCGAGCGTGATCGCCCAGTGCGCCGGTTCCACAATGGCACTCCGGATCGCGTACCATATGAGAAGGGGACTACATGCCCGACGTCTTCATTTCGTATTCAGCGGACGCCAAGAAGTTAGCAGAAAGGCTAGCCGGCTCACTGCAGAGGGAGGGTGTCGCCACTTGGAGCGATTTCGAGAACATCAGTCCCGGGGAGCGATTATACGACCAGCTTCAACAGGCGCTCGACCAAGCCAAGTTCTACGTGATCGTGGTGGGCTCCCGCAACATTATGCGGGATTGGCAGGATCGCGAATGGCAGGGCGCCCTTGAGCGCACCTGGGCCGACCCCGACAAGCGAATCATCCCCGTCCTCGTCGGGCATGCGGAGGCGCCAGCGTTTCTCAGAAACTGGGCCTCGTTCAGGCTCCAGCCCGGCCGCCACGAATCGGCTTTGGTCAAGGAACTTGCGGAATTTATCAAGACAAGTCCGCGTCGAGAGGAATCGCACCGGGAGGGCGATCGCTTGGGCCGCGATTGGCGAAAACGCATCCGCGAGATAGAGAGCGCAGCAAAGCGATTGAAATCCCACCAGGCCCCCTCGCCCGTTAAAGCACAGTAGGGCAATTGGCACCCTCAAGGCAGACTCGCCAACACTTCGGCCAGGGTCCGCTCGCATTCGACCGATCAACCTCCGTTTTCATCAATTGTCCGTATGATATGACGAAGATTTCCGCGCCCTCTTTGACGCGGTTGTGTTTGCCGCTGTGTGCTGTGGATTCATGCCGCGCAGCGCTTTGGAAACCGGGACCGTGGCGGAGCCGCGCATGGCTCGAATTCTGCGAGCCATCATCGAGTCCAAGTACTCGATTCACGATCTTTCACGGTGCAAAGGGGAAGGCGATGCGAACCTGGCTCGATTCAACATGCCCTGGGAGCTTGGAATCGCCATGGCCCATCGGCATCTCTCACGCCGTGCCGCAGGCAGACACGACTGGCTTGTACTGGTACCGCTTGGCCATCAATATCAGGCATTTATTTCGGACATCTCGGGTTTTGATCCGGGGATGCATGATGGATCCGTGCCGGGAATCGTGACAACCGTCATGGCTTGGCTTGCGACGCGGCCGGATACCGTCCGGACACCTAATCCACGGCAAGTCATTTCTGCGCTTCCCGAATTCGATGCGGCGATTCGCGCGCTGAGAGGTACTTGGGGACCATTTCCCCCGTGGGCCGATATCGTGCTTGCCGGCCTGAAGGTCGCCAAACAGTTCGAGGCAGACGCGTGATCTCAGGGCCGCCGCGATCAGTCGGACAGATACTCAGCGAACACGTTAATTTAGTGTCGTTCTGGCAGACCACCAGCCGACGGTGGCACAAACGCGCTCAATTGGCGCCGAACTGGAACTCCATCGGGATGCCGGTCACCACGCCCATGGCGAAGTTGATGGCAAAGATCCGCGCCCAGAATCGCGCCGCGCGGTTGTGTGCTCGTCGCCCGGCCGCAGCGCCATTGACGATGGGCCTGTGTTCCTTCTCATGGTCGCACGCCGAGCCACCGCAGCACGGCCATCATCGGACACCAGTTGGTGAAGGCGGACTGAAACAGGTTCAGTCCGACAAACGCCGTGAACCAGTACCAGCCGGGGTTCACCCAGTGGCCCAGCGCCAGGCTGAGCATCACAAAGAAGCCCGCAAGCAAACGGAGGTATCGGTCTATAGTCATGAGGTTCTCCTTCGATTCACCACGAAATACACGATGGGCACGGTCATGCGCGACAGCGCCAGTGAGGCGACCTCGCCCGCCATCAGCGCCAGCGCCAACCCTTGGAAAATGGGGTCGAACAGGATGACCGCCGATCCCACCACTACGGCGGCCGCGGTCAGCACCATGGGGCGAAAGCGCACCGCGCCCGCGTCAATCACCGCCTCGCCGAGCGGCATGCCTTCTTTCAGACGCAGCTCGATGAAATCCACCAGGATGATCGAATTCCGCACCACGATACCGGCGCCGGCAATGAATCCGATCATGGACGTGGCGGTGAAAAACGCGTGCAGCAGCCCGTGCGCCGGCAGAATGCCCACCAGCGAAAACGGAATCGCCGCCATGATCACTAGCGGAGTCGAGAAGGACTGGAACCAGCCGACCACCAGCCCGTAAATCAGGATCAACACCGCCGCGAACGCCAGTCCCAGGTCGCGAAAGACCTCGTAGGTGATGTGCCATTCGCCGTCCCATTTCATGGCGTACTGGCTATCGTCCGTGGGCTGGTGCGCGGTCAATTGTTCGACCTTGATCTGCGGAGACAGCTTGAAGATGGCGTATACGGGGCTTTCGATCGCGCCCGCCACATCCGCTGTCACGTAAACCACCGGCATTAGATTCTTGTGGTAGATGCTCTTGTCCGCCGTCACCGGATCCTGACGCACCAGCTCGCTTAGCGCCACGCCGCGCACTTTCAGCGACAGCATACGGTCCAGGTCCGAGCGCGTGGCCCGGTCCAGCCGCACCGTGATGGGGACGTCTTCCTTCTCCGCATCCACGTGCAGAAGGCCCGCCTGATTTCCGGCCGCGGCCGCCTGCACCGTGCGTGCGATGTCGTCTTCCGAGACGCCGTTGAGCGCGGCCTTCTCTTTATCGACCACCAGCCTGTACTTGGTTTGATCGTCGTCCACGTACCAGTCCACGTCCACCACGCCGGCCGTGCGTTTGAAAAGGTTGCGAACCTGGCGCGCCAGCCGCAGCCGGCCTTCCGCATCCGGCCCGTACACCTCCGCCACGAGGGTCTCCAGCACCGGCGGTCCCGGCGGCACTTCCGCCACTTTGATGCGCGCGCCGAAGCGATCCGCCACCGGCTGCAACCGGTGCCGCACCTGCTTGGCGATCTCGTGGCTCTGTAGTTTCCGGTCGCCCTTGGGCAGCAGATTTACCTGGATGTCCGCCATATTGGCTCCGCGCCGCAGATAGTAGTGCCGCACCAGGCCGTTGAAGTTGTAAGGCGCAGCGGTGCCCACGTAGGTCTGCAGGTTGATCACTTCCGGCTGCTTCTGCGCCTCGCGCGCCAGCGCTTCGGTGACCCGCGCGGTCTGCTCCAGCGTGGTTCCGCTGGGCATGTCTACGATCACCTGGAACTCGCTCTTGTTGTCGAACGGCAGCATCTTCACCTTGACGAATCCGATGTAAACGAGCGACATCGAGCCGAGCAGCAACACCACCACCATGGTCAGAAATCCCCAGCGCAGCGGCGCCCGATTGAGCAGCGCGCCCATGATCCGGCGATACAGGCGCGTGAGCGCATCTTCCCGTTCGCCGTGCGCGCGCGCCGCGCTAGGCTTCAGGATCCGCACCGCGGCCCAAGGCGTCACTACAAACGCCACCATCAAGGAGAAGATCATGGCCGCGCTCGCGCCAATGGGAATCGGCCGCATGTAAGGCCCCATCAGCCCGCCCACGAAGGCCATGGGCAGAATCGCCGCGACCACCGCCAGCGTGGCCAGGATGGTGGGATTACCTACTTCGTTCACACCTTCCACCGCCACGTCGAACGGCGGGCGCTCGCGATTGAGCGGCATGCGCCAATGCCGCACGATATTCTCCACCACCACGATCGCGTCATCCACCAGGATGCCGATCGAGAAGATCAACGCGAACAGCGTGATGCGGTTCAGCGTGTAACCGTAGAAATAGAAGACCGCCAGGGTAAGCGCCAGGGTCACCGGAATGGCGATAAATACGATGAGCGATTCGCGCAGCCCCAGCGTAATAGCGATCAGCAAGCTCACCGATACCACCGCGATGAACATGTGCCACAACAGTTCGTTCGATTTCCCGGCGGCCGTGTCGCCGTAATTCCGGGTAATGGCTACGGTCACGTCCGGCGGAATCACGCTGCCTTTTAACGGCTCGATCCGCCGCAGCACGTTATCCGCGACCACCACCGCGTTGGTTCCTTTGCGCTTGGAAACCGCGATGGTCACGGCGGGATCGAAGCCCTGGCCCGCGGAATACCGCACGTACTGGCTGGGCTCTTCGCCGCCATCGCGGACGTCGGCGACATCGCGCACGAAGACAGGCTTGCCGTTCGCCACTCCCGCCACCACGCTGCGTACATCCTCCGCGCTACGAAGGAACTCACCGGTTTCAAGCAGCAGTTCGCGGTTGCCGCTCGCATACGCGCCCGCATCGAGGCGCTGGTTCGAAGCTCCCAACGCGCCGATCACCTGCAGGGGTGTGAGTGCATAGGCCGCGAGCTTCGCCGCATCCAGCTCCACCTTGATCTCGCGGCGCTGGCCGCCGATGAGGCTCACCACCGAAACATCCGGCACCTGTTTGATCGAGTCGTGCACCTGCGCGGCGATGCGGCGCAATTCGAAATCGCCGTAACGCTTGCTGGTGAGAGTGAGCGCCAGGATGGGCACGTCGTCGATGGATCGGGGCTTAACCAGCGGCTGCGATGCGCCGGGCGGGATCAGGTCGAAGTTGGCGTACAGCTTCTGATTGAGCCGCACGATGCTCTTCTCTTCATCCTGGCCCACCAGGAAGCGCACCACCGCCATGGACATGCCGGGGCTGGAGGTCGAGTAGATATACTCCACGCCGGGGACCTCCCACAGCAGCTTCTCCATGGGCTTGGTGACCCGCTCTTCGACTTCGCGCGCCGAGGCGCCGGGCATCCGCACAAACACGTCGATCATCGGCACGACGATCTGCGGCTCCTCCTCGCGCGGCAGCTTCCACACCGCGAAAGCGCCCAGCAGCAGCGAAGCGGCGATCACCAGCGGCGTCAGCTTCGAATCGATCCAGGCGTGCGCAATGCGGCCCGCCGGCCCGAGGTGGCTCCCGTTCACGGCACCATTCACGGCCGGGCCTCCACGCGCGCGCCGTCCACCAGCCCAGGCGGCAGCGGGCAAACCACTTTCTCGCCCGCGCTCAGGCCCGAGAGCACTTCCACCCTATCGCCGGACTTCTGGCCAGCGGTGATGAGGCGCGTGTGTGCGTAGCCGCCATCGGCCACCATTACCGATTGCAGTTGGCCGTGCTCGGTCACGGCCGCCGTAGGCACGGCCAGTACGTTGCGCGCGCCGCTGGAAAACACAGCGCGCCCGAACATGCCGGAGCGCAATTGCGCGAGCGGCGGCAAATCGATCTTGACCGTGTTCGCGCGCGAGGCCGCATCCACGGCCGGCACGATTTCGGAAACGCGCGCGTCCAGCGTCCGGTCGAGCGCTTCCAGGCTTACCGAAACCGGCTGCCCGGCATGAATGGATTTGACCCGCGATTCCTCCACGGCCGCTTCCAGGCGGTACCCGCCTTCGCGTTCGATCGTCACCAGCGGCGCACCAGGCGTGGCCATGCTGCCGGGCTCGGCAGCCTTGGCAGTCACGACGCCTGCGAACGGCGCGCGAATCTCCGCATAGCCCCGCACGATTCCGGCGGCTTGCACCTCCTGCTCGGCCTGCGCGATTTTCGCCCGCACCTGCGCCCCTTTGGCCGCGGCCATTTCGTATCCGGCTTCGGCCGCCTTGCGCCTGGCGGTAGCCTCGTCGAATTCCTGGTTCGAAATGGATTTCTTATCGAACAATTCCTGCATGCGTCCGAACGTGACCTTAGCCAGATCGAGTTGCGCCTTGGCGGCGGCCAGAGCCTGGCCGGCCTCGGCCTGCGCGCTGCGCGCCTCGTCGCGCCCGGCTTCCGCGCGCCGGTAATTCGCTTCCAGGTCGCGCGCATCGAGCGTCACCAGCACTTCGCCCGCGCGCACGCGGTCGCCGGCCTGCACGTGCACCTCGCTCACAGAAGCCATCACCTTGCTCGACATCACCGCCACGGTCCGCGCCCGAACCGTGCCGACCGCCTCGTATCCGGCCGGCCACTGCTCGGTCGTCGCCGCTACCGTCTGCACCACAACCGGAGCAGCCGAGGCCGCCGTCTCACTCTTGCGCGGCTCACTCCCGCAGCCGGCCAAAATCAAACCAGCACCCAGCACCCAGAACCCAACACCCTTAGTTCCCACGCAGCACCTCCGATCCTTCCGTCAGCTTGCCCGCCGCCAACTCCAGACCCACCGCCGCGATGCGCTGATCGTGCACCGCCGCCAGGTACCGCGTGCGGCTCTCCAGCAGCGCTGTTTCGTTGCGCAGCAGATCGGTCACGTTGGCGAGACCGGCTGTGTAGCGGTTCTGCGTGATGCGCAGGCTCTCCTCGGCCTCGGCGACTGCCGCCTGGGCCACCGCAATGCGCTGCTGCGCGGCGTGCAGATCGGCATATGCGCGGCGCACGTCCAGGCGGATGCCGGACCCGGTGCGCTCCTGCTCGGCTTCCGCGCGGCGGAGGCCTTGCGTAGCCGCTTGGATGCGCGCGCGGTCGCCGAAGCCATTGAACAGGTTCCATTCGAGCGACACCGCGGCCAGCCAGTTGGCGCCCCCGCGGTCGATGAAGCGCTGGCGGTCGGCTTCAAAAGCGGCGCGCACACCCACTTGCGGTAACAAGGCGCTGTGGGCGGCCCCAATTTGCGCTTGCGCCAGACTTGCCGCGAGCCTCACCTCGCGCGCCTCGGGCCGCTCGGCCACCGCCCCGCGCTCGTATTCTGCGAGCGAAGGATCCGGCGCCTGGAACGGCTCCAGCTTCGTAGTCAGGCTATGGGCAGTGTCGAGCGGCAGGCCCAACGCGTCGTTCAGCGCGGCGCGCGCCACGTCCAGATCGGCCGCGCGGCGAATGCGCTGCTCTTCGATCTCCGCCCGGTGCACGCGGATCGACAGCACATCCACATCCGTGGACATGCCGGCCGCGCGGACCGTTTCGGCGCGCTGCAAATCGGCGTCCGCCGAGCGGAGCGCTTCCTGTGCCGCTGCCAGGTGCGCTTCGGCGAGGAGCACGCCGTAGTATGCGCGGGCTACCCCGGCGAGCACTTGCATGTGCGCTCGCCTTCCTTCTTCGCCCGACATCTCATGCGCGAGTTCCGCCGAGCGCACCGCCTGGCGCGTGCGGCCGCCGTCATAGATCACTTGGTCCACCGCGAGCTGCGACTGGAAATTGTTCAGCGCATCCGGCCGGTTCAACGGCCCCAGTTGGAAATTGTCAGCCGTGAACTGATGCTGGGTGAGCAGCGAGCTGAAGACAAATACCGGGTTATCGCTGCGGGTGAACGATTCGGAGTAGTTCAGCCTCGGCAGTCGCCCGCTGCGGGCTTCGCGGATGCGCGCCTGCGCGGCGCTGGCGCCGGCCGATGCGGCGGCGATGGTCTGATTATGCGCCAGGGTCTGCCGCACGGCTTCCGCCAGCGAGAGCGGCTCCTGCGCCCAAATCGGCGTGGCCAATAGAAGCGAAACCAATAGATTTTTCCACATCGAATCTGAAATTAGGACATCTCTATTCTTAAGGATGCAAAACCGCCGGTCGCGTGACAATTCGCTGCAGCCCCTATGATTCCAGGTATTCGCCCATATCAGGTCTGAAACTATAATATTATTTTGATGTCACCTTCTCTGGCGAGTTGCATCTAGAGAACAGGGAACCCGAAAAATGGAATTGATCGTTCATCATCTGGGCGGTGTGAAGTTCGAAGCCGCCGCGCGCGGCCATCGCGTGGTATGCGACCAGCCGGCGGAGAACCACGGCGCCGACACCGGCATGACGCCGCCCGAATTCATGCTGGCATCGCTCGGCACGTGCGCCGGCTACTACGCCGTTGAATATCTGCGCACGCGCAGCCTGCCCACGGAAGGCTTGGAAGTGCGCGTGACCGCCGAGAAGGCCACCGGGCCGGCGCGCTTGGCCGCATTCCGCATCGAAGTGACCGTGCCGGATCTCGAGTCCCGGCACGAGGCCGGCATCCTGCGCGCGGTGAAAGGCTGCCTGATTCACAACACGCTGCTGCATGCGCCGGCCATCGAGATTGCGCTCCAAACCCGCGTTCCCGCTACAATCGGATAGCGGGAGCACTGTTTGGAAAAGGAAGTCGAAATCCAATTGGCGCGCGATTTGATGGCCGGCCAACCCGAAGCATTCGACCGCTTTGTGGAGCACTTCCGCACCAAGATTTTCCAGTACAGTTGGCTGATGTGCGGCCACCGCGAGGACGCCGAGGAGGTCTCCCAGGAGACGCTTCTCAAGATCTTCGAAAACTTCAACCAGCTTCGCCAGCCCGAGCGCGTGCGCTCGTGGGTGCTGCGCATCGCCAAGAATTTCTGTCTGATGAAACGCCGCCGCAGCCAATTCGCGCCGGACCGGGAACTCTCGCTCGATGAGTATATGCCCGCGCTCGATCGCAACGGCGGGCACGTCAAGCTCCAGATCGCCGATTGGTCCAGCCTGCCCGAAGACCGGATGCTGCGCGCCGAGTTGCGGCGTATCTTGGACGAGGCCGTCGCCGGCCTTCCCGAGATGTACCGCGCGGTCATTCTGCTGCGCGATGTGGAAGAGTTGTCCACCGAGGAAACCGCGCAGGTACTGGACCTGAGCGTCGACGTGATTAAAACACGGCTGCACCGCGCCCGTCTGGCGATCCGCCAGGAATTGGACGCCTATCTCAAAACCAAGGAAGGATCCGCGCATGCCCCACGGAACTGAAGAATGCAAACAGATCTTCGCGACACTCTCGGAGTACCTGGACCTGGAATTGCCGCCAGAAGCCTGCCGGGAGATGGAAGCTCACTTGGCCGCATGCCCGCCTTGCGTCGAGTTCGCCGAGAGTCTGCGCAAAACTGTGGCCCTGTGCCACGAATACCAGGCCAGCGAGATGCCGGGCCCCATCAGCCAGGCCGCCCGCGCGCGCCTGCTGGAAGCCTGGCAGCACGCTTTGGCGGCATCCAAGCCAGATCCCCGCTCTTAGTTGCGCCGTTTCACCCACCCCGGCCGGTGACTGAAGTCACTGCGCCAGATTTCGCAATGACTTAGCTTTGGAATTGGAAACGCAAGGAGCAATGGACATGGCTGCGGCGTTGGCGGCATCCCCTCCGAAAACCAGGAAGAAGCTCCGGAAGCGGCGAGCTCCCGACCGTTCGCAACGGCTGCGGCGCGCATTTCAACTGGCGTTCCTGACGCTGAATCTGTGGATCGGCA
>OBLU010006295.1_pt1 | contig 10567 bp, 14 predicted proteins | sample 1518681 | NCBI WGS metagenome assembly OBLU01 (sample SAMEA3539304, study PRJEB22396) | soil metagenome | biome: tundra; feature: field; material: soil | place: USA | collected 2010-05 | depth 0.15 m
GGTGACGAGCGCGTCCCCGGGCCGCACCGCAGCAACCGACCGGACGACGGAGCCGTCGGGGCCGCGGGTCACTGAGTACCCCCGCTCCAACTGCCGCTGGTAGTCGTAGGCGGCCAGCAAGCGCCGCCACTGGGTGACCTGTCGCTCATCGAGCCCCAGCCGCCGTTCGGGAAGTGTGGACAACAGGGCCGCCCGCCTGGCCAGCGCTCGGTCCGCCTCCTCGACTGCCCGGACCGCCGTTTTGGCGATCATCTCGCCCTGACGGGACAGATGTCGCCCATGGACGTCGATCTGGCCTTGGACCACGCCTCGTACCGCGTGAGCCCGGTGGGTCAGACGATCGGTGTGGCGCCCCAACTGCATCCGGGCCCCGGTGGCCAGCCGCCGTCGGGCGCGACCGAGATGGTCGTCGTCGCGGGTGACCACCTCGACGGCCAACCGGCCCAGCACCTCGCCCGCCTCCATAGCGGCGACCCAGTACGACCCGGCCCGACGACCCAGCTCCTGGCCGCACTCGGTCGGGGTGATGAACGATCGGTTGGCCACCTCGTCGGCCACCGACTGATCGCCCGTGTGCCCGATGCCGGTCCAGACCGGGACGGGGGAGGTGACAACGGCTCGGGCGACAACCTCGCTGTCGAACGCAGCCAGGTCGGCCTTGGACCCACCGCCGCGGACCACCACGATCAGATCGCAATCGGTGTACCCGAGGGCCGAGATCGCCCTCGCCACCGTCTTGTGTGCGTTGCGGCCCTGGACCTGAGTGGCCACCACCCGTACGTCGAAGGCGAACCCGGACGCCTCGAGCTGACCCAGGAAGTCGCGGTAGCCCTCGGTGCCGGGACTGGTCACCAGTCCGACCCTGAGCGGGACCGGGGCAATGGGTAGCGACCGGTTGCGATCCAAGAGGCCCTCATCGGTCAGTGCCTTGATGACCCGGGCGCGCTCGGCAGCCAACTTGCCCAAGAGGGCATCGGTGTCGAACTCGGACAGGATGAAGCTGATGTCGCCCCGGGGCTTGTACAGCTGTACCTCGCCCCGGACCCGGACGACCAGACCGGCATTGAGTGCGATACCCAGCTGGTCGAGGGTGGTGCGAACCCGGGACCAGCGACTCGACCAGCACACCACCTTCAGGACGGGCGAGCCCGTGTCGTGCGCACTGGCTGGATCGACCAGGTCGATATAGCAGTGCCCCCGTGAGCTCACGTTGAAGGAGCGCACCTCGCCCGAGACCCAGATCTGGCCCGGGAGCGCCGAGCGCAGAGCTCGGTCCACCCGGCCGTAGAGGTCGGCGATCGAGAGCGAGGGTCGGTCACCGAGCCCGAGATCGGTAGTGGACGGGAGGGATGGGGTCATCGGCGCCAGATTAGGACGGGGCTATGACCCGTGGTGACGACCGATCTATCCCCCGAGGACCAGGTGTGCGACCATAGAGGCGACGGTGAGTCGGCTGGGTGGTCGCGGCTCGAACTCTCGGAGCAGTTCTGTCCGACAGGATCGGGTCGAGGAAGGTCGGGACTCCACAGGGCAGGGTGCTGGTTAACGGCCAGTCGGGGCGACCCGCAGGACAGTGCCACAGAGAACAGACCGCCGATGGCCCGGCCTCACGGTTGGGCACAGGCAAGGGTGAAACGGTGCGGTAAGAGCGCACCAGCGACCGGGGCGACCCGGTCGGCTCGGTAAACCCCACCCGGAGCAAGGTCGAACAGGGGGCATGGGCTGCCCGTCCGGCAACCCTCTTTGGGTTGCCACCCCCAGGTGGACCGCTTAGATGGATGGCCACCCATCCCTCATGCGAGGGTGGACAGGATCCCGCCTACAGGCCGACTCACCGTCACCTGGCCTCTGCGCGACGGACCCCGGCCGAAGCCGGAACGCGACGAAACCCCGGCAGGGGCCGGGCAGGGCTTCGTCGACCCGCGTTGTGACTGGCAAGGCGAGTGCGGGACGAGCTACCTGGCAATTGTCGCAGGCAGGTAGGCCGTTTGGGCGCCGCTAGTCCTCGATTACGCAGAGGTCGTTCATGCCGGTGATCTCCAACACCCTGCGGACTAGCGGTTGAGGTCGACGAAGAATCACCGGGCATCCTGCCGGCAGCCCTCGCCGAGCGTATTCGAGTACTCGTACCCCGGCTGAGCCGAAAAGGCTCACGTCATAGAGGTCGAACACCAACCTGCGCGGGAACGTTTCGAGGACTTCGCTCACTACCTCCGCTAGTTCAGGTGCCGTGATCATGTCCACCTCACCGCGTACGACAACCATTGGAGTGTCAGTGTCAACAGTGAACACCTCCACGGAAAACCACGGCTCCCGCAGACGAGCTGAAACAGGGGGACGGGGAGAGTCTCCGAGAGACTCGGTGAGAAGGGCCATAAGTGGCCTCGGTTCTTCCAACGGCCAGACCCGTCCCCCTGGCGTTTCAAGGGCTTATACGGCTGACCTGGTTGCACCTTACCCTTCGGGGTGCCGACGCGCACCGGCCATACGACGACTCGCCGTCTGTATCGAGGGGTGCGGTGCGGTCTACGAGAACGACGCCCTAGCCGTCCCGTCGATCACCCCGTCAGGTCGCCGCGATGTGCGGTCTGTTTCTAGCTGAAGCTGACCGACCCTGTCCCGGCGATCGAGCCGAACTGAGCGATCGGATTGGCATTGGTGTTCATGTTGCACTTCCCGTTCTGCAGCGGCAAGACGATAGCAAACGTGACCGAGACGTTCACCGTGCCGCTGATCCCGGAATACGCCTTCGTGCCGCTCATGATCGGAACCGGGTCAGTGACAACAAAGGTGCCCGAGCAGGTCGTTGAGTTGAATGTGGTCGGCGGCGTGTTGGCGTTGTTGTCCTTGTTGAGCTGGGTTGTGTTTAGGAGGATCGTGCCCTGCTTCAGGGTCAGGAGTTTGTAGTTGCCATTCTTGCTAGGCACTCCGGACGAGTTTGCACTCGCCGACTTACCGGAGTCACCAACCGCACCGGTCAGTACAACGGGTCCGCCCCCGCCGTTGGCGGGTGTGCCCCACACTTGGATCGTGCCTCCCGTAGGCGTCTGGGCAAAGGCAGCACTTCCGAACAGCACACTTCCGAGAATCACGGCTAGACCAACCGCAGCTTTTACGACTCGATTCATGGTTCCCCCCAGTTGCCGGTAGACACTCATCACGGGACGATACCACTGAGCGTATTGGCTTGACTACCCTTTGTGCGATACTACCGACCGTTCGGTAGGCGCAACCACTAGTGTTCTGCCTCGGGCACGTTCCGGACGCGACAGACCCCCGGCCGAAACTGGGGCCATCGCTCCGGGTGGGGAGATGCCGTTAAGCGGCGCCCGGATTCCTCCATTGTGGAGATCTTGTTGAATCGAAGGCGAAGGAAGTCGCGGCTCCAGGGCATGTCGGTGACCGGATTAATCCCCGATGCGGTCTGTTCGCTCCCCGGCTCTCATCGCAACCGTTGAGGATTGGCGCCGCCCGAACCGACGCCGGGCTCGGTGAGGTCTCCGAAGGTTGAACCAGACAGTCTTGGAGTCACCATTCGTGAGGACACCCCAATCGTCTGACATGTCACTGACCATGGAAAGTCCTCGACTGTGGTCGATCAGGAGGTCCATCGACTCGACCAAGATGGGCAAGTGGCTGCTCTCGTCAGTTACAGCCACGCGTAGGGCACGATCCGAGTGGTCGAGCACGACCTCGGCCGCTGAGCGAGCGTGCACCACAGCGTTGGTCACCAGCTCGCTCGTCAGGAGCGCAGCTACCTGGATCACGTCATGCGGCCAGTCCGAAAGCATGACTGTGACAAACCGGCGGCTGGCTTCTGCACTCGCAGGGTCGGCCGGTAGCCGCGTGGAAGCGAACACTTCGTGATCTTTCGTCGATACCGGGTGCTACGGACAATCATCGGAGCACCGGCACGCCGGCGACAGATGTGCCTAGGAACAGCCCGCTGAGCGCGACAGACCCCCGGCCCAGTCCGGACTGTGACCTCTAGGTGGCGACTGACCTGTCCTCGGCCCGCTTGTTCACAACGTCGATACGATCTCGACGGCTGTTGGCGAGGGTGTAACCGAGTCCCAGAGCCATCACGATGATGGCGACGACCCACACGAAGTGGAGCGCGAACCCAATCAGACCGAGCAGCAGTGCAGCAGACAGCACGCCCACTAGTACGACGTTGGGTGTCCTTTTCTGGCTGAGTGACCGTCTGAATCGATCATTCAAGCGAGATTCCGATGCCGGAGACGTCTTCACGGCCTTTGGGGGGAGAACCCGGTTCGGCCTCAGGTCAACCTCAGCAGGCCGAGAGTCTTCGGTGCGCGGCGCGCTGGTACCGTCTTTTGAGTTTTGTAGCATGGGTCCCATGAGGACCCCCGATCCCCCTCCGATAGCGGAGGGTCACAACTCAACTTGAGCTACCGAAACGCTACACCCTGCGATGCAGGCGTCTGACCCGGGCGCACATCGGTGGCCGTCCACGGTCCGTTGTACTGGCCCATGCTGTCAGCAACTTCTCATGTGCTGGCACTTCGGATTTGAGTAGGGCGTGGCGCTCGCGATGGTGAGCACCTGACCAAGTCAAACCGGAAATCTGCGATGCATAACCGGCGTTTATGGACGCCTGATTGACTCGGCCTGATTCACTTTGGGATGGCGTATGTCAAGGATGATCAATCTGGCAGCATCGGAACTCTGTCGTTCCGGTCCAGGCAGCCATTTTCTCTATTGCACGACGACCGTTGACATGGTGAGGTCCTGATTTCTGTCCGATACGAATCGGAAAGGACGCGCTTGATCGGTCTGCGAGTCGACTAGGACATCAACTGCTGGGACAGTTGATCCGAATGGCGTAAGTCCGCCAGTGATCAAATGGCGGCCGTCGGGCAGCCAATCCGCCCAGGCAACGGCATCTCCAACATAGACATTGACATCCTCTACTAGCTTCAGCGCCCCAGACCGAGTGCTGACGATGGCCAATTGCGCCGTCGGATCCCCATGTATGGCGCCGGAACTGACAAACGCAGCAAGGTGGCTTCCATCGGGAGAGAAGCCACCGCCCCAGAGGAAGCGGCCGGTCGGGCTGGCAACGATCTGCGACGAGTAATTTGCAGTGTTGGTGATCTTCAGTGTGCAGGTCTCCGAAGTTTCACAGCTAGCCGGATTCCAAGCGATAAGGCTCCTTCGTGCACCTGGGGCCGTGTAGGTGGCCGTTACCTGCCAGACCTTGCCCAGGGTCCGGACACGTCCGGTAGACGGACTCCAGATGCCAAGCGTTCTGTTCTGCTCGGGCACTGGCCACGACGTCACCACAATGCCGTTGGCGACCACGGGCGTCGGATCTTTATTGAGACCGGGGCTTAGCGGAAACCACCCGTCAGGGACTGTAAGGGTTCGGCCCTTTGGAGTGCCGTCGAGCCAGTACTCCCTGAGGTGCCTGTAATCGGTCTCCACGTAGATGAACGTTCGGTTGACTGAAGCCATGACCTGAGTCCCTGGTGCAATCGGCTCTGTTCGTCCCGTTGCCGTATCGAATTCGAATACCTCGGGATTCGGATTCGATAAGACAGACCCATTCGGATTTGTCACTTGCGATCCATTCGGGTTTGTCAGTTGCGATCGAACCCAAAAGATCCTGCCACCCGCCGTCACGAGCGGCGCGGTCGAGTCGGCGTCTGCTTGGGCCACGACCCGTTGGGTGAACCCAGAGAGGTCGCCGATGTGGAGCTGCCCGTTGTTGTCCACCCAGGCAATCTGGGGGATCGCAGCGGCACCACCGACCGGGCGGATCGGTGTTGGCGGAGGTTGGCTTGCGGGTGGTCGCATCGGCGTCTTAGCGCCGGGAGTCACCAACGCGACGACGATGCCAGCTGCCACCACAATCAGAACCATTCCTGAGACCAGCCACCTCCGCCGCCGTCGTCGCCGCGCCTCTTGGAAGAGAAGCTGTTCCTCAGCGATCTGCGGCTGCTCGGGAGGCGACGCAATGATCGTCACGCTGAGCCTGGCAATTCGATCCGCACAGATCTACTATGCCTAGTACCATGTTTGATGTCAAGGTCGACCGAACTGAAGCCACTCCTCTGCACGACCAAGTGGCAGCAGAGATCCGCAGAGCCATCGCCGAGGGAGAGGCTGGACCCGGTGAGCGCCTTCCCTTGGCGAAAGACATGGCCGCTGTCCTCGGCGTGAATAAGAACACCGTGCTCCGTGCTCTGCACATTCTCCGTGAAGAAGGGCTTCTCGATTTCCAACGTGGCCGCGGCATAACGGTGGCCGGTACTCCTCAACAGGGTGCCGTCGTGAAGCGGGTCCGCGAGCTGATCGAGTTCTGTCGCCTCCAGGGCTACAGACGTGACGAGATCATCCGAATGATTGAGAGTCTCCCGTGAGTCCCTCAGGTATAACAGGCAGATCAATATGACTGTCCTCGGCGAGCCAGCCGCTGGAGGTGGTTCATGCACCCAGGGCTGGAAGTCTGGACCGTCACCGAAGTGCCTGGCGGGCGCAGCAATTACCGCGAGCACCACTCGGGGCGAGCGCCACACCCCACTCAGATCCGAGGCGCCCGTTTGCTTCGGAAGAGGGTCCACCACCGGCCAAGCGCCTTTCGCGATGGCCTCCGGTTTCGGCCGGGGTCCGTCGCACTCCCGTGCAGCCAGGTTGCCGTCAGCGGCGAGCGAGGCGTCGTCCGCTCTGCGTGTCGATTGGGGTGTAGTTCAACTGGAAGTGGTGGTAGAGGGTCGACTCATCCGCCTGGGAGAGCTCCTCGCCATGCATGTCAATATCGGGCGCACCCTCTACCTGTTCCTTCGACACGACGACCGTGAGCTCGTTTGGGCCAACCTGAATGCCACCGAGCGGCACAAAGGTCAGGTGACGGCCAATGATGCCCTCTTTAACTGTCGCGAACTGCGGGACATCGGTTTCGACGTCGACATACACGTCTTGCAGTTTGCCGATCTTCTCCCCGTAGCAATCGATGATCGTCTTGCCGTGCCAATCGGCGGCACTCCACTTGGCCCAGTCCTGATTCTCCGTCATGGCAGCCTCCCAGGTATCGCTCAGGACAGTCTGCCTCATTGCGAATCGGTCAATGGCGTCGTCCCAAAAGGATGAGGTGTACCTTATTCGCGGATACCCAGCGGCGGCGGGAAGGGAGTTGCTGCCAACGACTGTCGCTGACGGGAGCATGCCACGCTGACCACCCCGCCCAAGGCTAAATACGCGCTGAGTGATTGTGAGCGGACCGCCGAAACCCCACCGGCTTTGGCGGGGTCCGACGCCGGGCCTCCACTCGGGTGCTACTTCTTTCCAATCGCGCCCTTCACATTTCTACCCGCCTGCTTCAGATTGCCCTTCGCCTTTTCCCCTTTGCCTTTGGCCTCCAGTGACCTGTCGTGCGTGGCCTTTCCCGTTACTTCCTTCGCCTTGCCCTTCACTTCCTGTGCCTTGTTCTTCGCTACACCCATGTGGAACTCCTCATCGTTGATGGCGCTCTCGAACCGCATGGACACTTTTAACCCACCGACGAAAGCGCCAAACCGTGTCGGGGATGATCCATGGCCAACGGGGTGTTGGTTGATCACGAGAAGCGGCCCCTAAACACAGCAGCGGAGCCGCCGAAGCGAGGACCGAGTGGGATGGCATTCCGTCGAGACGATGGTCTCAAACATTCGTTGCGTACAATTAATCGTGCGCCGAGTAGGTTTTACCTGCTAGCCTCGTCAGCTCGACCCACCGGGGGGAGATTTCGATGTCATCTGGGCAGTACGAGGATGGTGTATCCCCCGCCGCTCAGGTGCCGCCCGACGAGATGACTCGCAAGCACGATGAGATGATCCTCAGGCACTCGGAGAGCTGGGCGGTGTGGAACGCTGAGTCGTCGTTCGCGACTGCCGATTTCCTGATCATCCCACCGTGGGCCCCTATTGGAAAAACGCTCTCTTGCGAATGACGCCATCCCTGGGCGGACCAGATCCATCCATTTAGAATATTTGCGAGGCTCAGCTGAGTGGCGAGATTGGCTCTGGACCTTTGAGCCACGAGGTTCGCCGCATCGCCTTTTGTCGATCTGGAGCCGACGCCAAGCCGATGACCCCTGCCGCCGGCGTCTGAGTGGCAATCTCCAGGTTTGGTGCGGTCCTCGGTAGCCTGTGGCAGGAAGGCAGCCGAAGCTGCCCTAGGACGATCAGCAAAGACGGGACCCGTGGCCGAGACCTCCACTACGAAGCACACAGAACTCAGCTGGTCAGTGACCCACCTACTCCTGTACTTCAACATTGCTAACACGGACTTTGAGCGGCTCTTGGACTGCATCCATGGACCGTGAAACTGGGCGACCAAACGAACGGGTCGAAAGTTCGTCTAGCCGTCGGATTGTGCCGAGAACGGCCAATCTACCTCGCAACAGTCGCTTTCTCTATCGACTTGAGCACTACAGCTCACTGCCTGGTGTTGCTCTTGCCATCGTCTTCATCCTTGTTGGCCTTGTAGCCACGGGAGCTGCACTCGGCTTTCCATCTGGCTGGGTCGCCGGATTCGAAGTGGGCACTTCTGCGGTCACCTTGATGATGGTCTTTGCCATTCAGCACACCCAGGGTCGAGAGCAACTAGCGACCCAACGCAAGTTGGACGAGCTACTCAGAGCGCTACCTGGAGCGGCCGAGGAACTCATGATGTTGGAAGAAGCACCAAGGGAAACCATGCTCGACATCGAGGAGGGTCAACGAGTGACCCGATCTGAATCCGTGGATGGCCATAAGCGTGAGTCGTAGTTCCGGCGTGGGGACGATGCCTGGCAGCAACCGGCATGAAGCGATCGACGAGCGCCGTTCCTAAGCCACGGAACTTTCATCGGGATGCCGTCGGAGGAGTGCCTTCTGCTCCCTGTATCCGCTGAGGGCGAGCCAACTGGTTGTGGCGAAAAGAAGAAGGAGCCCACCGCCACCGAAAAGAATGGCCATCACGCGTCGGCTTGCGGCCTGGGCGTTACAGGTGTAGGACCCGACAGCCATAGCGTCTTTGCTGCCTCCGAGGTATCGACCTGCAAAGGGAGAACTGCATCTAATTTAAATGAGGTGCCATGGACATCAACACTCCAGGGTCCGAATGCCATCCAGAGTCCGACGACCATGCACCCAGCGGCAATCAACAAGCATGATGCCAAAACGAGATTCCCTCCGCCGAACCTTCCGTGCGTAGCCCTCATCGTGGTGCGAGCGTAGTCTTCGCGGGGTGGCGGTTGACCCGACCACCGACACCGTGTACCTGGCCAACAACGGCGGCGACCGCGTGTAGGTGATCACGCCCTGACCAAATCGACCTCCAGGCTCCGCTACCGCGCCGCCACCTCCGCGGTGCCACTGGACCCGACCACCAACACGTCTACACGACCAACAGGGTTCCTGTGATCGGCGGTAGAGGGAGCGGCTTTCCCCTTCCGGGGAAGGCCCAGGGGCTAAAACGGCAATCCCTCGACGCGAAGGTCTGTCGCTGGCGGGAGTGCTCCTTCGACCAGCGGCGTCCAGCACGTGACCAGCGGCATGGTGATCAATCCGCTCGGCTGATCCGCAGTGACTGTCTTGTCGATTGGGAACCAACCCATGCGCTCGTAAAACCTCAATCTCTCTGAGCGGCAGAACAGCATGCCGATTGATCCGCCGAGGTCGACCATCCTCCTCATCGCCCCCAAGACCACCTGGCGACCCGCACCTTTGCCTCGGAATTCGCGATGAACCATCACGCCCCCGAGCCCCAGGACGTCGACGACCTGTCCGTTCGTTCCCTGCACCTGCACAGGTACCCAGCCTGCGTGACCGATGAGCCGACCCTCTTCAGACAGCCCGATATGACCGCTCTTATCGCGCCAGACGATCCCCAAGTGGTCGGTACCGTAGGGATCCGTCTCTCCATCCACGATCTCTGCGAAGTCACCGGGACCACAGTCTCCAAGGTCGACCAGCTGCACGAACCTCAATGTAACTGGTTCCCGCCCATGCTTGACTCCGCCGATTAGCGTTTTGCTTTTGACTCGTTCAGGGCTACGGCGGCGCGCACGAGAGCCTTCAACGCCTTCTCGTCTATCTTCTCGCCCTCGTGGAAGTCGATGGCACGCCTGGTGTTGCCGTCGAGACTGGAGTTGAAAAGTCCCGAAGGGTCCTCCAGGGTCGCTCCTTTGGCGAAGGTCATCTTCACGACGTTCTTGTACGTCTCGCCGGTGCAGATCATTCCGTTGTCCGACCACACCGGAACCCCTCTCCACTTCCACTCCTCGACCACCTGGGGATCGGCTTCCTTGACCAAGGCACGGAGTCGGCTGAGCATCGTGCCCCGCCAGTCGTCTAGCTCCTTGATTCTCGCGTCGATCAGCTGCGAGGGTGACGTGCTCTTCTGCGACCCGCCCTTGTCCATGCCCGTTCCTCTTCCTTGTTCCCGTCGTTCCTTCGTCCCGTGACTTTGCTACGTAGAGTCATCCCCCACCGCGCCGATTGTACGTGGAGCTACGGTGAACCGGCTCTAGGAGACTGTTGAACAATTCTCCCAACGGTGCTCGCGATTTGAGCGTGGATGG
>OBLU010006296.1_pt1 | contig 10565 bp, 12 predicted proteins | sample 1518681 | NCBI WGS metagenome assembly OBLU01 (sample SAMEA3539304, study PRJEB22396) | soil metagenome | biome: tundra; feature: field; material: soil | place: USA | collected 2010-05 | depth 0.15 m
GCCGGTTTCGTGGGGAGCGGGGCTCGCCTCGATGATGAGCCGGGCCGCTTGGCCGACCCGCGCCTGAGTCGCCTGGATGGCCTTTGCGGGGTCGTCGCCCCCGGCCCAGCCTGCGACATAGGGGAAGCTGTAGTCGTCGGTGTGCATCCCGTGGGCGGCGGCCACCACGAAGGCCACCGACTCGGCCTCGACTTCCTTCACCGGCCGGCGGAGGTAGTACCCGGGAGGATCGACGTGGAGCAGGCAGTGCCCCGCTTCGTGGATCAGCGTCTTGACCATGGCTGCGTCGTCCATGTCGGCCCGGACCACGACGGACTTGGCTCCCCAGTTCGTCTGCCCGTTCGCCCCGTTGATGGACCCCGCATCAGGCACCGTGTCGACGGTGAACCCCCGGGATTCGATCAGGGCCATCACGGCGGCTCCGAGCCCTTCTGGGGCCTCGCCGGCGAGCAGTCTTGGTCGGGGAACGTCAGGTACCGGCTCGCCGGAGGTCTGTCCGACCTCGAAAACGTGCTCGACCTTGAATCCGTACAGTGCCTTGCGGCGCTCCTCGGTCTCTCCCGGTTGCGCAGCCTCTTCCTTTCGCAGAGGGCGCACGTGGCCGTCCTCGTCCAGGGCGCTGCGACGGTGTCCGATGACCGGGGCCAGGACCGCGTAGCCGTGTTGGCCCTTGTCCACGGGGCGGCCCAACGCCTTCCAGGTGTTGAACCCGGCCACGAAGGACGGCACCGGATCGGGTACCCGTCCATCGATGAACGCCTGCGTGTGCTGGCGGGCGATCAACATGATGTTGTTCGGGCTGTAGTTGTGCAGCCTGGCCTGGAATGCAAGGTAGGCCATCCAGTCCTCACCGGTGACCAAGGTCGACACCGATTCAGCCAGCGCTGCCTGGGCGGCAGCGACCTTTTCGGCCGACTTCTCGGCCCACTCCTGTCTCGACATCCGTGGTTTCGACACCGGCCTCGCCTCCCGATGGGCCACCCCGGTGGCAGCCCTTGCCTATGGCGGGCCGGGGTCCAGCTAACGGGCCGGGAACCCGTGAGGGTTGTCCATCATGCGGGCGTTGGTGTCGGTCAGGGCCAGCTCGCTTGGGGTGCAGAGGTGACGCACCACGAAGGCGCGCTCGTTGACCCGCCAGAGCCCCTCTCCCCGGGCGAGCTCGGGGAGCTGGCGGACCTCGGTACTGGACAGGCCGAGCACTTTCCCGGCGGCCACCGCTTCGTCGGTCGGCTCGTTGTAGAGGATGCGGGTGGCCGTGTCACCGAGGAGCCCTTGGGCGAGTCCTCGGGCCTCCGACCCACTCTCGCCGACGGCCTCCAGATCGGACAGCCGGTGGACGACCATCAGGTTGGCCAGGCCCCACGCGCGAGACAGCTTCCAGTGACTTTGCATCCGGGCCAACAGCGCGGGCTGGGCCATCAGCCGCCATGCCTCGTCGTAGACGACCAGACGTTGCCCGCCGTCGGGGTCACGGAGTGCGGCTTCCATCCATGCCGACGTGCAGGTCATGACCAGTCCGAGCAGGGTGTCCGATCCGGAGATCCGCGACAGGTCCAATGACAGCATGGGGAGGGAAGGATCGAAGCGCACCGTGGACGGACCGTCGAACAGGCCGGCCAGGTCGCCGGACACCAGCCGAGCCAGCGCGTGGGCGACCTCCCGCCCGTCATCGAGTAGCTGCGCGACGGTCGACCCGGCGACAGCGGTGCCGGGGGCGTGCAGGGCATCAACTACGTGGGGAAGGATCGGGATGGAGTGACCGGCGACGGCCGAAGACAGGGCGGAGTCGAGCGCGGTGCGCTCCACAGCCCGGAGCGACCGGCCGAGGGTGGTGGTGGCAAGGGCTGCCAGCAACGCCTGGCGATCGCTCGTCACCTGGGCGTGCCAGGCGGTATCAGACTGTCCTGACGGTCTCGGCCCTTCGTCCAACGGATTCAGCCGGGCCCTGGCTCCGACTCCCAGTTCGATGACCTGACCGCCGACGGCATGGGAAACGACGGACCACTCGCCCTTCGGGTCGCCGGGGACATAGACCCGTCGACCGAAGGCGATGTAACGAGTCGCCAGCGACTTCGCCAACGTGGACTTGCCACGGCCGATCTGACCGGCGAGAAAGATGTTCGGGTTGGTCAGCGAGCCTCGGCGGTACAGGTCCCAGGGGTCGAAGCAGAACGCGGTGCCGGACCATGAATCCTGACCAATAAGCGCACCTTCCGACCCCAAGCCTTCCTCTGCGAGGAATGGGTACGCACCGGCCAGCACCTCGCTGGTGGTCCGGTGGGGAGCGACCTTCAGTCGGCGATAGGTCCGTCCGGCCATCGGTCCCGCTTCCCCGCCCTTCGGCAGGAAGGCCGCCTGGCGCTGCTCGGCCCGCAGAGTCTCGCCCTCTGCCTTGCGGAGGGCCATCAACCGTTGCCGGTGGGAGTGGTCGACTTGGTGTGCTGCCTTGGCCGCGTCGCGGCGAAGGCGGCGCTCGGGCGGCGCGTAGCCGGGAGCAGCGAACACCCTCCCGTCGTCACCGACCGGCAACGATGGCCACGAAAGCGGCGCTGGCGGGGCGGCCGGGCTGGGGATGGGCGTGGGGCTGGGATATCCGAACCCGGGTGCATCACCGTCGGGCTTCTTGCGACCCCGCATCAGAACGCCCTCCGGGCGAGGGGAAGGGTAGCGAGCACGAACCCTTGGAGCTGGCGTCCATAAAGCGGGCGCACCTCACACGCCGCCTGGCTGGCAGCCCGGGTGACGAGCGAACGGGCGGCCTCGAGGGTTTCCATGGTCGGGGCCGTCACGGTCACGAACCCCGAGAACTCGACGTCGGTGTGGCCGGAGACCACCGAACGCTCTCTGGCTTGCAGATCGGCATACTCCTGGGCGTCGGACATGTCGGCGATCTGGCCGACCTTGGCCTTCTGCGCGGCGTCGGCCACCGCCTCGGTCTTTTCCTTGCGGATCTGACGCAGAGCGTCATCGGTCGGAAGGGGGTGAGCGACCAGCGACAGCGTGCGACGAACGTCGGGAGTGAAGATCAGATGGTGCAAGAAGTCCGGAGGCACGTCGATGCGGGGCCACTCACTGATCCAGAGCACCGCAGAGAACGCCGAGTCGTGGCGCAGGTACTCCCAGTGCTCGGAGACAGCGAGCGGTCCGGCATGGGCCAGGTTGGCTCCGGGGTCGTGGCGAGCATCGAGCTGGGTGGTCGGGTCGTAGGCGCTACGGATGATGGCGGCCAGCTCGGATTCGCAGAGCCATTCCCCGGCCCGCAAGTCGGCCGAGCGCAGCGAATCGACCAGCGATGCCATGTCTCCCCGTAGGACGGTGGCCGCACCGACCATCCCTCGGCCGGCGGCCTTGATGGCACGGTTGGCGGCTTTCATGTCGAGTGACAGGGAGATCGTGGTCCGGTGGGTGCCGGCCGCGAGGCGAGCCTGGTCGAGCAGCTGGCGGTACTCGACGTCGGCCCAGCTGCCGTCGTGGACACCGTTGGCCGCGTACCATTCGGCCTGCCCGGTCGCAGGATCGGGGAGAGTGGCTTCGAGAACCTGGAGGGCAGCACAGGTCCCTGACTGGGCGAGCGCGGCGTAGAGGCGGCCCCAACGGCTGACCCGCTGGTTGCGCTCGTCGGGGTCGAGCAGCACGAAGGCCGGGTGCGACACGCCGACAACAGCCGTCAGTGTGTGCCGGTGCGGATCGTGGATCATGGCCGCACCGGTCACCGGGTCGTTGTAGACGCGCAAGCGTGCCGCATCGCCGACCAGCGCGAGTGTGCCAGCAGGTCGGGGGCGGACCGGGTGTTGCGAGTGGTACTCGAGTTGCCCGGTCAGCTTCCGGGCCTCGAAGTGCGCAGCTGTCCCAGCCCACTCCACCGCCGGCCGGCCGGCCACTCGTACGAGGGCAGACGCAGCCAACGGCCCCCACAGGATGCCTGCGACGATGAAACCGAACCCGCCGGCAGATACGAGTCCTGCAATGGCGATCGATCCAGCGGTGGCCAGGGCGACGACTCTCGGCGTCGAGAACCCGAGGATCAAACCTCTGGTGGGGCGCCGCCCGAAGCGGACAGTGGGGGTGGTGCTTGCCATGGTGATCTCCTATTGCAGCATCGGCTCGGGAGCGGGGTGAGGTACTGGGGTCGCCGGTGGCGGGAGGGTCGGTGCGGCCGCCGGTGATGGTGTTCCACCCGCACCGGAGGTTTCCGGGCCCGGGCCAGACGTCCGATCCCCACCTGTCATCGCCTCTGAGCCGTTGCCGACTTGGTCTGTGGCACCTTTCGCCACGCTTGCGCCAGCTGAGGCAGCCACACCAGCCACACCAGCCACACCAGCTCCGCCGGCCGCCCCGCCCGCCGCCGCTCCGACGGACGGGCTTGCGCCGGCCATACGGGCAGCCGAACTACCGATCGACGCGACTTTTTGCGGGGCGCTCACCGCCGCCGCCGCTCCAGAAGCAGCAGCCCCGCTCATGGAATGGAGCTGGTGGAAGTGGTCGCCGGAGAAGTGGACCAGTTTCAGTGCCATCCACGGAGCCAGGCCGGCAACCCCGAGGATGAGGATGCCGCTCGCCACCTGCGTGACGCCTTGGCCTGCCCCCGTGCCAGATTGGCCGACGTGGGAGAGCAGCACGCCCCAGCCGACGATGAAGATGATCACCAGGATCAACTTGGAGAAGATCAGGGCAATCATGATCTCGATCCACTTTCGTGTCCACGAAACGGTGATGTCGGCCAGGCTGCCGGCGAAGGCCAGTGGGGCGAACACTGCCGACACGACAATCAAGACCTTGCGCACCATGAGCGCGAACCAGACGATCATGACGGCGGCGATGGTGGCGATGGCCGCCAACAACATGACGGACGGGTTCTGCATCGTCAGGATTGCGTTGGCCGCCAGGATTTGCCCGCCCATCCCCGAGAGCGTCGTTCCCATCGCCGCTTTGACGACCCCGGCCGAAAGAGCGTCAGTGGCCTGCAGCAGAAGGTTGGTGATGGCGATGGCTACGCCACCGCCGAGGAAAGCGATGAGCAGTCCCTTTCCTGCTCGGGCCAGGCCGTGACCGTCCCGACGCAGGACGGACGTGATGATCTGGACCATGAACAGCCCGACCGCGACGGTGAGGGCGATGGTCCCGACGATGGCGAGGTCGAGGTCGAAGCCTTGGCCGCCGAGTTGAACTGTGGTGGCCGAGGACATCTGGCCCCACATCCAGTTGGTGACGCTGTCGGCCGCCTTGGCGAAGTCGTTGGCGATCGCCTGGAACGCGTCACCGGCGACCGACTTGGCGATAGACGTGGCACACCCGGCAAAGTCGAGGGCGGAACAGGACATGGCTCAGCGCTCCGACCAGCTGCTCACGGATACGGTGCCGTAGCCCTGATGCCAGTGAGCGGATCCGACGTACGTCTGCATCGAGAAACGGAGCGTGGTGGCCGGTCCGCCGGGTTGCGTCACGGTGAGCACGCCGGAGACGTCGTAGTCGCTTAACCGGGCATCGGTCGGCTCCCACCCACTGGCGATGATCTGTGACCACTGCGGATCCATCTCGATCAGCAGTTGGGACACCGACCAGACGACACCAGCGCTGGCATTCGCCTGCCACTGCGCAGTCGAAGGGATCGGCGACGTGGTGCCACCAGCAGCTGATGGGTCGAGGAGCGAGACGTACAACAACGTGTTCTGAACCTGAGCGACGACACCGGGAACCATCTCGGGCGCTTCGTTGGCGACCGCCCAGGCGGCCAGCCCGGTCCGGGACTGCTGGGCAAAGTCGATGCCGAGCAATTCGGTGACGAACTCCTGTACCCACAGCTCCGGTTGGTAGCTGACCGGGAGCAGTTCCCACCCACCGGCATACGCCGGAGCAGGCATGTGCTGGCCGGCCGCCTCGATGTCGGGCATGGTCGGGGCCAGGCCGCTCTCGAACTGCGTGTCGAACTGCAGTTGCACCGGGGTCTGTGGTGGCACGATCGTCGCAGGGGGTACCGGGACCCATTGGCTTGCCGACGTCGCCAGAGTGGAGGGGGGATGCCGACGAGGCCGTATTGCTGTCGTCGACTTTGTTCCACTGGTGGAGGGTCGAGGATGGTGGGTGTCGAGAGCCGCCCAGGCCAAACCGACGATGACCAGGATGATGAGGACCATCCCTGTCCCGGCGGTGATCTTCCGGGAGCGAGTCATCAGAGCTGGCCGCCCGCACTGGCGAAGAAGTTGATGAGCACAATGGCCCCGCCGGTCAAAGCGGCGGCGGCGAAGGCCACCAGCACGCCAGTCTTCCCCCGCCCGGCGAGCACCGGGTTCGAGCTGTGGGATCCGAGCGCCCACACGATGGCGGCGATGACCAGCCCAGCGACTGAGGCCACGAGCCCGATAGTGAGCAACGCACCGACGATGTTCTGCAATTCGTTGATGCCCGGCAGGCCCGACGCGTTGGGCGAGATGTTGACTCCGGCGAGGGTGGGCTGGATTGGCATGATGACCTCCTGTCGGGCGACCCCGGTGGTGACCCGTCACCCATGGCGGGGAGGGATCCAGCCAACGAACGGTTAACCGTCAGCCGGGGCCGGATCACGGAGCGCGTCGAGGCCGCCGGAGATGAAGGTCTGCCACGACTGGACCTCCACTCCCATCTGCGGATCGATCGCACTCTCCACCAGGCCGTAGCCGAGGTAGATTCCGACATGGCCGGCCTCGCCCGGACCAGGCGAGTCCGACCCCGGTGTGAGCACAAGGTCGCCAGCCATGAGGTCCGACACAGTGGCCGCTACACCCTCGCTCTGCTGGGACACGGTGTAGTGGTCCAAGGTGACCCCGGCGGTCACCCATGCCGCCATGGTCAGACCTGAACAGTCATATGCGTTCGGGCCAGCAGCGGCCCACACATAGGGCTTGCCGAGCTGTGCGATGGCGAAACTGACGACTTCTGCATGCTCGGGGCCCGTTCCGGGCGGGACGGTGTAGCCGAGCGGGAGACCGAAGGACGAGGCAGGTCCTGTGATGCCACCGGGGACTCCTTGGCCACACGTCCCGGCCGTGTTCCCGTTGGATAGAACGGCGGTGAGGATTGCACCTGCCTGCGCCCAGTTCGCTTGGTAGTTCTGCCCGAAGGCGAACGCGGAGCGCTGAACGGATTGGGCGGCCAGCCACGGAGCCGTCGCTTGCCAGTCGGGGGTGGCGATCAGACGTTCGACGAACATGCCAGTGGCCGCGGGCGGGTCCATCTCTTGGGCCGCCGTTCCCCACCCCTGGCTGACTCGCTGTTGGAACAGACCGAGCGACCCGGCGTTCCCAGGCCTCGGACCGAGGTTTTGGAGACCCGACTCCGTGAGGGCGACCATCACGGCGATCTGCGCGGCTGTCTGGTTTTCCCCCGAGTCAGCGAACGTCGCGGCAACGGTCTGGTCGGCATAGCCCGCTTGGGACGGGGAGAGCCCGGGGACCGGACCCGACGGTGTGCACGCTTGGCTGGCTTGGAGCACCGCGGCCGTGAGTGACATAGCGGCGCTCTGACCACCGGAGACACCGCCGACGACAGAAACGAACCCGATGAGAACCGCGAGTGCGGCAGCGGCGAGGCCGATGGCGATCATCGGCGCGGCTGAGGCGTCCTCGTCACTCACGTCAGCTGCTCGGCACGTCCCCGACGAGACTGACACTCGGTCACGCCACCCCAGATCTCAACCTCGTCAGCGTTCCGTCTCATCATGGAAAAGGTCTGACAGGGGTCGATCACTGGGCAGTTGGCGCACACGGCCAGCGCCTGACTCGCCGTCCGTTGTCGGGTGACTCGGGGAACCAGATTCCGGTGCTGCCACCACGACATGCTGCTTGGTCTCGCCACGGCGGAGCGGGGAGTGGAGCGGTCATACCCATGGCGGGCGGGGATCCGGCTAACGGGATCTCGCGCGGATCGGTGAACCCCCGAAACGCGGCGCCGTTCCGTTCGACGGGTTGTCCCTGGCTTCCACAAGATGCGTTCCGCTACTACAGGCAGGTATTTCACTACAGGAATAGCACTACAGGGGACCCCGAAAAATGGTCGTCTGACCAGGAGTTTGGTCGAGGGGTGCGGGACCTCTTCAGCGCGTGGACGGGACCTCTTCAGCGCGTCCACGGGCAAGGAGCCGGGACCTGTTCAGCGTGGATAACTCCGTTGGGCCGCGGCTGTCCACAGGCACGAGGCTGGACTCACGAGTGGGAACGTGAGCCGATGCCGGCAGCTCGTGTTGAAGGAGCATCTCGCCTCCCCCAGGTGTCGATGGTCAGCTCCCAAGAGACTTGGGAGCTGGCCCAGGGGGAGGCGACTCGCCGGAAGGCTGGTGCTGTAGAGGACCTCATCAACTCGGGCATGAAGCCAGCCGAAGTCGCCGACCTCTTGGGGATCGACGGTAAGGAGCTGCGCGTCCTTCGTTCAACTGCGCAGAGCATCAATCTGAACGGCGTCGTTGATCAAGATATCGGAGGGGCGAATTCCTAACGACTCCTAAAATCTTCCGTTGGACTGGCCGGCGTCGGTGCAAAAGAGCCGCCGTCACCAGCATGAATTCGGGCCACAGCGACCTCCCACCTGATAAACTTCAGGCATGGAACGGTCTACCGCTGTCGTTGATTCCGAGAGGGAAATCCGTGCCTGGGGCATCGCACAAGCCCGTGCTTCGTCTCGGTTGGAGGGTGTCGATCTGAGTCCCGGCGGTCAGGCCGTGGCCCAGCGCTACATCGACGGCGAGATCGACTCAGACCAGCTGGTCCAGGAGATGGCCAAACTCCATTTGGGATGACCGAAGATCCGTACCTCATCCCGGGTACGGAAGTTCTCCGCAACATTCCCGGGCTGACCAACACCGCCCAGCTCGAGGAGTTCGAGGCCAACATGGCGGCCGCCCGGGTAGCCCAGCTGGAAACCGTCGCCGTCAAGATCCCCGGCAACTGTGACCTCGATCACCTCCTGGCACACCACCGACACGTCTTCCAGGACGTCTACTCGTGGGCCGGCGTGCCCCGCACCGTATCCATCAGCAAGCCCGGCACCACCTTCTGTGAGCCTCGGTGGATCGAAAGTTCCGCAGCCACCATCTTCCAGGACTTGGCCCAGGCCAACCGCCTCCAGGGCCTGGAGCGCCCCGAGTTCGTCGCTGGGGCTGCCCACGTGCTGACCGAGATCAATGTCTTACATCCCGTGCGGGAGGGGAACGGCAGAGCCCAGCGCTCCTTTATGGGCACCCTGGCCCGACAGGCCGGCTGGCAGCTCGACTGGTCAAGGGTTGACCCAGCTCGCAACATCGAAGCGTCGATCGCCGGCTACCGGGGTGACGAACGTCCCATGGCTGAACTGCTCGACGACATCACCTCTCGACTCCCGCCTGGCTGGGGAACCGAGTCTTCTGGATCTCCGCCTGGCCGCTCCCCTACCCCGTCTCGTGGCCGGGGCTCCATCGGCCGACCAGCGGGGATCAGTGGTGCGCTGCCTCGCCTTCCCCGAAGCCGCCCCGGCCGCAACAATCCGGGCTTCGGCCGCTAGCCCTCCGCCAGGTGTGGGGATAGCCTCGACCTGTCCTCGGCAGCGGATTCCGCACGGCACCCCTCCGACGACATGGGCTCTGGCCCGGGAGGAGGCGACCCGCCGGAAGGGGGGCGCTGTAGAGAGCCTCATCAACTCGGGGATGAAGGCGGCCGAAGTCGCCGAGCTTCTCGGAATCGAGGGGAAGGAGCTGCGCACCCTTCGTGCGGCTGCGCCGAACAGCAATCCCAACAACGGCAGTGGTCCCGGCGCCAGTGACGGCGAGAACCCTAACGGCTCCTAAAACGCCTTCGGCTGACTCACGCTCCAGGGCACCATACAATCGTATTCTTGACTGCTCCCAACACTGAAGCCGTGGGCTTCTCACCCCACACCCCATTCCGGTGAGCGCCGCCGATCAAAGGGAATCCCCCGGCTTAAGCCGTGGGGAGGGTGTCAAGTACTCCTCCCGCTTCCTCGACCATCCAGCGGCCATCACGGCCGCCACATTGCTCGCAGGTAACCACCGCCGTCTGCGTCACGTTCGAGCCGTGGCGGCGAAAGCAGAGTGCCTTGCTCGGCATCTCGACGACCTGGACCGCGATGTTCTGATCGAAGCAGCATGGCTCCACGACGTCGGATATGCGACATCGCTCGTTGACACGGGTTTCCATCCGATCGACGGAGCTCGGTGGTTGTCGGCTCTCGACGAAGCCAGGCTCGCTGGTCTGGTAGCCCACCACTCCTGCTCGTTCCACGAGGCGAACCTTCGGGGATTGGGAGACGCTCTCGGCGCGTTCCAGAACGAGTCGAGCCCCGTCACCGCTCTCCTAACGGTGGCCGACCTGACCACCGGCCCCGAGGGCGAAGACCTCACGCTCGACGCCCGCATCGCCGAGATCACGCAGCGATACGGGCCCGACCACATCGTGTCGAAATCATGGGTACTGGCGTTCGAAGATGCGCAGCGACTTTTCGCATGGGCCGACGCCCTGACCGCCAGCTCGGGGCCGAGGGCGATGCCCCCCTCCCCCGCTAACTCAGGTACCGCTCAAGGGCTGTACGGATAAGAGCCGAAG
>OBLU010006297.1_pt1 | contig 10565 bp, 10 predicted proteins | sample 1518681 | NCBI WGS metagenome assembly OBLU01 (sample SAMEA3539304, study PRJEB22396) | soil metagenome | biome: tundra; feature: field; material: soil | place: USA | collected 2010-05 | depth 0.15 m
ACCAATGGCATCAATCGGCGGGTGCTGAAGGATCTTGGGCTGTAGCTCATGGCGATTCACTATGCACGTGAACAGGCGAGCAAGATTGTTCACGAACTCGGGGCGTCCGCATTGCCACTGCGAGAGCGGCTGTACGGGGCCTATGCCCGAGCGTTCATTCACGCCCTTCTTAGTGACTCAGACCAGGATTATCTACCTGAGGAGCTCAACCAGTCGATGAGGCTGCTCGCTACCCGGATGACAGCCCGGGATGGCGCTCTGGAACCAACACTGTCTCGGATGACGGACCGGGAACTGGTGGAATGTGCCGACGAGATGATTGGCATCGCGCTGCGTATCCTCAGGGTCGATACCCGCGGTCCAGAGGCTGACGTTCCAAACCCCGAATAGTTGACAGCGTGGCAGCATTGCCTCCAGTCCCATGGGGGTGTCAGTGCCAGGGAGGGCGGTTCAAGGGCACAGGGGCAGAGGGGCAAATCCTGTGGGGAGGGTACGGGCTACCGGTTGTCCTCGAGCCAGTTCTGGACCCGTGAGAACTCACCCGGCGACGGCAGGTGCCTCAATCCCTCGGGGCTCGGGGTGTACATCAGGGTGCCGCACACATCGCACGTTCCAGTCGGAACTAGGTCGGTGGCGGCATGATGAGCGTCGAGCAGTCGGCCGAGCCGGAGTGCCTTGGGTGACCGTGGATCCTCACTGTGGTCGTCCTTCATTCCTTCGACGCTCTCGTCTGCCATGGGTGCCTCGGTAGCCAGTAGGTGACGGGGATCACCCTGACTCCCCGGAGTCCCCCGGAGGGGTGTCCCGACAGTACGGGGGGCCAGAGTGAATCCCCAGCAGGAGGGTACGCGTCCTCCGTCCCTGCGCTGTCCCCGTTGCCGACCGTGCCGAGGTGATCGACGCCGCTGTAGATCGAATACGTATCCACCTGCCCGACGGAGACGGACTAATACCTATCGCCGGTTGACCGAGTAGGCGTCTGTCGATGAGTTGACAAGTGAAAACAGGATCATCCGTAGCTCACCGTACCCGTGCCGGTCACTAGCCCGATTGCTGCACTGGGGTTGGCATTGCTGTTCATGTTGCACTTGCCCTTATCCAGCGGAACGGTGAAGGCATACGAGATAGTCACGTTTATCGTGCCCGTGATTCCGGCATACGCTTTGGTTCCACTGATAGCAGTGGCTGGCTCGGTCACCACGAACGTCGCTGAGCACGTCGTCGCGTTCACCGTTGTGGGCGGAGCGCTGTTGTTGTTTTCTGCGGCATCAATCTTCTGCGTGTTGAAGAAGATCGTGCCCTTCTTCAGGATGAAGAGGCGGTAGCCAGGGTTGTTCTTCTTGGTTGGCTTGCCGTTCGCCGTCGCGCCCACTGATGTGCCGCTGTCCCCGATCGCCCCGGTGAAAATGACCTTGAACCCATTTCCGTTGCTAGGACCTAGTGAGGCCCACAGCTGAGTCTGCCCGCTCACGGGTGCTGCCGCACCGGCCACACCACCGAAGATCACCGCTCCTGCCAATGCCAGCCCCGCCACTACAGCCTTGATCCAGAGGCTTACCCGTTCATCGGTCATAGTGATCCCCCCCCAATCCCTATTTCACAGCATGTTCCGCGTCAAAATGAATGTCAAGGACGGGAGAAGCGAAGGTGCCCGGTACAACTGTGCCGACGATCCCGAGCTGGTCGGTGCCGTCGTAGATCTGGTACGTGTCCACCGGCACCGACGGTAGCGAATAGATCGCGGGGATTCACCCTGACTCCGAAATGGCCAGGTGCGTGCCGCCGAGCCGTACGAGGGCCAGAGTGAATCCCCATCAGGATGGTAAGCATCCTCCGTCCCTGATCTGTCCCCCATCAGCCGGGACAGATCAGGTACTCGCTGGTATCACGATTTGGAAGTCGCCGTGACGCGGGCGACTAGTGGGCACCTCTCAAGCTCCCGGAGGAGCGCTTTCTGAAGGCTCTCCATATCGATGAACCAGCACTCCCTCCAGAACCTCTCGTACGAGGTCGGCCTCGGCTCCCCTCATTTTTACAGTGGGGATAATCGATGCATGAGCACAATCAATCGGATCAGGCCCTTGAGGCGTATACGCAACGTGGATGCGTCGGTCTTCGGGACGAAGGGCACGGATATCGAGGCCGCCGAAGCGATGCTCACCGAGGCCCTGTCCGCGGAGGAAAACGAAGTTCCTGCGGACTCTGTGCGGACTGGCCGACCTTCCTAAGCGCCTACCTGAGAAGACTCGCCGTTCTAGTTGTTGAAACGGAACTCCACCACGTCGCCGTCATGCATGACATAGTCCTTCCCCTCCATGCGCGCCTTGCCGGCCGCTCTGGCCGCCACGACCGACTTCGTCTCCATCAGGTCGCTGAAGCTCACCACTTCGGCCTTGATGAAGCCCTTCTCGAAGTCGGTGTGGATCACGCCGGCCGCTTTCGGCGCTGTGTCACCGATGTGGATCGTCCAGGCCCGCGCCTCCTTGGGCCCGGCCGTGAGAAACGTCTGCAGCCCCAGCGTGGCGAAGCCCACGTGCACGAGTTGCTCCAGGCCTGATTGGTCCTGGCCGTAGCTGGCCAGCAGCTCTTTCGCATCGGCGCTCGGGAGACTGGCCACCTCCGCCTCGATCTGCGCGCAGAGCACGATCGAGTTGGCCGGGGCGGCGATGCCGGCCAGCCTTGCCTTCAACTCAGCATCAACGAGTGCGCCTTCATCTATGTTGAAGACGTAGATGAACGGCTTGGCGGTCAGCAGGTGGAGGTCGTAGAGAAGATGAGGATCGACCTCCCCTGCGGCCGCGGCGCTGGAAATGGTACGACCGTCATTGAGGATCTTCTCGGCGGTGGCCACGGCCTCGGCAGTGGGCCTCAATTCTGCGTGGGCCCGGGCCTCCTTGGCCAACTTGGGCAGACGGTTCTCCACCGTCTGCAAATCCGCCAAGATGAGCTCGGTGTTGACCGTCCCGATGTCGCTCTCGGGGTCGACACGCCCGTCGACGTGAACGACGTCGTCGTCATGAAAGACGCGCACCACCTGGCAGATGGCGTCGCTCTCCCGGATGGCGGCCAGGAACTTGTTGCCCAGGCCCTCACCCTGCGATGCGCCGCGGACAATGCCGGCGATGTCGACGAAGGTGACCGAAGCAGGCACGACCGGCGCGTTGTCGTAGAGAGCCGCCAGCTGCGCCAAGCGAGCGTCGGGCACGGCGACCACGCCGACATTGGGATCAATCGTGGCGAAGGGGTAGTTGGCCGCCAGCACCTCATTGTTGGTCAGCGCGTTGAAGAGGGTGGACTTGCCGACATTGGGCAGACCGACGATGCCGATGGAAAGGGACATCGGGAACCTCGGGCTACTGGCCCAGCAAGCCGGCCGCACTGGCCATGGCTCGCAGGTCCGATTCGGGTCGGGCGCCGGTGTGGGAGATCACTTCGGCGGCACAGAGACCGCCCAGACGGGTGCTGTCGACCGGGCCCATGCCGTGGGTCAACCCGTAGAGGAACCCCGAGGCGAAGAGGTCTCCGGCTCCGGTCGTATCGACCACGTGGTCGACGGTTGCGGCGGCCACCGATTCGGGACCGCGGGCGGTGAGCACGACCGAGCCCTGGTCTCCTCGCGTCATCACCACCAGGAGCCCAGTCTCCTCGGCCGCTTCGAGCGCGCCGGCCGTCGAGGTGGCGCCGAAAAGCATGGTGATCTCTTCTTCATTGCCGAGCAAGATATCGACATCGTCGAGCAGCAAGTCCAGGAACTCCCGCTGGTGGCGGTCCACGCAGAATGAATCGGACAGTGAGAGGGCTACCGACCCGTGGGCACCGTGCGCCGTCGCGGCGGCATGGCGCATGGCCTCCTTGGCGGCCGGCACGTCCCAGAGGTAGCCCTCGAGCAGCACAACTGATGCCCGTTCCACCACGGACGTCGGCACCCCGGCTGGCGTCAGAGACGACGCTGCGCCGAGATAGGTGCCCATGGTGCGCTCAGCATCGGCGGTGATGAGCACGACACATCGGCCGGTGCCCAGCGCGTCTGCTCCTGCCGCTTCGCTGTAGGTCGGCTCGAAGACAACCCCGGCGGCCCGCAGGTCCTCCACATAGGCATGACCCACTTCATCGTCGGCCACGGCCCCCACGTAACCCGCCCGGCCGCCAAGCTCGGCCAGTCCGGCTGCCGTATTGGCCACCGAACCCCCTGAGACCAGGCGTGGATTGCGCATGATGGCCTGCACCGCCGTTGCCTGGGCCAGATCGATCAGGGTCATAGACCCTTTGACCAGCCCTACCCGCTCCAGCACATCGTCTGTCGTCGTCTCGAGGACATCGAGCAGGGGAGAGCCGATGGCGACCAGGTCAAGATCGGAATCATCCTGACCCTCGTTCGCCCCGGTCGGCGCTGTGTCATTGGCGTGCACGGAGCGAGAACCTACTCGGAGCGCGGCGGGTAGCCTTCCCGCGATGCCGCCTTACTCGTCCAATTCGACCTCGGCCTCGATTGACTCGTTCCGGTTGCCCCGGACCGTTGAGCCCCTCGTCTACCGGCTGGAGATAGAGCCCAATGTGGGTTCGGCCAGCTTCTCGGGAACGGTGGAGGTCGAGGCCGTGATCCACGAAGCTGTCACCGAGATCGTGCTCAATGCCGCTGACCTGGCCATCAGCGACGCCGAAGTGCGCACGGAGGCAGGCGCGACCTTCGGCTGCGCCGTCTCCTTCCGCGACGAGCTGGAGCAGGTGGTGTTCCGTCCCTCGTCTGAGCTTCCACCCGGCCCATGCGTCCTGACCTGCCGATTCACCGGAGCCCTGAATGACAAATTGCGGGGCTTCTACCGCTCCACCTTCGCCGACACCAAGGGGGAGACCCAGACCATCGCCACGACGCAGTTCGAGTCAGTCGATGCGCGCCGGGCGTTTCCTTGCTGGGACGAACCGGACCGCAAGGCCGTTTTCGATATCACCCTGGTCGTCGAACGCGACGTCGACGCGTTCTCCAACTCCCCCGTCCTCAACGTGCAACGAGTGGGGAAAAAGAATCGTGTCCACTTTTCACCGACCATGAAGATGTCGACGTACCTGGTCGCCTTCGTCGTCGGGAAACTCGAGACCACCGATACCGTCGATGTCGACGGGGTGCCGTTGCGGGTGGTCTTCACGCCGGGCAAACGGGCGTTGGCCGATTTCGCCTTGAGCGTCGGCGCCTTCTCCCTTCGCTTCTTCACCGAGTACTTCGACCTTCCCTATCCAGGCGACAAGGTCGACCTCATTGCCATTCCCGACTTCGCCGCCGGAGCCATGGAGAACCTGGGCTGCATCACCTTCCGCGACACTGCCCTCCTGGTCGATCCCACCACCGCATCGAGAGCCGAGCTCGAGCGGGTGGCCGAAGTCATTGCCCATGAGCTGGCCCACATGTGGTTTGGCGACCTGGTCACCATGGGCTGGTGGGAAGGGATCTGGCTCAACGAGGCGTTTGCCACCTTCATGGCCGCCCTCTGTGTGGACGCGTTCCGACCCTCGTGGGAGACCTGGGTCGGTTTCGCCCCCTCGCGTGAGGCGGCCCTGGCCATTGACGGGACGCATGCCACCCGTCCGATCGAGTACCCGGTGGGGCCGCCGAGGGAAGCCGAGGGGATGTTCGATCTCCTGACCTATGAAAAGGGTTGTGCCGTCCTGCGCATGCTCGAGCAGCACATCGGGGCTGAGGTGTTCCGCCGGGGTGTCCGCACCTATCTAGACCGGCATGCCTACGCCAATACGGTGACCAGTGACCTGTGGGATGCGCTGGAAGATGCAAGTGGCGCTCCCGTACGCGACGTGATGGACACCTTCATTTTGCAAGGTGGGCACCCGCTGGTCTCACTGAGCGGCGACACCGTGAGCCAACAGCCATTTTCCTTCGGTCCCGTGCCCGACGGAACGACGTCGTCCATTGGGGACTTGTGGGAGGTCCCCCTGGCCGTGCGTGCGCTGGCCGTCGATGGCAAACCGGGCGCGCCCACCAGCCGGCTGGTGCTGGGGGCCGACCCACGGCACTTGACGGAGGCCGATGCTGGGTTGGCGGTGATCAATGCCGGTGGCTGGGGTGTCTTCCGGACCGACTACGACACCCACCACCGACTGGCCCTGGCCGATCACCTCGACGAGTTGACCCCGCTCGAGAGGGCCAATCTGGTGGCGGACACGTGGGCCGCCACGCTGGCCGGACACTCCACCCTCCAGGACTTCATGAGTTTGGCCGCCCGACTGGGCCTCGAGCCCGATCCGACCCCGTGGGCCCCGGTGGCCGCCGCGCTGCAGACCAGCAACCGCTTCGCCGCCGAGGCGGACCTCGCCTCGCTGCGCCAGGCCGTCGGCGCCCTCTTCGTGCCCCAGTTCGACGCCCTGGGCTTCGAGTCCCGGGCGGGTGAGGGGGACCGCACCCCGACCCTGCGCGCCTTGACGATCAACATCTTGGGCACCGTCGGGGCTGATCCCACCGTGCGCGCGGAAGCCGCGGCGCGATTCGACAACTCCCCTCTCGGCGGTGGGAAGGGCGATCCGATACCTGCTGACGTCGAATCGGCCACCCTGGCCGTCGTGGCGAGGCTCATGAGGCCAGGTGACTATGACGCCGTCTTGGCCCGGTACCGCACTGCGGCCACGCCGCAGGAGGAGGTGCGCGCACTCCAAGCGCTCTCGACGTTCCCTGATATCGCCTTGGCCGAGCGGTCGTTCGACTTGGCCATGACCGAGGTCCGGAGCCAGAACGGGTACTTCGTCATTGCGGGATTGCTCGCCAACCCGGTGGCCGGGCAGGCCATCTGGAAGCGCATGACCGAGGCGTGGGACGAGATGCTCCAGCGTTTTCCCAAGAACGTCCACTCGCGCCTGGTCGAGCCCATTCCGGCGTTCTGCGGCGACGCCGACTTCGCGCGAGGGGTGGTGCAATTCCTGGTCGATCATCCGTTGGCCTCGGGACCCCGACGGGTGTCCCAGTCGATCGAGCGCCTCGGCGTACAGGTCGCCTTCGCCGCACGCGAGCGTGATCGGCTAGCGGAGACGTGTCGGGCCGCGGTGGCCGCAGTCGAAGCATCTCGCCGTTCCTGATTCCGATGACCAACACCCTCCCAACTGACGTCGCGCTCCAGTCTGACCGGCTGAAATCAGTCATCAACGTGGCCCGCGGGACGCGCGGCTTCATGCCGGACGACGAGGGCGAGGCCCTGGTGCGTGCTGCCTTGCGGGCCGGTCGGGCACCGTTGGTTGACGCCTTTCCGGCTACGTTTGTCGAGATCGGAGCCTGGTGCGGAAAGTCGGCGCTCTACCTCGGCGGCGCGGCCGAAGCGACCGGAGCCGTGCTGTTCTCCATCGACCACCATCGCGGTTCAGAGGAAAATCAGGCCGGTTGGGAGTACCACGAGGCTGACCTGGTGGACCCCGGACTGGACCAGATTGACACCTTGTTGCACTGGCGGCACGCCGTGAGCCACGCGGACCTGGAACGGTCGGTAGTGGGGGTCGTCGGCGACTCATCCACGGTGGCGGCCCGTTGGCGGCAACCGTTGGCCTTCTGCTTCATTGACGGTGGCCACGGCGACGAGCCCGCCTGGGCCGACTACCGGGGTTGGGCCCCGCGGGTGGCCCTCGGCGGTTGGCTGGCCATCCACGACGTCTTCCCCGACCCGGCCGACGGCGGGCGTCCGCCCTATGAGCTCTTCTGTGCCGCGCTGGCCTCGGGGGAATTCACCGAGGACGGCGAGAGCGGCAGTCTGCGCGTGCTCCGCCGGGTGGCACCGGCTGCGGAGCAAGCAGGAAACGGACCGGGGTAGCCCTCGCACCAGAGCAACCCGGTCCCCGTCACTTCTCTCCGCCCGCGGCCGCCGCTCTGCATCCGACCTGTCTGGCCGCCGCTACGGCGCCAATGACTCAAGTTCGGTGACGAGGTCGGCGGTCGAACCCTGGTCGGCGATGGCCGAAGCCATCCGCGCCGCATTGGCGCGGAGGCGGTCGTCGCCGAGCGCCCGCTGTACCGCCGTGCGGATTCTGGGCGCCAAAGCGCTGCGCGGCAACCGGACCCCGGCTCCGTGGTACACCACCCGAGCCGCGGTGTCGTTCTGGTCCCGGCCCATCGGGATGCAGACCATGGGCACCCCCGCCGCCAGGGTCTTCATCGTCGTGCCGTGCCCACAGTGCGACACGGCAAGCGAGGCCCCAGCGAGGATCTCGCGGTGCGGAGCTGACCCGACGACGACGACATTGTCGGTCGAGGTGACCTCGTCCGGCTCGAGCATCTGACCCACCGTCACGACGGCGCGCACCGGCAGTGTGGACAGTGCCGCGATGACCCGCCGCAGGAGCGGTCCCTGGTTCTGGTAGGTGGAACTGAAGCCGACCAGCACCAATGGCCGCTCGTCAGCGTCGGCCCACGGTGATATCCACGGTTGGGCCCATTCTGGGTCATCGAGGATCGGGCCGACATAGTGAACGTTGGCCGGTACCGAGGAGGCGGCGTAATCGAAGGCCGGGGTGGACAACACCAGGATGCGCTCAACGCCCAGGGCCTGCTCGTAGAAGGACGACAGCGGGGCTAGCCCGTATTCCGATCGGGCCGAGTTGACGGGTGGCAGCCCGGCCCGGAACAAGCGATTCACTATCGCCACCATCGCCGCGTCGCGGCTACGGCCGAGCACCGTCTTGGCCGGCGCAAATCCGGGCCCGATCGGCGGTGTGCCGCGGGAGGGCATCATCCAGATGTTCGGCACGAGCAGCGCGACGGGCAGCGCCGATCCCTGGGCGGCGATGATCGACCCGAAGAGAAAGGCGTCGGCCACGACGGCGTCCGGCGTGAAGGCATCGATCGTGTCGGCAGTGTCGGCGGCAAACTCGGCTGCCGGTCCGGCGATGAACCGGTCACGTGCTCGCCGCAACATGACCATGGGTTTTTGGTCTCCCAGTCCTTGAGAGGGTCCTCGGACGGATCGAGCGTGTTGCGGTGCGGTCCGCGGCGCCACGGCGAGAACGAGCAGCCACCGGCTTCGGCCGCAACTTTGATGGTCGGATCGCCCAGCACGTGCACCTGGTGGCCCCGGGCGATCAGTCGCCGGGCCACGCCCAGCTCGGGTGGGATATTGCCCCCGCCCTCCCACAACGCCAGCAATTATCGACGCGATCGTTTCTCCGTCATGTCTTGCCGTTCCCCTTTGCCGTCCCGGTGCCAGTGTGAGGCGGACCACGGCCGAAGCCAAGGGGGTCAGCTTCTGTGTCACCCTCGTGCCAGCACCACTCGGTGCACGAAGGCCTGGGGGTGGCTCGGCCACCACCCATGACACGCCGCGGCCGACGGTCTGGTGCCTACCGATCGGTCGTCAAGGGATGAGCACGATCTTCCCCCGTGTGTGGCGCTGTTCGAGCTCGGCAAAGGCATCGACCACCCGCTCCAGTCGATAGGTCGCGGCGATAGGAATCTCGATTGCGCCCGACGCCACGAGGCCGGCCATTTCGGTGAGGACCTCGGCGGTCGAGGCACTGACGCTGCCCTCGGCCTTCGTTCCAAGTTCCGCCGCCTTGTCGGGCGAGGTGATCGTCTCGACGCGATCGCGGGGGATGCCCAGGTCGGCCGCCAGCTGGACGTAGTCCGGCCCGAAGAGATCAATGAAGGCATCGATGCCGTCCGGCGCCGCCGCCAGCAGGCGCTCGACCAGGCCGTCACCGTAGGCAACAGGGACGGCGCCGTGGGAGCTGAGCCATCCAGCGTTGGCGGGTGATGCGATACCGAGGACCTGCGCACCCCGGAGGCCCAGGAGTTGCACGACGACGGTCCCGACACCGCCGGCCGCCGCCGAGACGGCGATGGTGTCTCCCTCTTCGGCATCGACGGCCCGCACTGCGGCATAGGCCGTGCACCCGACGACGTACAGCGAGCCGGCGACCTCCCAACTCAGCCCTGCTGGCTTGGCGATCAGTTGGGCCTCCGGAACGGAGACATGAGTGGCGTGACTGGAGCGTCGCCAGGAGAAACCCAGTACCTCGTCGCCCACTGCGAAGCCATCGGCACCTTCGCCGAGGGCGGTCACCACTCCGGCCAGATCGCTGCCCTGGCCCGAGGGAAACGTCGCCGGGAATCGCTCGGCGAGCGCGCCGGAGCGGATCGCGGCTTCGCCTGGATTGATACCCGCGGCCTTGACCGCCACGACAACCTCTCCCGCCGCCGGTGTTGGCCTTGGCACGTCGGTGACATAGAGAACGTCCCGGCCACCGTAATGATCGAAGCGCACCGCACGTGATCCTGCCTCCGTCATCTCGCTCTCCTCTCGCTCAGACCCACGTCGCAATCGGGTGCATCCGGGTTCGCGCTCCTCCGACGCCGCCCCGCCGGAAGACGATCAATCACCTCGTCGCATAGACGGCGCAGCGACTGCGGCGCTCGGATCCGAGGGCGCCGCCTACCCACTGGTCGGGCCCACGACGACCCTACCGGTCACCCGTGGCCATCGAGTCGGCATCGGTGAGTGGCCCTCTAGGACAGGGCGACGACACGCCTGAGCGGGGCGATGAGCGAGGCGATCCAGCGTGTCGCTCCGTGGGGTTCGACTCGT
>OBLU010006298.1_pt1 | contig 10565 bp, 10 predicted proteins | sample 1518681 | NCBI WGS metagenome assembly OBLU01 (sample SAMEA3539304, study PRJEB22396) | soil metagenome | biome: tundra; feature: field; material: soil | place: USA | collected 2010-05 | depth 0.15 m
GTTGGCCCGCGACCTGCTCGAGCGTCCCGGGTAGCTTGGCCTCGGGCTCGTTCCGGCCGGTGCGTCCGACGAGGACGACCCGTGCGCCGGCCCGCCCAATCGCCACGGCCACTTCCCGGCCGATGCCTCGAGTGGCGCCGGTGACCACCGCCACCGCCCCGTCCAGGTCGAACCCGCCGCCGCTGCGGTCGTCGTCTGCCATGAGCATCTCCCTATGTCATGGCGCGACCGGAGCGCAACTCGGTGTCAGTTCGATCCGTGCCGTTCGATGAGTGCCGTTCGATCAGTGCCGTTCGATCTTTCGGCGTCGGTCGGGCACGGGCCGCCGAGGTTCCCTAGTGTGTGTGGCCATGGGCGACGAGGAGACCCGGGCGAAGAACCGCGCCACCATCGAGGCCTCGATGGCTGCGGTGTCCAAGGGCGACGTGGACGGGCAGCTGGCGCTGTGCACCGATGACTTCGCCCTCGACCTCCCCTACGCCGACCCGCCCAAGTCCGTAGCCGGCAAGGAGACGGTACGCGCCTACCTGAAGTCGGCACTGGGCATCTTCGAGCTCGACCTCGCCATCACCCACATCTACGACTGCACCGATCCCGATCGGTTGATCCTGGAGTACACGAGTGTGGGATCGGTGACCACGACCGGCAAGCCCTACGCCAACAGCTACATCGCCGTGGCCAGTTTCCGGGACGGCCTGGTCTGCTCGCAACGCGAGTACTACAACCCGCTGCCCGCGGCCCGCTCGCTCGCCGCCGACTGAGACCCGGGAACGCAGCCGGTCATTCCTGGCCGATGGCCACCCCGGGGTGCCGCTCGGCCAAGGCGGCGCGCATGCCGTCCTTCCAGTGCACCGTGCAGGGGCCGGTGATCGACCGTCGCCGGGTGACGTCGGCGATGGAGCCGATGCTCGTGCCCGGCGCGGCCTCGACGTTGACCTGTGCGGTGGTGCCGATGAGCGCGCCGACGTAGGCGCACCATTGCTGGACCGTCACCACCTCGTCCCCGGCCCAGTTGACGATGGTGGCCGGGACGGTCGCTGCCTCCAGGAGCGGTCCGATCTGCGCGTTGATGTCGTCCTGGTGGATCGGGCAGTAGGGCGCGGGATCGTGGCGGGCGGTCACCGGCTCCCCGGCCACCACCGCGTCGAGATGGTACGCCGGGAGGCCGCCGTTGGGACCGTACGAGGCGTTCATGCGGGCGATGGTGATGGGCAACCCGAAGGCGCGGGCGCAGGTGCGGGCCACCGCCTCCTCGGCAATCTTCGACACCGAGTAGGTGGGGGAGTGGAGGGGCGAGGCGTCACCCAGGGGATCGCTCTCGGGAAAGACATGCCCGGCATCGGCGTGTGGCTTGTACACCGACTGGGTGGACATGACCAGTGCTGCCTTTGCCCGCTGTACGTGCTGCAACAAGAGGCCGGTGCCCTCGGCGTTCATGCCGATGGCCGTGTCGTAGTCGTGGCCGGCCCCTTGGAAGACGGCGAAGTGGATCACATAGGTGAAATCGGTCGGGAGGGTGCTGTAGTCCCCGGCGGCCAGGTCGCACGGATGTGCGTGCACGCTGTGCGACTCGAGTCGCTCCCGGGAACCGGCCTGTGAGAACCGGGCGACCCCCCAGACCTCGTTGTTGGCGGCGAGCGACGCGGCCAGTGGCAACCCGATCTGCCCTCCGGCCCCGGTGATCAGTATCTTCTCGTCAGACAGCATCGGCTCTCCTTTCCGCCTGCCCGGTGCACGTTAGGCGGTGGATCGCGCCGGCCGCAGGTGATCATCTCGTCTTGTTGAACGGAGGGTGAACGACGAAAGCCGTGTTGGCCTGGTGTGCGAATTCCCGGGACGCGTTTGTCATCTAGTGTTCGCACCGGACGAACAGGAGGGAACGCCGTGGAGCTGGAGCTGACCAACGACCAGCAGTTGTTCCGGGAGACGACCCGGAAGTTCTTGGAGACTTCGACCCCGCTGACCTTGGTGCGGGAACTGGCGGCCGAGAACCCCGACGGTTTCGACCGGGACTGGTGGCGACGTGGGGCCGAACTGGGCTGGACCTCGATGCTCGTTCCCGAGGAGCTCGGCGGAGGGAGCGTCTCCGGTGAGGGCGTGGTGGACCTGCAGCTCATTGCCGAGGAGATGGGCCGCCTGGTCTCCCCGGGCCCGTTGCTGCCCACCAACGTCGTGGCCGCCGCCCTGAGCGCGCCCGAGGCAGCCGGGCAGCATGATGACGTGGTGGCCGGACTGCTCGGCGGGGACACCATCGCCACGTGGGCCGTGGCCGAGCCGGGTGGGTCCTGGTCGCCGGCCGAGGTGCAGTTGCGGGCCGAGCCCGGAGACGGAGGGTTCGTTCTTCGCGGTGAGAAGACGGCCGTGGAGGCGGCGGCTCAGGCCGATTCCTTCCTGGTCGCCGCACGGACCGGCGAGGGTCTCACCCAGTTCCTCGTCCCGGCCGAGACCCCCGGGGTGACAGTGACGCCGCTGGAGAGCCTCGACCTGGTCAGGCGGTTCGGACGGGTCCGATTCGAGAACGTGGCCGTGCCCTCGTCGGCGGTCGTCGGTGCCGTCGGCGGTGCGGCGGCCGAGATCGAGCGTCAGCTCCAGTTCGCCCTGGTCATCCAGTGCGCAGAGATGGTGGGGGCCATCGACCAGGTGTTCGCATTCACCGTCGAGTACTCGTTCGACCGTTACTCGTTCGGCCGCGCCCTCGCCTCGTACCAGGCCTTGAAGCACCGCTTCGCCGACATGAAGCTGTGGCTCGAGGCCAGCCACGCCACCTCGGGAGCCGCTGCTCGAGCGGTACAGGCGGTAGCAGAAAACGCGGCCGAACTGGTGAGCGTGGCCAAGTCGTACATCGGCGACCACGGTGCCGCCCTCTTGCAGGACTGTGTGCAGATGCACGGTGGCATCGGGGTGACCTGGGACCACGACCTGCATCTGTATATCCGCCGCGTCACCCAGGACCGGGTCCTCTTCGGTGCGCCGGCCGACCATCGGGAGCGGATCGCCACGCTCATCGGTTTGTAAGGAGGAGTGCAATGACCACGACCACCACGGCCACGGCCGAGTCCACCGAGGACGTTGTGTCCTTCCGGACCCGGGCCCGCCTCTGGCTGAAGGAGAATATGCCGCCGGCGCCGAGCCCGCGCTATGCCGAGGAGCAGCTCGACAGCGACGGCGTCCGAGCCCGCTCACTGCAGCGCACCCTCTTCGACGGGGGCTTCGCCGGCATCTGCTTCCCGAAGGAGTACGGCGGTCAAGGCCTGAGCCCCGCCCACCAGCGGGCCTTCTCCGAGGAGTCGGCCCCCTACGAGATGCCGATCGTGCTCAACACACCGGCACTGACCATCTGCGCCCCCACCATCTTGGATTTCGGGACCGAGGAGCAGAAGCGCCGTCACCTGCCGGCCATCCTGCGGGGCGACGAGATCTGGGTGCAGTTCCTCTCCGAGCCCACCGGCGGCTCGGACCTGGCCGGCCTGGTCACCCGGGCTGACAAGGACGGCGATGTGTGGATCCTGAGCGGGTCCAAGATCTGGAGCACGGGCGCCTACCGGGCCGACTATGCCCTCTGCCTGGCTCGCACCGACTGGCAGGCCACCAAGCACCGCGGCCTGACCATGTTCATCGTCAAGATCCACCAACCGAGCATCGAGCTCCAGCAGATCGAGATGGTCAACGGCAGCAAGGAGTTCTGCCAGGAGTTCTTCGACGACGTGGCCCTCCCCGAGCAGGACGTCGTCGGCCAGGTCAACGACGGCTGGACGGTTGCCTCCCGCCTGTTGTTCCACGAGCGTGATGCAGTCGGCGGCGGGTCGCCCTACGCCAGTGGGATCGGCCCCGGGACCCGGAGCGGGCCGCAGAATGACGTCGTGGAGCTGGCCCAGGCGGTGGGCACGGCCAAGGACCCCCATGTCCGCCAGTTGGTGGCCGAGGCCCGGGTCGGCGAGATCGTGCAACAGCAGCTGATCAGCCGGGTGACCACCGGACTCCGGACCGGATATTTCACCGGGCCGGCCGGATCCATCCCCCGCCTGTACGCGGCGGTCAACAACGAGCGGCGCGTCGACATCGAGCTGGAGATCGCCGGGCCGACTGCGGGGGTCTGGGCGGGGGAGGAGCTCGGTGGTCGCTACGGCATCGGGTACCTCGGCCGTCAGGGGGGCAGCCTGGGCGGCGGCAGCAACGAGATGCAGCGCAACATCATCAGCGAGCGGGTTCTGGGCATGCCCCGTGAATACGCCGCCGACCGCGACAAGCCCTTCGAGGAGGTGCGGCGCAACCAGGGGCCCACCCGTAACTAGCGGAGCGCGTACCACCGATCGGCGCTCGGGTTCGGGCCCGTCGGCCGAGGCCGGAACGCCCCCGTCTAAAGTCCACGATCAATGACATCCGTGTCTGAATAGCGATTCGTCCGGTCGCATTGAGCGCTCGCCAGCGGCGCGACGATCGGGGAAAGTGTCCTGTTGGGAAGCGGTTCTGTGCTGTATCGGCCCACGGAGGCAGACACGGGTGTCACAGATTCCGATGTCCGGGTTGACTTTTCCCGGTGCAACCGGTCAGACTCACCAAGCAAGTTGTCATCAAAATGACATGTGGCTGTGGCCCACTTGCGGGCCAGGCACACGACGAGGGGGGTTGCGGTGAAGAAGCGAACGTTGGGTGTCTTGGCATCGGTGGGGGTCATCGGAGCGGCCAGCGTGGCCGTGGCCATGCCCGCCCTGGCTGCGTCGTCGAAAGCGCCGATCACCATTGCCTGGATGAGCATCCAGTCCGGGCCCTACGCCACGCCGGGTGCCAACAACGACATCAAGCTGGCCGTCAACCAGATCAACGCCAAAGGCGGCATCGACGGCCACACCGTGCAGTTCACGCCCTATGACGCCAACATCACGCCCCAGCAGGCCGTGACGGCCACCCAGAAGGCCCTCGGGTCCAAGCCCACCGCGATCATCGGCTACGCGGTGGACGATCAGATCCAGGCCACGGCCCAGTTGCTCAAGCAGTCGGGAGTCCCCGTCCTCTCGCCGGCCCAGGGTCCAGCGGCCTCGTCCAACGTCGTGCACGTACCCGGCCTGTACACGGTGGTGCCCAACCTGGTCACCGCCATCCAGGGCTCCACATCCTATGGGTTCACCAAGTTCCACCCCAAGTCGGTGGGCATCTTCCACACCGACGACACGGCGTCCAACGACGACGCGGCCACCGCCCAGGCCCTGCTGAAGAAGCAAGGGGTGACTAACTTCACCGTGCGCAGCGCCTCCGATACAGCCACCGACACCACCCAGCAGGCGCTGGCCATGAAGGGTGACTCCGTCATCTACGAGTACGGGTTCCCGACGGTCGAGGCGGTGTTCAACACGTCGTTGTCCCAGAACGGGATCACGGCTCCCATCGTGGGCGACCAGAGCGGGAACTTCCTCGCCGCCTATGGCCTGAACAAGCCGGCCGAGCTGAAGAACTACGCCTTCACCCCCTTCTGCTACCCGGCCGTGCTTCCCACCAGCCAGGCCAAGGCGTACTCGTCGGCCTACACCGCCGCCTACCCGGGCCAGAGCCTGCAGACGTCGACGGCTTACGTCTACGACGCCGTCAACCTGGTGGGGGCGGCGATCAAGGCGGCCGGCGGCAGTCTGAATTCGTCGGACATCGCCAAGCAGCTGGGGAAGATCACCTACACGGGCGCCTGCGGGACCTATCACAGCGACAGCAACCACGACCTGATGCATCAGGTGACCGTGGTCTCCTATGCCAACGGGACGAACCCGGGGACCCTCGCCGCCACCTACCATCTCAGTCCGGTGCCGGCCTCATACTTCAAGAGCTAGGCCGGTCGCCGCGGGCAGGAGGCCCGACAGCATCAGTGCGGCCCGACCGGGGGGAACCATGACCACATCCACCACCGTCTTCTCCCACCTAGGCATCTGCGTGACCGATCTCGACCGGTCGCTGACCTTCTACTGCGACGGCCTCGGCTTCGAGCGAGGCGAGGCGATTCCCATCGACTCGACCTTCGGCGCCGCCCTGGAGGTGCCCGGCGATCTGGCCCTGACCTCCCAGTTCATCCGGCGGGAGGGGCTGGCCATCGAGCTGCTCCACTACAGCACGCCTGCTCCCACCGGCGAACCGTCGCAGCGAAGGAACCAGCTGGGGCTGACCCACCTGTCCTTTTATGTGGACGACGTGGACGCCACGGCCGCCGCGCTGGTCGCTGCCGGGGGTACGGTCATCGAATCGACCCGGACCACCAACGAGGGCATCGACCTCTTGTTCCTCCACGACCCCGATGGGGTGCGGGTCGAATTGATGAAGGCGCAGGGCTGAGCGTCCGGCGGAGCGGGCCGGGCACAACGAGCAAAGGGGGGGCCAGTGGGCGCCGTTGACGGCAAGGTCGCATTCATCACCGGTGCCGCCCGGGGCCAAGGCCGGAGCCACGCCGTCCGCCTGGCCGAGCAGGGCGCCGACGTCATCGCCGTCGATCTGTGCGCGCCGGTGGCCAGCGCCGCCTACCCGATGCCGGTTCCCGAGGACCTGGAGGAGACCGGGCGGTTGATCGAGGCCACCGGTCGCCGGGCGCTGACCCGGGTCGTCGATGTCCGGGACGACCGGGCCGTCGCCCAAGTGGTCCTGGACGGCGCCGCCGCGCTCGGGGTCATCGATATCGTCATTGCCAATGCCGGCATCAGCACCATGGACTCGCTGCTCACCTGTGAGCCGCGTGTGTGGCGAGAGGTGATCGACATCAACCTCACCGGTGCCTTCCATACCGTCCAGTCCGGGGTCCGGCCCATGGTGGAACGGGGGAACGGCGGCTGCGTGGTCCTGGTCAGCTCCATCATGGGTCTGAAATCGTCGGGGGGCATCCCCGCCTACACGGCGGCCAAGCATGGGCTGGTCGGCCTGATGCGATCGGCGGCCCACGAGCTGGCCCCGTACCGGATCCGGGTCAACTCGATCCATCCCGGCAACGTTCGGACGCCGATGGTCGAGAACGAGGGCATGTTCAAGCTGTTCCGTCCCGATCTCGATGCACCGACGGCCGAGGATGTCGCCCCCGGGTTTGCCGCCATGAACATCTTTCCCGAGCCCTGGTTGGAGGCATCCGATATCACCGATGCCGTCATGTGGCTCGTGTCCGATACCGGGCGCTACGTGACCGGCATCACGCTCCCGGTCGACCTGGGCGCCACCATCAAATAGGTCCACCCCGTCCACCAAATAGGTCCACCCCGTCCACCAAATAGGTCCGTCCCGTCCACCAAATAGGTCCGTCCCGTCCACCAAATAGGTCCGTCCCGTCCACTCCGTCGGGCCGGACGGACCACCAACGAGGGAGAAATTGCTATGAGCGAACTGGCAACGGGAAAGGTGGTCCTCGTGACCGGTGGGGGGAGCGGCATCGGCCAGGCCGGCACCCGCATCTTCGCTCGCGAGGGGGCCGCCCACGTCTACGTGGCCGACACCAACGCCGAAGGGGGAGCAGAGACCGTGTCCCAGGTGGAAGAGGCGGGGGGGACGGCCACGTTCGTCCATGTCGATGTCACCGACGAATCGGCCGTGGCCGGCCTGGTCGCCCAGATCGTGAAGGAAGAGGGGCGGCTCGATGCGGCCTGGAACAATGCCGGCATCAACGCCGACAGCGCCCCCTTCCACCAGTTGGAGCTCGACGCCTGGCAGCACATGCTCGACGTCAATTTGACCTCGGTGTTCTTGTGCATGAAGCACGAGCTGGCCCAGATGCTCGACCAGGGCGGCGGGGCCATCGTCAACACCTCGTCGGGAGCTGGTCTGGTCCCGGCTCCCGGTCTTCCCCACTACACCGCGGCCAAGCACGGAGTACTGGGGATCACCAAGGTGGCGGCCCAGGAGTACAACGGAAAGGGGATCCGGGTGAACGCGGTGTGCCCGGGCATGGTCGACACGCCCATGCTCAGCTCCTGGAACGGGTTGCCCGAGATGGCCAAGTTCCTGCCGGGCGGGAAGCTGGGCCAGCCGAGTCAGGTAGCCGAGTCGGCGGTGTGGTTGTGCAGCGACGCAGCCGACTGGGTGTCGGGCCTGTCGATGGTGGTCGATGGGGGAGGGATCAACCGCTGAGGCGGCCGCCGGTCAGCGATTGACCACGCCCAGGTCGATGGGTACCTGGGCACCGGTCATGTACTTGGCCTCGTCGCTGGCCAGAAAGGCCACCAGGCCGGCGACGTCCTCGGGTTCGAGGAAGTCGAACGGAAGGGTGTTCATGAACAGCGGCCCCAACGTGTCCTGACGTTGCTCGATCATGGGGAACAGGTCGGGGTCGTGGAGCATGTGGGTATTGACGCCGACGGGGTGGATGGAGTTGACCCGGATGTTGTACTCGCCCAGCTCGTTGGCCAGCGTCCGGCAGAGCCCGACCACGCCGTGCTTGGACGAGACGTAGTGGCCCACGAAGGGCTGGCCGACCAGCCCGGCCACCGAGCTGGTGAGGACGATCGAACCGCCGGTGCCCTGGTCGATCATGGTGGGGACGGTGGCCTTGATGGTATGCCACACGCCGGTCAGGTTGATGCCGATGACCTGCTGCCATTGCTCTTCGGTCAGTTCCCACAGTCTTCCCGCGCTCATGACCCCGGCGTTGGCCACCACGATGTCGAGCGTCCCCAGCCGAGCGACGCCGTCGGCCACGACCTGCTCCAGCCTGTCCAGGTCGCGGACGTCGGCGATGTCGGCCACGATCGCCCGACCCAGCGCCTCGACCTGGCCCACCGTCTCGTCCATATCGGCGGGGGTGGCTCCCGGGTACTTGATGGTCTCGATGGGTGCGCAGACGTCGGCCGCGATGATGTCGGCGCCCTCGGCGGCCAGCCGAACCGCGTGGGCTCTGCCCTGGCCGCGGGCCGCACCGGTGACGAAGGCCACCTTTCCATCCAGCCGTCCCATGGTTCGCTCGTTTCGTCGGTGTGGTCCGGACCGGTCAGGCCAGGTGGGGGAGGACGTTGTCGGTGTAGAGCTGGACGCACTCCCATCCTCGCTCGATGGGCATCCCGCCACACAGGGGGTGGATGACCATCGATGCCGATTCGCCTTGGGCCTCGGCCAGGGCCACGCACTCGGCCGGGCTGGCGATCCGGTAGATGCCCTCGGCCCGCAGCTCGTCGGTGGTGGTGGCGTGGGAGTGCACGGCGGACCGGATGTCCGGCGTCTGCCATCCCGAGTACGTCTGGGCCTCGTGAAGGAGGTGGTGGCCGAGCTCGGCCCAGGCCTTGTCCGGGTCCTCGGCCACGAACAGCATCGTCGTCTGCGCCGCCGGCATCATGCAGAATCCCTGTGTGCCCTGAGCGGTGCATTGCTCGTAGTAGTACGCCTCGAGCTCGGGGAGGTTGGCGGCGGGAAAGAAGGGGAGACCGAAGCGGGCCGCCCGCCGGGCGGCCACCTGGCTGGTGCCCCCGACCAGGATGGTGGGATGGGGCTGGGTCAGCGGTCGGGGCGTCACCCGCACGGTGGTGCCCCCGTGCTCGAAGGGCTCGCCCGTCCAGGCCTTGAGCATGGCATCGAGGGACTCGTCAAAGAGCTTGCCCCGGCGGCTCCAGTCCTTGCCATGGGCGGCGTACTCCTCGGGCCGGTAGCCCAGGCCGGCCACCACGATGAGGCGGCCGCCGCTGGCCAGGTCGAGGACGGCGATGTCCTCGGCCAATCGCAACGGGTCGTGCAATGGCACCAGGAGCGCCGAGATGGTGACGCCCACGTGCTGAGTCCGGCCGAAGATGAGGCCGGCGGTGGCCAGTGGCGACGGGCTCCAGCCGTTCTCGGCGCCGTGGTGCTCCTCCAGCGAGATCATGGCGAAGCCCTTGGCGTCCATCACCGACACCATGTCGAGCGCAGCTCGATACCGGTCGGACATCTCGGCCGGCTCCAGGCCCGGCTGGATGAAGTTGAAGCGAGCGGTGGACATGGCCATGAGAACGGGCCCCCTCTATCGGTTGCTTGCCCGACCGGGAAGGCCGGTCGCCAGCTGAAACGCCCTCAGTCGGACGAGCGTCCCGCCGCAGCTTCGCGCAGCCTGGTGGTGCGGTGCACCGGATCGGTGTCGATCTTCGGGATGACGTGCTCGCCCATGAGGCGGATGGTCTCGAGCATCTGCTCGGTGGTGGCCGTCCCTACCCCGAAGACCAACTGGTCGGCGCCGGCCGCCTCCCATCGTCGGCACTGGGCCAGGGCGTCGTCGGGGTTGCCGATCACACCCCCGCCTTGGATCGACGCATCGAGCATCTCCGGAGTGGCGTCGGGGATGAGCTCGGGCCACACCGGGATCTCGGGCGGGTGGGGGAAGGTGTCGTGGTAGCGGTAGACGTTGCTGCCGAGATAGCTCGAGTGCGGTCCCGTCGCCCACGACCGGGCCGTGTCCGTGTCCTCGGCCACGAAGGCTCCGGTCGTCACCATGAGGTTGTCGTTCACGAAGGCGCCGATGGGCTCGGCGTTGGGGATCTCCTTTTTGTACGCGGCCAGAACGGGAGCCAGCGCGTCGATGGACCCGATCGAGAAGCCGAGCACCCCGAGGCCCTTCTGGGCCGCCATGGCGTAGCTCGAGGTGTTGCCGGCCG
>OBLU010006300.1_pt1 | contig 10563 bp, 4 predicted proteins | sample 1518681 | NCBI WGS metagenome assembly OBLU01 (sample SAMEA3539304, study PRJEB22396) | soil metagenome | biome: tundra; feature: field; material: soil | place: USA | collected 2010-05 | depth 0.15 m
GTGCTGGGATCGGAGGAGGCGTGAGCCAGATCCCTGTGACGGAGTTGAAGCAGTGCCAAGCACGCCCGCCGGTATGGACGAAGGAGTCGCAACGTTTTGCCGTCAAGAGACGCGAGCCGCGATCATTGGCGGCATCATCGGACGCAATGTGCGATGGATGAGCCATCCATCCGCGATATGGCAGGCGGAGTACAAGCCTTATCAATTGCAGCTTGCCGCCAGCCTTGGCCTGACGATTCCTCCCACCGTCGTCACTAACGATCCCAGCGCGGTCCGCTCCGCGTTCGATGAGTTCGGGGATTTGATCATCAAGCCGACCCGCAGCGGCTATGTCATTAAGGATGGCGGTGAATACGCCATCTACACATCCCGGCTTCTTGCGGAACACTTGGACGATTTGGAGAGTGCAAGGTGGAGTCCCAGCATCTACCAGGCGCTTATCCCAAAGAAATACGATGTCCGTGTGACCTTTGTCGGCGACCGCTACTTTGCCGCGGCGATTGACTCTCCTTCCGATCCGGCGGCGCATGTCGATTGGCGACAAACGGAGAATCCCGCGCTCCCACACTATCCACTCAAGCTACCAGGGGCACTCGAAGCCACGCTCCGCCAACTTATGGACGCCCTGCGTCTGACCTTTGGTGCCATCGACCTCATCCAAACGCCGGAGGGCGACTACGTGTTCCTTGAGGTGAATCCAAACGGACAATGGCTCTGGCTCGATGACATGCTGAACCTTTGTATCTCAGATGCCGTGGCCGAGTGGCTCAGTTGCGCAACCCAGCCATGAAGGACGTTTTTCGAAGGATTTTCTGGGAGTTGATGGATAGAGTCTTCCCCATCGTACAGCCTGATACAGCGGACGAACGCAAGGCCGACTCTGAGAGACGCGCCTCTCAGCAGAAGGAATGGGAGGCGAGGGCCGCTGCACTGCCCGCCGCGGAGGAATCTCTGGTCCGGTATTATGCCGCCTGCAAGACCGCCCTTGACGATGAGCGGCAGCGCCAGTCGGAAATCACCAAGATGGCTTTGTTGTTCGTGTTCGACCGCGTGACCGGGGAGCCGGTGTACGGGATGGAAGAAGCCATGGGTTAAGCTTAGAAGCTCCTAAGCACTCATCCTTGAAAGGTGAAGACGATGAAAAAGAAGGTCGCACTTTCGATGCTCCTGGCATTCGGCCTGCTGAACAGCATGTCGTATGCTCAATCCCAAGATGACATCGCCAAGCAGTTTGTAGGCATGTGGCGGCTCGTATCTTGGGCAGAGCGCCTCGCTGACGGGACGACGAGGCAAAATCCGCGCAGCGTCGGTTATATTATCTACACCGATACTGGTCACATGTGCTATGTCAGCATGAATCCGAATCGGCCCCGATGGAAGTCAGAAGCCGCGCCGACACCGGAAGAGGCTCTGTCTGGGATCACGGGCCTTGGTGCCTACTGCGCCACTGTCGAGATTCATGCGAAAGAGGCATTTGTAATCCATCACGTGGAGATCGAGAGAATCCCCAACTTTGTCGGCAGGGCTCGCAAGCGATGGTTTACGTTTCAAGGTCCGAATCGTGTGTCCTTGCGGATCGATACCCCGGAACTCACCTCGCCCGTCGTCGAATCGATATACAATGTTAGATTCAGCACAACGCTAGAAACATCGGGGGCCCAGCGATGGCGGAATTTGACGCGTGGAACAAAGCCGTTGCAGCTTATTTCACGGCAGGGGCCGCGAAGGGTTCTCCAATTTTCCTCAGCCTCGACCTTGAGGCCATCGAGGATGTTGCCGTCAGATTCCTGGATGAAAGCGTCGATAGCGATCCCCTGCTCGACTTCTCCATGGCGGTCCGTCGCCGCTGTGTGTCATCGTTTGGCGACCACCTGAACCTCAATGCTCTAAGAAGCAGGGATGGGGAAGTTCCCGGTGGAGTCGGTTTTCTCGGCCTGATGGTTTTCGCCGCCTACAACATGCAGGAGGAGGAGGGCATCGACGAATCGAACTACTTCCTTCGTCTGCGAGAGGTCTTGGGACTACCACATTTTCGGGGCAGGCCTGATGGTATGCCTCCGGGGGCTGAGGAGCCGCTCTGGAGGGAATGGAACGACCATCTCACTTCTACTGGGTTTCAGCCCACAGCAGAGCGCGGATCTGGACCTCAGACCTACTTGCGGTACGTGCTGTCGCAGGCGATCTTGCGCGAGTCCGACAAGCAGTTCCTGCGGCAGCGCTTCCATGATGCACACCTTCCACTCCAGTTCGATTCGGATCAGCTCGGCTTTTGGCTCTCACGGCAGACTTTGATGCGTCGCCACCTTCAAGAGGGGCTGCACCACACAGATCCAGCCCGAGTATGGGAGTTCTACCAATCAGCACATCGAGTCTATGAGGCTGGTGACTGGGTCGTTGGCGTTGCTCCACACTCGCCCTCCGGCCGAGAACGGCTCCGCAGCATAGAATGCGGCGTTTATCGCACCGTTGACATGCTGGGTGATGCCGAGTATTTGCTCTTCCCGAAGGAACCCACGCGGACGCGTTCCAGCCAGATCGCGGTCACTCCGACAACCGGCGGCAGTGCCCAGCCTCTTCGCCCAATTCGCGCAGGCTTCTTCGGGCCGCTCTGGCAGATTGCGCCATTCGGAGACCACCCACTTGAGTTTGATGTCCTCGGTGATCCGGTAATCCGGAAGATGTTGTTTCCGAAGCGAGACTTCTGGGTGTTAGTGCGCGATCCGGAAAACCAGCAGGGGGTTTGGGCGACCTGGAAGCCCTATCTGGAACTCGGAGAACCACTTCTGGTGCTCTGCCGAGATGGCGCGGTGGACAACGAAATGGCACGGTTCAGAGAAGCGAAGTTGGTGGATTGGACGGCGCGCGCGGAGTCTGACGGAGTGGTCGAATACCAAGGTTGCATGGTCTTGTCATACGACTGGGGCGGATTCATCTCCTCGCCAGAGTGTCGAGCTCTCGCTGACGCCCTGGCACCCAGGTCGATGGCCGGAGTCTCCCTTGTCGGCGGTCTCCGAGATCCGAATCAGAATGCGTGGCTTGAAGGCTTCTCCCCGGCGGCAAAGGTTTACGGTTTCGATCACGAATTCGAGATCGCTGTGACGTCATCGCGGGGATACTCTTTCCGCAGAGAGGCCCCCAGACAGCAAGAGGTGCCGTTGAATCCCGACATGGAACCAGGCACCTACCAGATCGAGGTCAGGTGGAACGGAAAGCGCGCAGCTGTCCGGATGTTCCGGATCGTTTCCTGGTCCAGCATCCAGCAACACCCCGAACCCGAAGAGATCACGAACTCGAATCCGGCTGCAACCGCAGGGCTGACGCTACGCGGCGCGCGAATCGTGAAAGATGACAGCGATGGGCTGGAGGCTCTGAATGCCTAAATGGCAATTCCTTATCGTCAAGCATTTTGGAGGACCACTCCAGCGCCAACAAACTTGCGCACGGATAAAACAGCAGGTCGAGCAACACGGTCTTTCGGATATACTGCCCCTCGTTAAATATGAGCGGGGAAGGCAAAGGGAATACTACCTAGGAATAGCCATCGACGCGAATGTACGCGCCGACGGACGTGAGGCTGCTGACGTCGCCAGAAACGTACTTGCAGACGCAGGCGTGAGTATCGCCAGAAATCCTCAGTTCAGTTATGTAGTCGAGGCGGATGAGGTTCAAAGGCTCCTCACCGGAACTTTGGAGTGCGATAGCTTCACTATTCCTATCACTTACGACATCGCCGGAGACACTGATGGTCCTTCAGCAGATCAACTGTTTGCAGAGGTTGACGCGGCCGATCTGCTGCGTGCCGAGCCTAGCCCCGACGATACTCGGAGGCATTCCCGACTCTTGGAATGGTGTAGCGCAGTGGGATCGGGAGAACTCGTGCGAATCCAACAGTCCTGTCAGGCGCTGGGGTTTCCCAGTGAGTGGGGCGGCGCATGGTCCATTCTCCGGCGGCTGGTCTTATTGGGCCACCTTGAGTTTGCGGGAGATTCATTGCGTTGGGGTGTAATTCCGCCTACATTGATTACCCCTGATGATGATGCCGAATGCATGATCTTGGTGGGGCAACGAACGCCGGGGATAATCAACTTCCTCCGCAGCGGATTCCATCTGGAGGAACAACCGCAGATCGACGGCCCGCCGCGCGTCGTCATTGACGGGGCCGCAGGCGAGATTTTCTACGGGCCAGGTCGCCGAGTACATGAGGCGGGATGCGCCGCTAGAGAATTGAGCAACCTTCTGCCACACGTCAACGATTGGGTATCACGTCTCCCAACTTGGGATGAGCAGGATTTTGGGAGGTTCGATATTGAGCGCTACGAGCCTCAGTTCGACCAGTTCCATGAAGTGTCGACGATAGATGAGCAGTGCAAGTCATGCCTATACCGTTTCACTTTCAGGCAGCGGCGGATCGTCACTCTCGGATTTTTCGATGATCGTGCCAACCGCTGGATTTGTGGTGACTACTACGGTCTCCGATTTTTATCGCGGGCTCGGCACGGCAGGTGCCGAGCTGTCTTTCGAACTCATACGAATCAATTGCTTATCCCGCTAACCGACCGTTGGCCCATGCCCTATGAAAGGGCACTCGTTTTGGCCAGTGGTGCTCTACCACAGCGAATCCGGACGGACCAGGAAGACATCGTCCTTTCCTATCAGGGAATCACGGGGCCGTTGGCAGAGAAACTGAGCACGCTGCTGGATTTGGAATTGGAGGCTTCGTGATGTTCGACTTGGCTGGAGGCCATGCCCGGCTTGGCGAAATCTACAGACTTTACGTAGAGAGTGCATTTCCTTTCCGCTATTCTGCGCTGGACGCTGAGCGCAGGAGGGCGCTCAGAGAGTCCGACGTACTCGCGCAGGAGCCGCTCGTCGAACCGGTGCCCATGTACCCGGTCGCCGATTGTACACTCGCCGAGGCTGGCCGACGACTGGGCAGCGATTACACGGGCCTGTCAGCATTGGCCGCCGGCCTGCTCCCCCCGACCGTCCGCCTTTACGAGCACCAATGGGATTCGCTGAGCGCGGTTATTGCGGGCAAGAAGGACCTCGTCGTTACGACTGGAACAGGCTCAGGTAAGACGGAGTGTTTCCTTCTCCCGCTGCTCGCCGAGCTTGCCCGAGAATCTCTGGCGTGGCGCGCATGCGGCAAGTCGCCAGACCGCTTCTGGTGGCGCCAGAACGGTGACCGATCTTCCCAGTTTGGACATTCAAGACGCCCGCACGGAGTCAGAGCGTTGATTCTATATCCGTTGAACGCCCTCGTTGAGGACCAGTTGCGGCGCCTCCGGATGACGCTCGATAGCCCTGATGCCCACGCATGGCTGGATGCCCAACGCGGAGGTAACAGGGTACTGTTCGGACGTTATACAGGCCAGACTCCAGTTCCGGGACGAAGCACGACTGCTGCGGCGATCCGCAGACTCAAGAAATCATTACAGCAAATGGACGCGGCGTGGCTCCGCGTTCACTCTGCGCTTCAGCAAGGAGGTGCCGATCCGGACATCAGGTACCACTTCCCACGCGTCGATGGCGGCGAAATGTGGTCTCGATGGGACATGCAGGAGACGCCTCCGGACATCCTCATTACGAACTACTCGATGCTCAACATCATGCTGATGCGCGACATCGAGGAGGCTATTTTTGCGCAGACTCGGGACTGGCTAAAGTCTAGCCCCGAGAACCTATTCTTCCTGGTGGTGGATGAACTGCATTCGTATCGAGGAACACCGGGGACTGAGGTCGCATACATCCTGCGTCTACTGCTTGAACGGATCGGACTTTCGCCGTCATCTGATCAGCTGCGAATTCTAGCTACCTCAGCCAGCGTTGACCAGGGCCCGAAATCGCGCCAGTTCCTCAGAGAATTCTTCGGTCGAAGCGACCGTTTCGAACTCGTCAGCGGCGCGCAAGTGCGGCCGCCCCAAGACGCACACCTACTGTTGCAGAAGCATGCTGCTGCATTTGCCGGTTTTGCGGCAATGGCGCAATCGGACCCCTTGGAAACAATGGCTCCTCCAGAATTAGAGTCGCATTCGGTACAGCAAGCGGTCCTCAATCTTGCTCAGTCCCTGGGAATCGCCGCAGAGGCGAACGAAACTCCGGAGCTGGCATTGGGGCGGGCGCTGTTGGAGGTGAATGCGGTCGACGCCTTAAGGGATGCCTGCCAAGTCGTAACCGGATCAGTTCGCGCGACCCGTTTGTCCGATCTTGATCGAGAGCTTTTTCAGAGTTCAGTTCAATCTCACTATTCCGTTTCGAACGCCATGCGCGGGCTGCTTCTCGCCTTTGGGGTCTCTCGTAGTCCTGGTGGACAGGCTCCCCAGCCGGTCAGAGGCCATCTCTTCTTCCGCAACCTCGAGAACCTCTGGGTGTGCACGAACCCGGAGTGCACCGACCCGGCTTGTGACCTGATCACGCGGAAGGCTGAGCAACCGCGCCCAATTTGCGGGGCTTTGCACCCACAGCACCGGCTGACCTGCTCCTGTGGCTCTCGGGTGCTGGATCTGGTGATTTGCAGCAGTTGTGGCGAAGTGTTCTTTGCGGGGTTTACAAAGACCATAATCTTGAATCAACAGGCCGCCCAGATACTCACGCCAGACCAGCCGAATCTCGAGAGTCTGCCAGACCAATCCGGATTTGAGAAGAAGCACCGGGACTATGCAGTATTCTGGCCATTTGCGGACGCCCCCGGTCGTGACTCTTACCAGCACAATGGCTCCATCCATCGTTGGCATCCAGCAGTTCTGGACTGGTTCACTGGTGTTGTTCGCGCTCAGGCCGCACCGGCTGCGAATGCTGTTCAGGGGCGAATATACACGGTAAGCGATGGAGAGGCGCCCGCCCTTCCTCCTGTCTGCCCGCGCTGTGACACCGACTTTCGTCGCAGTACTGCTGGATCTCCGCTACGGCAGCACCGCACGGGCTTTCAACGATCTTGTCAGGTTCTGGCAAGTGCTCTCGCGCGCGAGATGCCCGAGGGTACGCAGAAGCGGCGCACACGGAAGTTGGTGATATTCTCCGACAGCCGGCAGGATGCCGCAAAGCTATCGGCGGGTATGGAACTCGACCATTTCCGAGACATGGTGCGTGTTTGCCTCGTGGGTGCACACGATTCTTTTGTTCGGGGCTACGCTGATGTGCTTCGTACCCTCATTGCTGTAGCACCGAAGCTCCTCTCTTTCGTCGAGAAAGTCAATCCCGTATTGGCGGCTGATCTGTCGAGCGGCGCTCCGAAGCAAGCTGACCAAACGTTCATATCATTCTTTAATGCGGCAAACCCAGCGTTGGCGCTGAATCTGATGCAGGCAGGCATGATGGGAATGCCTCTCAGCGCTGAAAACGCCGACCTAATGTGGGGCTATCCAACACGCGTCCCTCTCCGCGTGGTCCGCGATATCGTTTGGGATCGCCTTCTTTCACTGGGCATCTGCCCAGGAGGAACAAAAGCGCACGTGCTTTCGTTCGATGACGACAGCCACAGAAAACAGTGGTGGGATTGCTTTGACTGGTCAGCATCTCCACCGAGGCTGAAGACGACCCTTACGCCCGGCGAAAGCCAACACGTTGTCGAGATGAAGAATGACTTGATGGGCGAATTGGTGCGATGCCTATTCCCGCACGCCACCAGGACATTCGAGAGTCTCGGTATCGGATTTGCTACCTATCGCTTTAGCGAACGGCCTGCGCCGGTGTTGGTCGAAGCTTGCCAATCGGTGATTCGGAGCCTCTGTGAGAGAAAGAATTTCCGCTTTTGGCCGACGTTTGTCCTTGACCCGGGCGGCCAGAGGCAGGCGCTACAGAAACAACTCCAACTCTACCTTGCGACTGTCGGAGTAGATCCGGCGGATGTCGAAGCGGAATTGACGAATGCGCGCGTCTGGCTCAACGGTGCCAACAAACCCGGAATCGATTCAAATAATCTTTGGCTTGAGATTCCTGCTGTCGAGCCCGGGCGCACTTCGGCGCGAACCGGATGGACATGTCCAACTTGCGCTGCTTTCTACATGCATCGGTCGGCGGGCCGATGTGCCGACTGCAATGTCGAGCTTCGTCCAGGCTTAGCTCATACCTCCCTCGACTATTACCGGTATCTCGCTGAGAAAGCAGGTGGTGGATTCCGTTTTCACAGTGAGGAACTCACGGGACAAACCGATGCTATCGACAAGCCGAATCGTCAGCGTTGGTTCCAGGAAGTGTTCCTGCCGGATGAAAAAGAGATCCCCTTAATTCACGGCATCGATCTTTTGAGCGTCACGACCACAATGGAGGCGGGCGTCGACATCGGAGCATTGCTGGCGGTGATGATGGCGAACATGCCTCCGAGACGATTCAATTATCAGCAGCGTGTCGGTCGTGCCGGTCGACGAGGAACGGGGCTTTCGCTGGCTGTGACCTTCTGCCGCGGGCGAAGCCATGATGAGTTTTATTACCGGCGGCCCGAGGCGATCACTGGAGATCCCCCGCCGCCGCCATACATTGATGTTCGCCAGCCCGAGATCCTGAGACGGGTGTTGATCAAAGAGGTGCTGCGCCGTGCTTTTCGTGGAGTCCCTCAGCAGATCGTCCAGGGTGACCACGTTTCCGAGAGCGTACACGGGCAGTTTGGTCCAACGGAGTCGTGGCCGTCTTTGCGGCCGTTCATCGAGGCTTTCCTTCGAAACGAAGAAGGCCGGCGGGCCGTTGCAGAGGTGGTGGGATGGTTGGTTGTGGGGACCTATTGGGGCGACGTTTTTGGCGAACTTACTCAACTACAAGAGCGAATGCTGAGTTTTGTGCAGCGGGATTTACTTCTGCAAATCGACCAGGTGGTTGGGGACGCGCGGTTCACCCAGGCCGCCCTGAGCGAACGCTTGGCGAGCGCCGGGATTCTGCCAATGTTCGGGTTCCCGACGCGCGTGCGCCTTTTATTTACGAATATCCCTCATCGCGGATTTCCATGGCCCCCCGAAAGGGGAACGGTTGATCGCGATCTTGACATTGCCATCAGCCAGTTTGCACCGGGATCTGAGACGGTGAAGGACAAGCGTGTTTACCGGGCTGCCGGAGTGACTGATCTCTTCCCGGCAGGGGATGTGGTGCGAGTCCGCCCAGGCTTAACCCCGGCGCTCAAGGATGAGAACGATGTTCCAGTCGGCAACAGTCGAATCGGGGTGTGTCGCTCTTGCCAAGCAGTTGTATATCTGGATCGAAGCGCTGCTCCACCACCCGGAGGCACTGAGCCGGCACCACAAATCTGTCCGGTGTGCAAAGAACTGGAGATGCGTGCCGTAGACGCGCGAGAGCCGCGAAGTTTCTTCTGTTGCTTCAGCGGTGATTTCGATGGCTCGTTCGATTGGGTTCCACGTGCCACCCGACCGATGTTGTGCGTGAACACCGACTCGCCCGCGCTGATCCCTCAGACCAATGTTGTCATCCATTCATCAGCTACCGAAGTCATCTCGATCAATGACAACGGTGGACAGGGCGGGTTCGATTTCCATCCGGTTGTGCTGCAGCGCGCACAAGGCGCAGGGACCTATGCAGTAGACACCCACTTCTGGGATCGCCTGACGACTCCCTCCTATCGCATCGCTCTATTGTCCCGTCGACATACGGACGTGATGGTGGCTGACATTCAGGCGTGGCCCAACGGACTTTATGCAGATCCACGCACCGTTGCCGGTCGCGCTGCATGGTATTCGTTCGCTTTCCTGCTTCGGACTGCGGCCGCTGCGCTGTTGGACGTTGATGTTCAGGAGCTACAGGCCGGTATTCGTACCTTGCAAGTGTCCGGAGTGCCACGCGGGCAGGCGTTTATGAGCGACACCTTGGAGAATGGCGCTGGTTACTGTAGATGGCTCGCTAGTGCCGAGAATTTCGACCGTCTGCTGGCGGTGGCCTGCGATCTTTCGGACGGCCTTGTGGCGGCGAAGTGGGTGCTGCCGGGACACTCTGATCGATGTGACACTTCCTGCAATGACTGCCTTCGCGACTTTTACAGCATGCAGTATCACGGGCTGCTTGACTGGCGCTTGGCTTTAGACATGGCTCGGCTGGCGCGTGACCGATCAGCCGCACTTGATCTTGCGTCCGATCTCAGTTCGACTATTCGTAACCCGTGGAAACCACTCGTTGATTGCGAGCAGGCTCCCGTGAGCCGAACGATGGCGCAATTCGGGTTTTCCTTTTTCTCGGCTGAGGGGCATCCCTGCTATGTCTCCAAGCGCCGGAGGAGGGCTCTCGTCGCATGCCACCCGCTGTGGACACCTGAGAATGACGGCTATCTGAGCGCCGCGCGGCTGGTATTGCGGAGTCACCCCACTTATGACGTTGCGCCTATGGATCTATTTACAGTGATCAGGCGGCCCGCAGATTATATTTAGAGCGATCCATCAGTTTCGACACTCGGGTCCCGGTGGCCGCGACCTCCAGTTGATCCCAGATGAGCCCAGATGACCCAGTTCGGTTAGAAATCCGTAGTACCGTAATAATTATGTAAGTCGTTTAACATCATACACATAGACTTACAACTACTCACCCGTAACCTGCGAGATTCGGTTGGGATACAGCGGGCGTTTTGACTGT
>OBLU010006304.1_pt1 | contig 10560 bp, 6 predicted proteins | sample 1518681 | NCBI WGS metagenome assembly OBLU01 (sample SAMEA3539304, study PRJEB22396) | soil metagenome | biome: tundra; feature: field; material: soil | place: USA | collected 2010-05 | depth 0.15 m
TAGTTCCTGCGGCAGAGTAAACACTAAATGAAAATAAGTGGTGGGCAATAGCTCGCCCATGCGGTCTTCTATCCACTCATCACGCTTCATACCGCCGCAACAAGGACAGTGCCTGTTGCCACAGCTATGGTATTGGTAATGCATATGCAGGCACCCTTTATTGTTGCACCGGTAATGGTGCACACCTATGGCTGCTGTATGGCAACGGCTCAACCGGCTTAGTACGGCCTGACTGTAAGGATTAAATCTGCCAACAGAAGAATGAGCAAAGATTTTTGATTGCAGCAGTTGCCGCCGTTCATTTAACGGCTGCTCCATATACCGTTACATCTAAGGGCGACACAATACCAAGTTGCGTATGCTTTTGCAAATGCAAATACACCATCGTAGTTTCTAAGTTACTATGTCCCAGCAAGGTTTTTATTACATGAATATTGTTACCTTGGTTAAGCATGTGCGTAGCAAAGCTGTGCCGCAGCGTATGGGCGGTGAAAGGCTTTTCTTTAAATCCTGCTTTGGCCATAGCGCTGTTTACCACCACTTGCATGCTGCGTACATGCATCGCTCTCTTGGTTTGCTTACTGGTAAATAAATATTCTTTGGGCCTGCCTTCCTGCACATAAAACTGCCGCAGGTGTTGCAATAGTTTTTCGGGTAGTAGCGTATATCTGTCTTTTGCGCCTTTACCCTGGTAAACCTTTACCCGCTTGTTATGGCTTTCAATATCCTGCAGGCGCAACTGGCCTACCTCAGCTATCCGCAGGCCGCATCCATACAGTAACCCGATTACACAATATTCTTTGAGCGTCAGTGGTGCAGCAAAGAGTTGCATCACTTCTTCCTCGGTCATAATATTGGGAAGGATAAATTGTTTTTTGGGATAGAGATTGGACGGCACAATGTAAGGGGCCGGCAGTATGCGCTTAAAGAAAAAGCTGCAGGCTTGTGCTACGCTGCGGCACTTGGCCCGGCCTACTTTATGAACTTCTTTTATGTACTGCAGGTACTGTTCTATATCTGCCTGCCTGATGTCTGCAACTGCTTTATGGTTGTAGTACTTAAAGAGCAGTCTCATCTCCTGGCAGTAGATGCGCACGCTACCTTTGCCATACTCTTTTATCACCATCGTTTGGTGGAGTTTTGTAAGCCACTCCACAGCATCCGGCCTAAGTTCTTTTACTGAAATTTCATTGCCTTTCATTTTAATTATATTTTTGATGAAAGGCGAAGGTGGGATAACTGTTAGTAGCGGAGACTCACCGAAGGTGTTGCTTGAACAAGTGTATTTCTACCAGGAAAGTTGTAACATGATACATATCCATTCTTATCATTCAAATTATTTTTTAGAAACTTTTCTATATAATTAAAATTGTCAATTGATTCAAGTTAACTAAGGTCAAATAATAAATTATCAGGAAGGGATTAAAAAGAGCTGCAAAGGGCAAAGCTTTGGCAAGGTATTCATTCAAAACTTCCGGAAATTTTAAAATGCATTTGGTTCAAAAAACCTTCAAAATTTTAATAAATATGCCCCATTAAAGTACTTTGAAAAGAATGAATTTTCTCCGGTTTTTGTCATTCACTTCCCAACATTCTTCAAAACTATAAATGGCGGACACTGCTTCCAGTCTGTATTAGGCTTGACAAAAGTTGGGCCGATTGAAAAATTTCCAAGAATTAGATCCAGTTTTCCATCGCCGTCAATATCACCTGCATCCATTGTCAGCCACCTTCCCATACCTGCCTGCTGAAATGAATACGGCTTAAACTCCATGTTGCCCGTATTTTTTAAATATACAAAACTCTCTTCGGGTTGCCTGGCATAATCAGCAAAATAAGAAATGGTAGCAATATCAAGATTACCATCTCCGTCAAAATCCCTGGCGATGGCCTTATAACATCCGTTAATTGGATAAAAATATTTCTGAGTGAAATGATTCGTTTTATCATTCATAAAAATATACACACCATGATAAGGTTTTAATACCTGCGAATAATCGGCATTGTCCCCGCAGGTATAAACAATATCAGGGTAACCATCTTTATTGAAGTCTGCCAGTTCAAAAGAAGATGAACCGTAAATGGGTGGAAATTTCAAAACTTCCTCCTGGTCAAAATTACCATGTCCTTTATTAGTGAATAAAAAAATGCCTTCATCCCCTTGCGCGAATAAGGCCCAGATATCAGGCAACCCATCATGGTTAGCGTCCTGCAAATAAACTTTTATAGCACCGGGTACATTTCTAATGATATGTTTTTGGAATTTATTATTGCCCATATTTTCAAACCATGATAATTGGCCTGTCATAAATCCAAATTCGCAAACGAGATAATCAGTTTTACCGTCATTATTCAAGTCAGCTGCGATAATCTGTACAGGTCTCTGCAAACTATCAATTGTCAGACTGGTGTCCTTCTGAAAACCGCCATCAGCATGGTCATTTATAAAAAGTCCCTTTCCGAACTTCCCGTTATTGGGATTTAATTTTCCTATATTACAGGCTAATAAATGATTTTCTAAATAATCAATATCTACTACGGGTCCGGTTCCCATTACCGAATCTGTGATTATTAAATTTCGGTTCACGAAATAAATATTTTGTTTAAAAGCATCACTGAATACAATAGGATGAACAGAGTCAGAGGTATTAATTTTTACATAACAGGTAGCAGGTTTCAGAAAATGGATATCCGGAATCTCTACCGTAAATAAAGGCAATCCTGTTTGTATTGCCATTGACCTTTTTTGAGGAGGTAATGAATCAGGAGATGTTGCTTCATAATAATCAAGGATATCCTGCCATTCGTTCAGGCTTAACAATGGCCGGGAAGGATAAAAATCTTTGCCTATAAATTGATCGTGTACGGTTGGATATATTTCAAATCCAAAATTAGTGATTCCTAACCGCGGACCCATCTCTGGTAATACTCCCTTTTCCCAGTGCTTGCTATCCAGTAAGAAAGGATCCGGAAATTGATGACAGCTTTGGCAATAAACCCGGGCCAGTTCATCACCTTTTTTAATACTTGACCATGAAACATCAGCATGCGAAATATTACGATGATACGTTTTACAGGAATTAAAAAAGGGAAGAAGAAAGAAACAAACCGATATAGGAACTAATAACCCATATGAGCGGACACTAATTTTTATCATTATTAATTTTTAGGGCACTATCGCAAATTTACTTTTCTGACTTCGCCTTTGTTATTTTTTATTTCAACCGATACTACATTGTCATCAACCGAAAGCAACCGTCCTGATTGTGATAAAAAGGAAGACCCATAACCCACTTCCCGCTTTTGTTTTTTACCATTCTTATAAGTAACAATAGCACTTTCATCAAGTGGTTTTAAAGGAATGAACCGGATATTTCTGTTCAGTTCAAAAATTTTCATAGCTCCTTTATTCTGGCTTGCGGCCAACAAATACTTTCCTTTACTGCTTTTTAATTTTACCAAAGCCTTCCCATTGCCGGGTATATAAATTCCGCTTTCAAGAATGGACTGAGGTTTGAAATTTCCATTCCCCTCTCCTTTCATCATTAAACCATTAAGGGCATCATACCTTCCGATTATGGTCTCCGTTCCGTAATCATTCCCGTTAATGACCACATCAGCATTTCCATCGCCGTCAAAGTCATCAACCGTCATTCCGTCAAGCACTGAAAATTGCGCCTGCACCGGAAGAGGAATCATGGTAAATTTCCCATTTCCATCGTTTCTCAAATAGGCAGACGAAAGATAATTAGCATGTAGAACCTGTGCTTCTTTCCTGTCCTTCTCAGGAATAATTGAATCCATGGGAGCATTAGCAAATGACTTATAGGTTTCATATCTCTTTCGGATACCGATCATCTGCTTCAGAATATCATCCCTCGACTGTGCCGGAAATTCCTTCATTGTGGTATCTGTTTGAGAAGCCGGTAAGAATACCGAAGGAAATGCATCATAGGTACCGTTATTATCAAAGTCTTTCGCAATGATGCCCACAGGATATTTGTCGCTTGCTTTGTAAAATGTATTCAGCCCAACATTACCTACTATATAATCCATTTTACCATCATTATTAAAATCGCCGGCTATAATGGTATTCCACCAACCTACTTTGTTTCCAATACCTGTCGCCGGTGTTACATTTTTAAAAACTCCTTTATCATTTCTCAGGAAGGTAACCGGCATCCACTCTCCCACCAGTATCAGGTCTTCCCAGCCATCATTATCGAAGTCGGTGAAGATGGCATCGCACACCAACCCGATATTTTTTAAGTCAGGAGCAACCGCATCGGTAACATCTGTAAATTTTGCATGCCCGTCTTTGGAATCATTTCGAAAAATAAAACTGGATACTGGCTTCGGATAATTTGCCGGATCTACCCTCCCGGATACAAAGAGGTCCAGGTCACCGTCTTTATCATAATCTATTGCCCTGACGCAGAATTTGCTGGTATAATTTTTTGGCAGCGCATTGGAATCTTCCGTAAAATTGCCTTTGCCGTCATTGATGTATAATTTATCCTGGTATGAAGGTGAGCCTCTCACTCCCTGGTAACCGCCGCTGGCAATATACAAATCCGGATGCCCGTCGCCGTTAGCATCGAATAAAAGTACCCCTTCATCCTCCCGGTTTTTATGTAGAGTATCTTGTGCCTTCAATAAACTCTTCTGAATGAAAGTTCCGTTGCGTTGCTGCAAAAATATCTGCGCGCTGTAATCGTATGAACCGCCGCTTACAATATCGTCGAGTCCATTGCCATCCACATCACCAACCGCAAGTCCGGGTCCGTATTCTGAAAATTTATGAGGGAGTGTCCTTTGCACATTAAAATCAATGAAATCCTTTGCAGGCTCTGTAAAATGGATATTTACCGAATCATTGATTTCTTTAAACAGGGCATTTTTATCTATTTTTTGAGATGGATATGAATAGGTGAGATTAGCGTCTTTCTTATTAACAACTATCGTCTGGTTTACAGCAACATGTTGAAGGATTTGTTCTTTGCCACCGGGCCACTTTATGATAAGCGAGTCCACGGTTGCAACATTCCCCAAACCGAAATGGGGTTCTATCTGCATCGTGGAAAGGTATCCGCGATAGGGAGATTGTTCATATACCTGTTGCTTTCCACCATAATGAAGTTCTACGAAGGCGCCCAGTCCATTCAGGTTTAAGGAGTCACCCTTCAATTTTACGGAAAGGTAATTGGGATGTTTTTTAGGATCATCCATTGACGTATTCTTATAAACCGATGCTTCATCATTAATATTATTCACCACCATATCCATATCACCGTCATTATCAAGGTCCACATATACGGCGCCGTTAGAAAATGTCGGCGTGGTTAATCCCCAGCTCGTGCTTACATCTGAGAAAGTCAAATTCCCATTATTGCGGAATGCATATTTATGAAGTTTTACGGTAGGTATCTGTGCCAGTATGTATGATTTACTGGCAATATTATTTGCCTGGTTACGAAAACTGGTAAAGTCATGGTCTGTAAGGTCCTTTGGAAATCCGTTGGTAATGATTACATCGCGGAAGCCGTCATTATCAAAGTCTGTAACCAGCGGGCACCAGCTCCAGTCAGTTTGTGAAATGCCGGATAAAAAACCGATATCACTAAAAACGGGATCACCGATCGAATCATTTGAAATGACCCTGGGACCCTCGTTCAGCTGAATCGTATTTCTCGTATACTGATATTGATATCCGTACAGGTCATTATTCAGGTAGGACTGGTAACTATTTGACCCCATCATCATTTTTTTCCGGTAATTATCTTCGGGGTTCATATCCAGTTCCACCACATCAGGTAAGCCATCATTATTGATATCAATCACATCCTGCCCCATTCCGTTTGCAGAAGTGTGTTTAAAATAAGTTGCGGATTTATCCGTAAACGTGCCGTCATGGTTGTTGATATAGAGGATATCATTTGAAAGGAAATCATTGGTAACAAAAATGTCTTTCCAACCATCATTATTAAAATCGGAAATATTCACGCTATGGCCATATCCTTCAATAGTTACCCCTGCCTGTTTGGTAACATTGGTGAAGACCGGGTGTTTTAGAACAGGATCCCAGTCATTCCTGTATAACCGCCCGGTACTGGGGAAGGAACCGTTAGTTATCTTTGGGCGATAAACAGCAGGATTAAATTCGGGTAAAATTTCATTTACTGCAAGATACATGTCGAGGTCGCCATCATTATCATAATCAAAAAAGGCTGCCATGGTAGAATGGGTAGTGTCATTCAAACCGTACTCTTTAGCCATCTCCTTAAATACAGGAACTCCGTTTTTATCAAGCCCCTGGTTTATATACAAAAGATTTTGCCTTTTCTCCGGGTCTTTGCTCATCGAGACACAAACATAAATATCCATCCAGCCATCATTATTGATATCGATCACGGATACACCCCGGCACCACCTGCCTTCTCCACCAACTCCGGCCTCTTCTGTTACATCATCAAATTTCAGGTTTCCTTTATTGAGGTATAATTTGTTTGAAACGACGTTCCCTGTGAAATAGAGATCCTGAAAACCATCGTTATTGAAATCGCCGACACCAACGCCGCCGCCATTATAAATATTAGTTACATCAAGTGGATTCAGCGAATCATTTTCTACAATTTTATTATTGAAATGTATGCCCGAATGGGAAGAAGGAACCTCTTCAAACAAGGTTACTTTTTTCTTGCAGGAAATCAAAAACAGGAGAATGATAAAACAGACAGGGTATTGAATTTTCATTAATATTGAATCTTTCTTTTAAGAGGGAGATTCGGAGTGAGCTGACCCTTGCAGATCGCCAGAATTTATAATCTTTAGAAATTTGATCAGGCTAAGGTACAAAAAAAAGAGGCGACGACATTTAATCATCACCTCTTTTCTTTTTAATTTATCTGAATATTAATAACCCGGATTTTGCTTTAAAGCCCCTTTCTCAATGTTAATCTGGTTTATAGGAATAGGGTATAGTTCATTCTTACCACCGGTAAATATAGCTCCAGTCAATACCGGGTTGGGATGCACTGCCCGAGTAGAAGCCTTTATATGGTTATTTAATACAGTTGCCATATATCCACTACCAGCAGGTCCACCGTAAAGTCCATCATAGCGCTGTAAGTCAAAGAAACGATGGCCTTCCATAGCCAGTTCAAGTTGTCTTTCCATATACACAGCAGCACGGGCATATGCCTGGCCGCTTACAGTGAAGCCTGTTGAAGGAGCCGTTCCGTACAATCCAATCTGGTAATTAGCAGCAGGAGTAGTCGTAAACCCTGCAGAAGGATTGGCATTGTTTATATAAGTATGCACCCAGTATTCAGGATGAGCAGCCATGCGATTCCTCACCATATTTACATCAGCTTGTGCAGCATCTAATTGATTGGCCTCTACTTCAGATTCAGCACGCCATAATATTACATCCGGCAGGCGAATCAGGTTAAAATTGATGGCGTTAGCCTCGTTTCCGGCCCAACCCTGGGCAGTTTCGGTGGTGGTGGCAATCGCATTAGCCCAGAAAACATTCTTGATTGGATTATATGGGACAATATCGCCACGAGACCAGGTTTCACCGCCGCATAGTCCCCAATCCAAATATGGTATACCCCTGCGGCCTAAGGTCCAGTCAATACGGGGATCCAAAGGATTTACAGGAGGAGTAAAAGGATTAGTAAGTACAAGCCCATGATCATTAGGCAGGTCAACCACATTATACATTGGAAACCCTGTAGTTGGATCTGTCTGGAACATGGGTAAACCATTTGCATCAACCTTGAACGCATTGGCAAGGGTATAAGAAGGCTGGTAAAAACCGCAGCAGCCCGTATTAGTACCCGCAGCGTAATTTAATACGTCGCCCTGGTCTGAGTTTTGACCACCAGAACCATCATTTGTTGTCATTTGCACGCAGAATACTGATTCCGGATTATTCCTGTGAACCGCATTAAAATTATCTTCAAAAGGCCCTAAAGCAAATTTTGCACCTGAGGATGTTACACCATTATTAATGATATCCGTACAGAGAGGCAGCGCAAGGGCGTATTGATGAGAAAACATGTATGTTTTTGCTAAGAAACCCTCAGCGGCATAGTAATTTGCCCGTCCAACCTGTGGCTGGGCTCCTTTAGGTAATACCAGCATGGCTGCCTGAAAATCAGCAGCAATGGAATCCCAAATGGGACCGGGATTTCCAACATTTAAGTTGCCAGCGCCATATGTAATCTTTTCATTTACGTAAGGTATATTTCTCCACAGTTTCGCAGCTTCTACGTGGAAAACGCCGCGTAAGAATCTTGCTTCAGCAATCAATTCCGCAGCATATGCAGGTGTAATGGAACCATCTGTAACAAGTGGAATCTCCCTTATAACATCATTTGCACGCTGAATGGCATTATAGCAAAAGGACCATTTTTCTGAAATGTACTCATTGGCCGCATCCAAAGAATGGTTCTCAATAGGAGCCGCAGTAGGCTGGTCAGTAGTATTTGAGCCTTTATACGCATCATCCGCTGCTACGCCACCGTAAATCCAGTTGGTAGAGCTGGTTTCCCAGGAAGTATATCCAATGCCGGAGGCGTATCCATCAAGCATAGAGTAGGCGCCAATGAGCAGACCATCAACACCAGCTTTACTAGCCAATACACTTGCGCTCAAACTTCCAACGGGCGCATGGACCAGGAATTTTTTACAGGAGTATATAAGTGTCAGAGCGATGAGGATGCCTCCCAGGGCAATGTATTTAAATTGAAATTTTTTCATATCTGTCATTTTTATATTTAATATTTAAAAGGTTATGTTGGCTCCGAAAATATATTGTTTCTGATTATTCGGGTAAGCTCCATAATCAATACCAAAGGCAGCGCTTGCATTGGTGCCAGTTCCGTTATTTGAAAGAGAAGGCACTAATTCAGGATCGAGGCCGGTGTATTTGGTAATCATAAATAAGTTGGTAGCCTGGAAATAAATATGGATCTTATCGATACCCACTTTTTTGATCAATCCAGGATCAATCGTATACCCGATAGATGCCACCCTGCATTTCAGGAATGAACCATTTTCAACATAGTATGAGCTAATGGTACTTGAACCCATAGCCTGTGCAAAGGAAGCGGCAGGTACTGTAGCGCCCGGATTGGTTACTACTCCGTTTGCAACTATAGCAGCCTTATTGAACATATCAAGACTTTTGCCTCCCTGGAATGTGCTGTAAAAATCAGTCCAGTACCTCACATAATTGAAATCTTTATTTCCATAAGATCCATAAAGAACCATGGAGAAATCGAATCCTTTATAATTTGCATTCAGGTTTAAACCATACGTAAATTTAGGGTTAGGGTTACCAATCCATGTACGGTCAGTAGCGTCAATCTTTCCGTCGCCGTTAACATCCTTGTAGATAAATGAGCCGGCTTTTGCCCCTGCATAAGTTGCGCCCTTTCCGGCGGCAACATCTGACTGGTAAATACCTTCTGTCTGGAAGCCAAAGAATGAACCAATCGGGTGCCCAACCTCATTTCTTACGATATCATAATCCCGTGAATAACCGTAATCGAAATAATTACCAGGGATTTTAGTGATTTTACTTACATAAGTAGTAATGTTTGTACTTATATTGAAGGTGAAGTCCTTCCCTGCCCTGCCATGATAGGCGGCGTAAATATCAACACCGGTATTTTGCACATCACCAATATTTACTTGAGGTAAAGTAGCACCACCAGCAAGGTTCGAAGCAGTGGCATCTATGAATAACAACCCGCTGATCTTCTTTTGATACCATTCGGCGGTCAAATCAAAATTTTTAAATATCGTAGCATCAAAACCTACATTTAAAATCTTGTCGGTTTCCCAGGTTGTTTTTGGGTTACCGATCTGGTTGTTATAAAAACCCTGTTGGATAGAATTAGTACCACCATTTATTCCATAGTAAGATACACCAGTTCCCTGGGCATAGCTGGAATAAGCATTGTTACCGCCAATATTACCGTTATTACCTGCTTCGCCATAGCTACCGCGTATCTTAAGATTGTTTAACCACGCAGTTCCTTTCAGGAAATCTTCCTGTGATGCGCGCCATGCCAGCGATACGGATGGGAAGGTACCCCACTGATGACCGGGATAGAAGATGGAATAACCATCCCGGCGAATAGTAGCTCCCAGGATATATTTATCATCATAAACATAATCCAACCGGCCAAAAACAGATTCAGTTGATGTTGGCTGATAGATATAACTGGTTGGGGCATTAACCGGCGTACCAAATTGAAGCTGTATGAAATTTGGGTCTAGAGAAAAGAAACTCTGAGCGGATGCAGAAAACTGCCTGCCCGAATATGCTTTCGTTTCATAACCACCTAATACCTGGATATTGTGCTTGCCAAATGTTTGCTTGTAAGTAATGAGGTTGGTCCAGTTGTAACTGGCGCTAATTTGTTCATTCTCACTCGCCCCGTTTGGATTTATATGAGATTCATAATCATTGTAGGGATTGTAAGTGATGTTCCAATAATATTGGTTATACAATAGCCCGCCAAAGCTTGTACGCAAAGTGAAATG
>OBLU010006305.1_pt1 | contig 10558 bp, 7 predicted proteins | sample 1518681 | NCBI WGS metagenome assembly OBLU01 (sample SAMEA3539304, study PRJEB22396) | soil metagenome | biome: tundra; feature: field; material: soil | place: USA | collected 2010-05 | depth 0.15 m
AATGGGCCCTCGACCTATCACCCCAACCCTTCGGCGAATCGCCCTAACGCAGGCGGCCCTTCCGGCAATCAACCCTATTCCGGTGGCCCCTCGGCGAATCGTCCCGGTTTCGGTGGCCCTTCCGCGAATCGCCCAAACACCGGCGGCCCTTCCGTCAATCAGCCATATTCCGGTGGTCCTGCCGCCAACCGCCCCAATCTCGGTGGCCCTGCGGCCGGTCCAATCTCGAATGGTGGAGGCGGGCGCAACATCACAAACGGGAGCGGCCCCGGCACGCATATTCAGCCAGGTATTGGCCGGCCCGCTGGCTTTGCCGGAAGCACTCCCCATTCGACGATCAGAAGCTCTGCTCCAATCGCTCCCAGAAACTCCAGGGAACTCACTGCCAGAAGCGGCAGTGCTGTCCGCATGCGTTCCGACGGGAGGGCCAGCGATGTGCATGACGTCAAGCGCGGCATGGACATCCACCACGGGCTGAACGGCGGTCACATGGTCTCTGTCGATCGCCCGGACCACAGCCGCACCGTTTATCAAAAAGGCCGCCCAGGCTACGTGCAGCGTCCGTATAGCTATCACAACCACGAATTCGCCCAGCGGACTTACAACTACCATGGCCGCTCCTACAGCCACTCTTACTATGGCTACGGCTATCGAGGCGCGTACCTGCACGTTTATGCCCCGGGAATGTATTACGGACCGGGCTTTTACGGGTGGGCATACAACCCTTGGGCAGCGCCGATAACCTTTGGGTGGGGATTTGGGGGCAGTCCGTGGTACGGCTATTACGGGTACTACTTCACGCCTTATTCGGCCTATCCGTCTGCTTCGTATTGGCTCACCGACTACATGATCTCAAGTGATTTGCAGACAGCCTACGCGGCGCATCAAGAGGCCGGCGAGGTTGACGGCGCGGCTCCCGCGCAGGGTGGACAACCGGAAATGACACCCGAAGTAAAGCAGCAAATCGCCGATGAAATCAGAAATCAGTTGGCGCTGGAAAACCAGGAGGCTACATTCAACGCGCACCAAATGGATGTTGACCCAGGTTCCAGCGGCATCGATCGCATGCTGAGCGATGCGGCCAAGGGCAAGCAGCATGTATTCGTAGTCGCCAACGCGCTGGATGTGGTGGATGCATCGCAAATGGAATGCACATTGAGCGATGGCGACGTGCTGGCACTGCAAACCTCGCCTCCTGCCGACTCCAAGGCAGCGGATTTGGTGGTGCTCTCTGCCAAGGGTGGCCAGGAGTGTCAAAAACAGGCGGTGGTTTCAATCGCACTGGAGGATCTGCAGGAGATGCAGAACCACATGCGGGAGACCATCGACCAGGGGTTGCAGGAACTGCAGGCCAAACAAGGCAAGGGTGGATTGCCCGCAGTGCCATCAACTGTTCAGATTCAGGCAACACCTGCAGTTTATGCCTCAATCGAACCTCCTCCCGATCCGAACGCAGCCACTGAGATTCAGCAACAGGCCCAACAAGCCGACCAGGCTGAAAAAGAAGTGACTGCGGAGGCAACGCAACCCAACGGAATCCAGTAATCACTCGCCCCGCGCCGGCAGCCCGGCGCGGGGACGGTGACCACTGCGGTGTCCTGTGCGGCAAACAGCTCAACCAGATCAGTGAACTCCTCCGGCCGGATTTGAACCTGTGTGCAATCCAGACAGCGCGAACCAAATTCGCGCCGGGAGAGATGAAAGGAACCTATGCAGATCTTTGCTTTTCTCGATCCGTTTTTCTACGCATTGAGCGATGGGAAGCTTATTCGCCTCACGGTGGCCTGGGTGCTTCGGGTCCTCGCGGTCCTCGTTGCACTCGTCGGACTATTCTGGTTTATTGCCTTTATCGGCTTTGGATTCAAAGCCAGCGAGAACGCGTTGGGAACCCGGTCTGCGGGCATACTGATTGGGTGCGTGCTTTTCGCAATCTTCGGCCTGGCCTGGGGCTACCTGGCGGCTGGAGTCATCATGTTCCGTGCACGCTCGATAACGGAATTGGGAGATAGCCATTTCACCGTACTCTCCATCCTTTCCATGCTTTTCAGACTCAACGGCGAGGTGTTGTTCGTTACGTATTCCCTTGTCGGCGTGGGCGGATGCCTCTTTGTTTGGTTCACAGATTTCAGTCCATTCTCTCAACTGGGCATGCTTGGCGAACGGCTGCCATTTGCCGGGGGCGCGAGTAGTGGTTTCCTGGGCGGAATCGAATTGGCGGTTCTTTTTCTTCTGCTCGCTTTTGCCGGCATCGTCTTCTTCTACGCCCTGGCAGAATTGAGCGTTGTGCTTGTTGAAATTGCCTTGAATACAAGGGGACTGATCGCCAAGCCAGTGGCAGAAAGCCAGCCCGCGGCACCCTCAGTCACAGCCGCGATCCCTCAAGTGCAGCCACCGCCGCCCCAGGTCGACCAACCCGTCTTCCGTGCCAATAGCAAGTGCAAGAAATGCGGACAGCCACTCGATACAGGCAGCACTTTCTGTGACGAGTGCGGAACCGCGGTAGGCTGACATGGCGAATAAATTCTGCTCAAAGTGTGGAAAAGAACTGGCTGCAGGCAGGCGCTTTTGCGGAGGATGCGGTCAGCCAGTCGCTGTTCCGGCTATCCAAACTCCGCCAGAGTCTGCGCTAGCATTCAAGGCGGCAACTTCCATTTGTGCAAAGTGTGGAACTGCCCTGCCCCCAGGCAAGCGCTTTTGCAAGCAGTGCGGTCATCCGGTGGGCGAACCGGTTCCACCATCCGTGCAGGATCCATCCGCCGCATCCGCGCCAGCCCCCTCAGACCCTGTCTGCACGCAATGCGGATCGGCTCTCATGCCCGGCAAGCGGTTCTGCAAAAGCTGCGGACATGCCACCGATGCGCCGCCCGCAGAGTCCGTTCCTGCGCCGGGGGGAACTTCCCTGCCTGCAAAGGACGAACCGGCTCCAATTCCGGCGAACCTGATAGCAGCAGTGGAGCCGGATCTTGCACTTCACCCGCAAGACGAACCGGCATCCGTTTGGCCATCCTCCTGGGAACCCGTGGAACAGAAATCCCCTTTTCCTCCAGTACCGGCCGCAATATTCAGCTCCAGCATTTCGCCCTCAGTGCCGCGCCGATTTTCAATGCAGCAGATCGGAATCGCGATTGGGGTCGCTGCTGCTTTGCTCGTGGCAGTCGGAGGCTGGGCAGTGTACGCTCATTCCCATCGAAGCGTCTCCTCGGTAGCAACAGTGCCTTCCACACTGCAACCAGCATCCACACCGGCTGAGCAGCCATCAAAGTCATACCCGGGCATTCCCGGACCCGCTGCCTCCGCCACCCGTCAATCGCAGCCCAGACCTGCCACAGTTCCGCCCTCGGTACCTGTGCCATCGAAGGTCGCGCAAGATTCAGGCCGGCAATTGGCAAAGATAACCCCGCCACCCCAAATGGAGACGCCTTCGCCCTCGCTCCCGCAACCTGCCGCGGCGCCACACTCAGGGACTCTGCACTATCAAGGACCACCGGTACCTTACAACGGAACGGTCGTCTTCGATCACCTGCCCCTGGCGCGGCTCAAGTTCAACTTTGACCGGCAAGCATGGACTATGACGATCAAACCCAATCCGGACGGCACGAAGCGGGTGTCCATGATTTCGCAAAAGGCGGGCTACCAGGCGAATTGCGACCTGAGTTGGGAAGTTGTCCAGTAAGTACGGGCCCCCTGCATGACAGCACCAATGACGGCTGCATCGCTCATCCTGTAAACGCGGTGCAGCCGCCTGGAGGGTTATTGTGAAAGCTGCATGTCAGGGTGCATATTGAATTGCTCCGACAGAAAATGTATCGCCTGCTGCCGTTCGACTGACCCATCCTCTTTGGTGCAGTTCAGAAAACGCATGTAGGCCTCGGCGGCCCCGTCCACGTTTTCATCGTGCTCCTTTGCTTTGGCCTCATCGTAGATCACTCGCGACAGATCTCTCACCTTCGACCGCACTGCTTCTATCAGTTCAACGCGGATTGAATTCTCCAGCGCCGTTTGTAGCGCCATGGTGCTCGGAATGGTCCCTGTCGGCTTCACTCCCTCTGTGTCGTCCGCCTTCACATCCTCCACCAGAACAAACTGCTTGGGGTCTTCCTGTTGAACGATCACCGCGTCTCCCATTTGCGAATTAAGTGTCTCGCCAATTCGAAACTGAAGTTTGATCGTGTCCTTGATATCGACGGTCTTCCGCGTGTAGTGGTATGGGCGAATCACATCGGCAGTCACGGTCCTGGGCAATGAGTCCGCCACCGCCTGCGCTTCCGAAACAAGCTTCTGATCCTCGCTGAGCTTTGCAGTCAATTCCTTGACTTCCTTTTTGTTGCCCTTTGCTGCCGCTCCTTGCAGTGTTGACTGATCCGCTTGCAATGCACGCAGCGCCGCTTCATAAGCACGATTGGCTTTGTTCCACTCCTCTCCGGGAACGTCATGGGTTCCAATGCGATATTTTGACTCCCTCGCATCCATTGTTGGAGTCTCGGTAATCTGATGCTCCAGAACATCCCCGGCGAGCTGGAAATCCGGCTCGACGCCGTTAGCCGTTTCCCCAAATCGAACCGCCTTGACATTCGGCATCTCAAGGCCGGAGATAATCGCATCTTCCAGTTGGTGGAGGAAGCCGGTACTGTCGCGTAGAGAAGTCTGATCGCGGAACTGAACACGAATGGAAAGCTTTGAATGCATCGCATGAGCCGGCGCCGCAGCTACCTTCGCATCGTGTGCCTCTCTATTTGCTGGTTTGTATAACAGAGCTTCTTCCAGATAGGCCCACCCCAATTCCGTTCCCGATCCGGATGGCTTGTCAAGATAGCGCTTTGCCTGGCCAACAAAGTAATTGCTCAAGTCGTCTCCAAGGATATCTAACATGTCACTATAGGAGTCGTTGTTGCTAAGTTCAAAGGCGCGCTGCAGATAGTTGTACGCTTTCTCAACTCCAACCTCATCTCCGAGCCCGCGGATAGGATCATGTGATTTTTGCAGTTCCTTTGCCATGCGAACAGCGCTTTGGATATATCCATCCTTCAGCCTTCCAATATCGTCAGCGACCAGCGCCTTCTGAGAAGAAGGCAGTTCGTACAGCACATCTAAAGCACCGATGCTGTCGTGCTGTTCCTCGAGCGCCTTGCTACTCTCCAGGGCTTTAGCGGCTGAATTCTTATTTTGAGTAATCACCACTTGTTTTTGCGCTCCACTCAGAGCATCTCGCGCCTTCGGAGTGTCCTTTACGTTCGCCGCCTTCTCAAATTGTTTGACGGCGCCCTTCCAATCTCCCGCTTCCGCTAACTGCTTTCCCTGTTGCAGATCGTATTCGTAAACTGTATCGACCACAGCCACGATGCGTGGCTCTTCGCTCGAGAATGCACGCAATGGCGTAACAACCTCTAGCGCATTGTCCATCTGCTTCTCAGTAACCGACGATTCCGCTGACCGGAGGGCACTATCGAATCCATTACTCGCCTGCAATGCATCGGCAAGGAGAGTCTGTCCTGCGGTGAAGCCGGCATCGATTGTGCTGATGATGTATGCTAGCTCCCTCGCATTCTTCAAGTGAATATAACCCGGAGCACGCCCCTGCAAATCCGTGTTATAGGTGTTGAGTTCGTCTCGCCCATTCACAACAATTGCAGCCAGTTCTCTGCGAATTTCCCCCGAAAGTTTTGCGCTTTCTTCGAGGGGCACCTGTAAGGCCTGGGCTTTATCGCCTTGAACTTTGGCGTCCTTCAGATCGTTGTAAAGCGGCGAATCCGTGGCAAGAGACTCACGGTAACCGGCCAAAGATGCTTCCCCGGCTGCCACATAAAGAACTCCAAGAGCGCGTTTGGCCTCTCCGGCATGAGGTGAAGCCGGATACCTTGAAAGAAAGTTGAGCCAGCCGGAAACATCCGCGGCTCTCTGACCGCGCAGGAACTCTGCAAGCTCAGCGTCAGGCGCGGCGACAAAAAATAGCTTAACCCCCTTCTTCAAGGGCGGCGGCCCGGTTGCTGCAATGCCCGGCGTCAGCGGAGTTCCCGTCAACTTCGCCTGGTCAGCCATGTCGGACAGCGAATAATATGCGTTGTGGTCGAACTTCACGTTGTCCGGCACCAAGCAAAGGCTGGGACCTGCGCCCGTACTGTACCGGAACACCCCTTCTCTATCGCGCTCCAGAAGTGCTCCCGCAGACAGGGTCACCTTTTGCATTTTCCCATAGGTTGACTTATCCACTGCGACCGTCTGAAACTGTGTGCAATCGCGCAAATACGCCTTGCCGTTAATCAGCACGTCCCCAAGCTGCAGATAGGCAGCGCCATTCGGCCCGTCATAAAGTTGAATTGCGGTCAAGACAGGCTGATTTGCCAATAAAGCCGGCGTAGAAAAGGCTAGCGCCGATAGCGACAATGCAATGGACCTGCACATTAAGCGATACATTGGATTCACTTCAAGTCGAAACCCGTGCGATGTCATAAAGTCCCCAATATCTATCCAAAACTGGCGGTTCAAATCGTGCTTGCAAGTCACATGCGGCACGAGGTTGTTATCGATGTTGAATATCAAGCAAAGCAGTTTCCAGGCCGCTGCGGGCGCGCGCGTTGTTATGGTCGCAGGATAAAACGGCGCGATACTGCCTCACCGCTGCGGGATAGTTGCCTTGCTCCCGGTTTCTCTCCGCCTGATCCAGCATCTTGGGGAGAATGTTTGGGCTCAGACTGCAGTTGTCCCCTTGAGTTTTTTGTTCTGCTATCTGAGATCTTGTCGGAGCGCTCTCAGACGGTCTGCTGTCTTCAGGTGCTTCCTGCCTGCGATTCTTCTTCTTTCGCGAATCCGGCTTTGTCGATGCGGCCGGATTCCTCGTAACCGCGACCGGATTCGTTGGCTGACTCTGTAACGGCTGGCCCGCAGTGGAAGCAGGAATCGCCACGGTTGGCAGCGCTGCCTGAGCCGCCACCTGCGCCGGGTTACGCCACCAATGGTGAGTTACGGCGAAAAACAACACGATGCCAACCGCGACGGCAGTTGCGCATACTGCCCCAATCAACGGAAGAAGATTTCTATTTCCTCGCGATGTTGAGACTTTGTCATTGCGACGGAGTAAAGTGTTCCCACCGTATGCCGCTGCAGATCCGCCCGTTGTGATTGCTCCGGGCACATGGGCCGCGCGAGGCTCGGCCTGCACCTCGGGCGGAGCCGAAGTCTCTTGTTCCACGCGATCCAGATTTGTGAGTCGCGAAAAACTCCTTCCAATGGATGAGAGATTAGGGCTCTCCTCGGAATAGAGCCACGCAGGCTGATCCTGTTCGGACTTAGGCACGGCTTGCGAAAGCAGAACCTGCGAGGGCTCTAGAGGTATAGCGACGGACAGCGTCGGCAACGGCCCTGCCTCTTCCGGCGCAGGCTTGACGACATTTGCAGCCTGGATGTGTACGGCAGTGGCTTCGTGTTGGATCGCAGCCCTTGGCGCGGTCGTACCAACGGCGTGGCCGCACTGCTTACAGAAGCGCTTGACCGGAGCATAAGGCGTTCCGCACTTGACGCAGAATCGCGCCGTTTGCTGGGGCTGAGCCGGCTCTGCCACCACCTGCAGGGTCCCGCCGCACCCACCGCAAAAACGCTTGCCGGCAACTGCTTCTCTCCCACACTTCGTGCAAATCATATCTGCCATTGCAATCTACCGGAAATCCTTTTTACTTATCAGAGCGATTTGCCGCAGTTTCCGCAGAACGCGGCGCCATCTTCAACTTCGGCGCCGCAGTGACGACAGAGGCCTTTTGTCGCTTCGTCAGGCTGAACTTGTGTTTCCCGCTGGACAGGCTCGCCGCCAAGCGGCACCTCTGGCCCCTCCTCTGTTCCTGGCTTTTCCTGTTCCGCAAGTTCCACATCCAGTGCAACTGGCGCGATTGGCGGCGGCGGTTCTATTGTCTCTGCCACTTCTACGAGCGGGGACGGCACGGGCTCAGTTGGCTCACTCACTTCCGCACCGGCGCTCGGAACGGTTGGCGTTGCCAAAGTCGGAGTCAGGCCATTCACGATGGATGCGAGATCGAAGTCTCCACTGATCGTCGAAACTGAAATCTTTCCAAGCAGAATGTCAAAAAAGAAATCCGCAATTCGCGCGGCTGTCAACTCCACCGGTTTCCCATCGGAACCCACTCCCAAGTCGTAGGTCCTGAGCAACTGGTTCCCCATGCTGGCACAGGAAATGAGGAACTGGTTCTGTAGCCGGTCATAATCGACCAGGCCCGTCGCCAGCACCTTCCCAACCACAGAGTAAGATCTGAGGATTTGCTGGATCCCATCGGCGGATAGAACAGTCTTCACTTCGTCCTGCTCAATATTCATGCGAATCTTTCCGGTATTCTCTGCCTCCGGAACGCCGCGCATAAGTGCGCCAAGATCGGCCAGCGTGAGGCTGAATAACTCGGAACCGGGAAGATAACTAATCTTCTCCACCGAAAAGGCACTGGGGAAAAGAAGATATACCGTCTTTGAAGAGCGCACCACGGGGCTGTTGAAGGTGCCAACCACGCAGTCGCTCAGTTCAAGATTACGGGTGGCAAATACTCCTCCGATCACCACGCAATTGTCCAACACGATCTCGTCGGCAAAGATATTCGCGGCTACGTAAGCATTGCTGAGCTTGACCTGTTTGGCGCTTACATCCGCAAGAAAATGCGTGCGCGCTCTTGGCGCCAGCGCAACAACAGCGTTCGACGATCCGACGGCCTTTTCAAAAACCACCGTTCCCGTTGCATCGGTATTCACATGCAACTCCAGTTGCGTATAAACGCAACCCTTCACGCGCAACGGGCCCTGCTGCACTTCAAGATTCCGCGCAAAGACTGCCCCCTCTACCACGCATTCTCCCTGCACCACGACATCGCGCTCCAACTCATGCGAAGTTTTGGGAAGGATAGGCGATCTGACGATGTGATCCTTCAGCAACATGCGATTGTCGTTCAACCGGAGTTCGTTCAATACCTGCATGGCTCTTTCCTCGAATTCTGCGAAGCGCCTAAAATGGCAGCGCCTCTGGAGTATGGTTCTTCCAAAGCTGAAGAATCATTTTCCGCACTCGCGCATCCTGATCCTGCGAAGGAGTATGGATTGCATCTATCAGCGGAAAAAGAAACCTTTCAATCTGATTTTTGCTCTCGCCTGACAACGGCCTCCAGGAGAGGTTCCGTTCCCGGAATTGCGCAAAAATCTTGCGCTTCATCTCCGGATCGTTGGTAAGGGGCCCCGGCGCTGGAGGCGTAACAATCTTCTCAGTGGGCGCAGGAGTCGATTCCCTGGCTGCCAGATACATGACCGGCAGACACACCGTGGCAGAATCGTCGCGGCCGCCGGCCTCGAGCATTGTACTCACGGCATTGCTGGTTCTCTTTTCCGATGCAAGGTATGCCATCGCGCATTGCAACAAGCCATTCATCCTGCTGCGCAGGGCGCTGGCCAATAGAACGCTTTGGGCCTGCGAGTTCTCCTCGGCGAAAATCGTTGGGACCGTGGACAGCGTGCTGTCAAAACTCCGCCGGTCCTCCAGGGAAACCTCGCGCGCGAGTGCGTACGCCGCCTCATCGAGACTGGCAATCCGCTTCGCCAACTCCCGGTCCATTTCCTCGAATATTCCACTATACCGGTCTGTGATCCGGTGATAGTCCTGCTGCATATTCTGTTGAATGCGCTGGCAGGCGCTCTTCATATCGTTGAGCTTTAGAAACAGGGAATCCACCCGGCTCTTGAGCGCCACCATCTGCTGAGTAATTTCAGAGCCAATGAGGCGGAAGAACCCGCTAGTTACGCTCTGACCGATAGCATTCGCGCTGCGCACCTTTTCTTCTAATTGAACACTTTCAGTCGCGATAACCGCGACCGTGAGACCGTCGATGTGGTGCTTGATTGTAGATACACTATGGTCGAAGCTGGTTGTGTCCACGTGGATAGTAATGTTCACGTCCTCTGACCAGTGGAAGGAAACGGTTTGACTGCCTCCGTTCTCTGAGGCCGGGTAGTCAAAATTTTCATACTCCACGCCGGAGATTGTCTCGCTATAATGCTGGGTGTTGCTCATGACGCACCCCAGCAATCGCCTGCGGTTGCGCGGCGGTAAGCATGCGGATCACGTGCGCGCGGACTCTCTCATTGAGCTTCGATTGATCCACAATCAGGTGAAGATACCTGGCAACATTGTCTCGTTCTCTTGCCTGCTGCTGACGCCAGTCTACTCGCGGCAAAGCAGGGAAGACGCCCCGCTCGATGGCTCCCTTGATTTGCTGAGCAACCTCGGGGACTGGCGGCGGCGGCGTGTGATACTGCCATTGCCGTTGCCGGGTTTGCAGGCTGTCGCATTCAACCAAAGCGAAAGGCAGAAGCATGGTGGAGTCTGTATCCGCGTTTTCGACGCGGAGAATGCTTGACGCGAGGCGATCCTGCTGGTTTGACTCTTGAATAAACCTCGACATCGCCTTGATCGCAGTGCTTGCCCTTTCCCTTGTGCCCGACGCCGCTATGCGCTGGCTCGATGCGACGCTTTCCATTTGATGTACAGGAACGGAGGCTTGTAATGCGCGCGTGCGGCTGT
>OBLU010006308.1_pt1 | contig 10556 bp, 6 predicted proteins | sample 1518681 | NCBI WGS metagenome assembly OBLU01 (sample SAMEA3539304, study PRJEB22396) | soil metagenome | biome: tundra; feature: field; material: soil | place: USA | collected 2010-05 | depth 0.15 m
GATAGCCTCTATGGATCTCCGAGTCTTCTTAAAGGATGTTATTGCGCCTGCGGCCGTCACTGCGGGTCTACCGGCTTTGGGAGCCAAGGTTGACTCGCTTGTGGAAAGCCAAAAGATGATTGGCCTCCAGGTCGGTGCAGTTTCATTTGCTGACGAGGGCGCAGGGAAGTTACTCGACGAAGTGCGTTAGTTGGTTGGCACATTGCACTTAGTCTTTGAGCTTTGAGAGGATCATGGCAAGTTACAGCGGTTCTCCAATTGCTTTGCACCGGAAGCACGATGCTCGATGGCGTTTTCCTCACGAAGAGGCTACTTTGCGCACCCGAAGCCAGCGCGCGCGCATTGGAGAACCACTCCAGTAGAGGTGATCATGGTATTCCAGGATTTGTTGCAAAGCATTGTTACTGGCCCGATCTCGAAACGAGCTATCAGTAACCCCGCGGTACTCAACGAAGCCTATAACTACTCGCTGCCAAGCTCGTTTTCACGCAGGATGTGCATTGACCTGAATGGGCTAGTGATTCTTCTTATCTCTGGTACGGCAAGTATTGATGAACACGGCAAATCCATTCACATCGGTGACATTCGCGCTCAGACTGTCCGAACCTTCCAAAACATTTCCGCGCTGCTTGCGGTGGAAGGCGCCACATGGAAGGATGCTGTTCGCACCAGTTGCTATCTGCGTGACATCGATCGTGACTATGCGGCATTCAACGAAGTACGCACCACGTTCTTTAAGCAACAAGGAGTTGATCCGTTGCCCGCCTCTACAGGCATCCAGGCAAAACTCTGCCGGCCCGAACTGTTTGTCGAGGTTGAGGCAATTGTCATGTTTTCGACATGCACTCAAGACATAAGGCGCGCAATATGAGCAGGCTGGAAGTACAACGACAATCTCGCAGATTTGCGGCTGGTCTCAGCGTCATTTGTGTCCGAAGCTGGCGACGCCGGGCGAGGAAGCCGACAGGCTGCTGGCTATTCGCTCTGCAGCTAATTTGGGTTATTGTCGGCACACTCGGTCATGCCGCCGCTCAGGTTAATGGTCAAGGACAGATACCGTATCTCGGCTGGAGCAGTTGGAGCCAGGAGGCCTTTAAGGGTGAGGGTTGGCTAACCGAGGCCGCGGTTAAAGCACAATCGGACGCACTGAAGTCGTCCGGGCTGCAAGCGCACGGATATGTGTACATCAATATAGATTCGGGATGGCAGGGTGGATTCGACGAATATGGGCGTCCCACCGCCAATCTGGCAAAATTCCCCGATGGCTTGGCGGCTACAATCCAGTACATCCATAACAACGGGCAAAAGGCAGGAATTTACTGGATCCCGGGAGTACAGCAGCCCGTATATAGTTCCAATCCGCCGATCCTTGCGACTCCCTACTCCATTGATGATATTGTTTTGCCAAATATTCCAGGCAATGCATTCAGCTTTGGTCAAAGCAATCCCTGGCATAAGAAGATCGACTTCACACGGCCAGGGGCGAGTGAATACATTCAATCGGTTGTTAATCTCTTTGCATCTTGGGGAGTCGATTTTATTAAATTGGATGGAGTTACTCCAGGATCAGATCACGACGACCTAACGATCGATAACAGGCCAGATGTCGCTGCCTGGTCGCAGGCTGTTGCCCAATCTGGGCGCCCAATGTGGCTTAGCGTCTCATGGGCTCTCGATCACTCCTATCTCAGCTTTTGGCAGACATACTCCAACGCTAGAAGGATCGAAGACGACGTGGACTGCTATTGCTCCACACTGACGAAGTGGACCTCGGTCTCACGGCGATTCGCGGATCTTGTAACCTGGCAAAGCGGTTCCGGGCCGGCATTGGGTTGGAACGATCTAGACTCGCTGGACATCGGCAACGGGAGCCTAGACGGCTTGACGAGCGACGAACGGCAGAGCGTTATGTCATTTTGGGCAATCGCGAATGCTCCTCTCTATATAGGAGATGACCTCACCCAATTGGACTCCTTCGGGCTGCAGCTCTTGACAAATGATGCGGTTATTGCAGTAGATCAATCGGGTGTGCCCGGCACCCAGATTCAGGGAGGCAATACACCCGTTTGGGCCTCGAGCATAGGCGGCGGTGTCTATTATGTGGCGATGTTTAATCTCAACGGCAGCAGCAACACTGTAATTGCAAACTGGAGCGATCTGGGTTTCTCCGGGTCGGCGTCCGTGCACGATTTATGGGGTGATTCTGACTTAGGGGTATTTAATGGAACGTTCAGTGCCGTTGTAAACTCGCATGCATCCCAGTTGCTTAAGGTCACCGTCTCCAATTATGGACTGACGCCTCCGACAATTGCTCTAAGCGCGTCGACCGATAGGAGCACTGTCGGATCTCCAGTAACAATTACAGCTATGGTCTCTTCTCTCTCGGGAACGCCGAGCGGATCCGTTAACTTCTATGTTGGATCGAACCAGTTGGGAACCGGAGCCCTAAGTACAGGCATCTCAAGCGTCACCACAACAACATTGCCGCAAGGATCAGATTCCATTACGGCCGTGTACCAAGGGGATAACCGCTTCGGAACAGTAGCTTCCGATCCACTGATCATACAGATCGATCCGCCTTTTGGAATCACAGCTTCGCCGACGTCGCTCTCAATGACCTCACAGGCAAAGCAAACAACCTCTCAACTCACAGTTACTCCCGGGGATCGCTCCGCCACACTGGGATTTGCTTGTTCAGGGCTGCCCTCCTGGCTTACTTGCAGTTTCAGTCCTGCGATACTTGCCCTCGCAGGTGTTTCGACGCCACAGACGGTCGTCATGACGGTCTCAAACTCGAACGTATCAGCAAGGCTCCCCGTCAGCACGATTGGAACGCGGCAAAACGTAGCCGCATGTTTGCTATGTGTTACTTTTCCCATGTCAGTGGGATTCTTCCTGTCAACGCGGAAGCGAAAATCTTTGACGAAATTGTTAGGTATCTCGATCTTCGGGATTGTTGTGATGGGTATGGGGGGTTGCGGCAATTCCACCAACTCATCTTCCTCGCCGGGCTCCGTACCTATATCAACATTTAGCTTTAGTGTGAACGTAACCGCAGGCACAACGCTTCTGCAGACGATTCAGTATTCTGTGGTTGTTCAGTAGACGATGAACTGCCCGTCACGCCAAGCTCAGATCGCTCGCGCCGCAAGGAATTCTGAGTCTTACCGCAGCCCCAAAAGGATCGGTGAAGCTCACCTGCGCAGGGAAGGCGCCGCTGAGCAGTTGTCAAAACCGGGACTGTTGTTCGATCGTGAAGTGTACGTACACGTCATCCCTATCTATATGATTATAAAGTTGATGATATGCATTCATTGAATTCAATTGACATACGTTAACGGAGCAGCTAGGATTCTTTGCAATTCTCTCCATACACAAGTTGGTGCGATCGTAACTGAAGCCACAGATTGAACAGGGTGCAAGAAGGCCAAGATAAGCCCATTCCCAACAGCGGGAACGCTGACGAACGGGAAAGACACTGTCGACACAACACTTTTTATTGCCAAGCACCTTTGGCAATGCATTCACGGCGATGCCGGCCAATGCATCTCTGCCAGCCGATCTGAAGAGTGGATCGATGCCGGCTCGACAGACGCGCAGAGCGTACATCGTAGAACGAGGATGATAAATCGCGGGGCCAGAGGCCCAACGAAGTCGATGAAAATGAGGATTGGGATGAAGAGCCGCCGTGATTTTTTGAAGGAAACAGCCGCGGGGGCATTCCTGTTGGGTGCACAGAACAAATTTGCATCGGCCATCGCATTGAACCAAACCACGCATGCAGGCAAGTCACGAATTATCAAGGCTACCGACGAATCGCTGCGTGGCCAAGGCAATCAACCTGACGAAAAACGAGTGCTGGACTTACTGGCCGCGCCATGGCCGCATATACCGGACGCGACAAGCCGGTGGAAGCCTGGAAGCGCATTCTGCCACGGGACGGCAAGGTCATTGGGTTGAAGATCAACTGTGCGGGCAGCAAGGGGATCTCGACACACCCCGTCTTGATCGACGCGATAGCCGAGCGGTTGCAGCAAGCCGGCATCCGGCCCGGCAACATCGTGGTGTGGGATCTCTCCGCGAAGTGGCTTGAATCCGCCGGCTTCTCTATCAAGACCGATCCTAACCGCGTCCGCTACTATGGCGGCGATACGGCGGGCTGGGAGGAAGAACCGGTTGCGTGCGGCCCAGTGAAAATCCATCTGGCCAAGATCCTAACCCGAGAGTGCGCCATGGTCATCAATCTCCCTGTACTCAAGGAACACGGCATGACTGGTGTCACATTTGCCATGAAGAATCTGTACGGAGCGGTCCAACACCCGCAGGATCTGCATTCAGGACGCGGTAATCCGGGAGTGGCCGACTTGCATCGCATTCCCGTGGTTCGCAACAAGGTCTGGTTTACAGTCGGCGACGCGATCTCGGCCCAGTACGAGGGCGGGCCCGGCTTTCGCCCCGAACATATCTGGTATCCAAATGCGCTCATTGTCGGAGAAGACCGCGTTGCGCTCGACACCATTGCGTGGCAACTGCTTGATCGCAAGCGTGAGGAGATCGGCCTGCCCACCTTGGAGGCTGCTGGCAAGCCACCGAGCTTTATCGCAACCGCCGCAGACAGCCAGCACAATCTCGGCACCAACGATCCCAAACGGATCAGCCTGATGGAGATTTGACCAGCCGAGTATAGACTTTTGGTTGCAATCGTTTCCAATACCTGCAAGGACAAAGCTCACTTTCGGCTCACACGGGTGAAGTTGCATTCTGCCGATTCGAAATATGCTTCTATCGCTTGCATGAGTTGTTCACAAGGAAGGCTAGATGAAATATCTTCGTGGATTTTTGATTTCCGCTGCAACGATCTGCTTTGTTGCCTCTGTTCATGCTGAACGCACACCGACTCCTGAGAAGGGTGAAATTGTCCTGCAAAACCAGTTCGTCACGGTCGCCTATCACATCAATACCGGCGCAATGGATGTGACATGGCGTGACGGCCATAAGCTGCGGAACCTGCAGAGCGGCGCACAACTGGCGGATGGACGGACATTGACCACCTCTGCCTACCAACGCCACGTCCTCGGAAAAGATGTGCAGATCGACAAAGCCACTTCTTCTCACGAATACACCATTACCAGTTCCGCCGCGGATAAGCCAAGTCTCTTGCAGCACATTTGGATTTACGATGACAAGCCGTCCATTGCAATAGCGGCGGAACTTGAAGGCGAGGCCGCTTCCATCGGGACGCGCCATTTCGATGCTGTCATGCTCAAGGGTTCCAATTCCATCGAAGTTCGGCACGATGCAAGGCTGCAGGTACTTCATGTGCCATTCGATAACGATATGTGGTTCCGCTACAAGAGCGCGCCGATTGAAAGTCTGAAAGAAGGCGAAGTCTTTTCAAGCAACGAAATGACGGCATTCTATGACAATGCCAGCCGCGAAGGAATTGTTCTGGGGTCGATAACCCACGATGTCTGGAAGACGTCAATTGATCTGCGCTCCACAAATGGACAGATCGCTGACCTCGATGTGTACGGCGGCATCTCCTCGCCTAACGGTGTGCGCACCGATACCCATGACACCGTGCCGCATGGCGTGGTTCGAGGAGCGCGCGTCCTTTCACCGCGCATCTACATTGGATCGTTTGCCGATTGGCGCGATGGTCTCGAAATGTATGGCGCCGCCAATGCGGCAATTCAAGCACCACTGATTTGGCCAGGCGGCGTTCCGATGGGATGGAACAGCTGGGCTGCCTACGCTTCAAAGATAAACGACCATCGTTACCTCGGAGCCGCACAGTTTGTCGCCGATACACTTCAGCCCCAGGGCTTCGGACGAAACAAGATCGTCTATATCAATCTCGACTCATTTTGGTCGAATTTGGACGCCGTTCAGTTGGCCGATGCAGTCGCAACTATCAAAGCCATGCACGGGGCAGATGGAACACGCTTTGCCCCAGGTATCTACTGGGCTCCATTCGCGTACTGGTCCGACGACTTGGATGCCTGGGTTGAAGGCACCGGAATGAAGTATCGCTATCGCGATATCCTGCTAAAAGCACCGGACGGATCGCTTCTTCCCAAGGTTGATGGGGGGCGCGCAGTCGATCCCTCACATCCCGGGGCAAAGGAGCGCATTAGCTATTTCCTTCAGCATTTCCAGCAACTTGGTTTCGAGTTCCTCAAGCTTGACTTCCTTTCGCATGGATCGCTCGAAGGAGCGCACGCCGATCCAGCAGTTCAGACCGGAATCGAGGCCTACAACCTAGGCATGCAGCAAATTGCGCGAGAGAACGGAAATCGCATGTTTCTGAGCCTTTCGATTGCACCTCTGTTTCCTTCCGGGTACGGTCATGCGCGGCGCCTTTCTTGCGATACCAAGGGCCACATCGACGGCGCCAAACAGTCCACGGAGTATATGCTCAATTCCCTCACTTACGGTTGGTGGACTAACAAGAGCCTATATATTGCGGACCCCGACCACATCGTTCTTGGCGAGAAAGCCGATCAGGGAGCACGTACTTTGACCGAAGGCAAGAGCCGCCTGATGTCCGCCATTATTAGTGGCGGGATGATCCTTGACAGCAGTCGATTGGCAGACGACGCTCAGGGTCGTGACTTAGCAAAAGCTGTCTACAATAACCGCAATCTGTTCAATGTTGCCGCCGATGGGCAGGCGTTCCGACCCGTGGAAGGCGACACTGGCGACAGAGCTGCCACGGCGTTTGTGCGGCCATCTGCGGATGGGGTTTATCTCGCCGTGTTCAATTATGACGCCAAAGAGTCGCAGACAATTACGTTGCCCCTCGACCGCATTCACGCAGCGCTAAGTGCGGCGGAAGCTCTTAGCGTAGTGGATGTCGCAACTGGCACGGCACTTCCTGTTCCGCATGGCTCGTTATCGCTTGAGTTACTGCCGGCCGAGTCGAAGCTGCTTGAACTTAAGTGGAAGAAATAGACAGATCACCTGTCAGGCGGAGGGAGCGAGACGATTGGGGCATACCGGCCATTTCGCGCTCTATCCGGTCTGGAACTTGCAGTAATAACTCTTGTCTTGCGCTGATGGCCAACAATGCCGGGGCGGAATTGAAATGCGCAAGACCCCATTTGCGAAGAACAACATTTTATCGCTCATGCACCTGAATGTTCAAAAAGCTGGAACGGTTCTCCAACACACGCGCACTGCCTTGGGTGTATGCAAAGTGGCTCTTTCTAGAGAAACAGCCACTTGGCATCACGCCTTCGGTGTACGGCAATCGGATAGCCGCTAAAACAGCGATTTCCAAATCAGAGGGAAGGTGATCCGTGAAAACTTTATTTCGTGGCGCGTGCTTGCGTCGGCTCTCTTTGGGTTCCTCATCCGTTGTCCTGTTGGCGGGCTCGTTGGCTCTCGCGGCACCAACTGCTTCTTGCTTCGCAATGGGCAGCGACATAGAGAAGCTGGACAATCCGCCGACCACTGCGTGGAAAGACGGCCGATTCAATGTCGATGTGAAGCAAGTGGTTGGGCGTTCCGATATTGTCTTGAAGAGACCGGGATTTGTGCGTGATGAGTCGATGCCGCTCGGGAATGGCAGGCTTGGTCTCGGCGTGTGGGCGCAGGACGGATACACAGTGCAATTGAATCGGGAAGATACGTTTCCCAAAAGACTTTCTCCGGGCCAGGTTGTACTTCCCGGTCTAAGTAAACTTATCCATGCCGCAGATTTCGGTGCGCGACTCGATCTTTATAACGGAGAATTCGTTGAGCATGGTGGCGGCATGACCGCGATTACGTACGTCGATGCGAAAGTCGATGTGATGGTTGTGGAGGTCAGCGGTGCGAATCCACAAGAATCACAAACGGCTGAGCTCAGACTTTGGGCCCCTCGAAAACCTGAGATCGAGACAGACGGAAAGATAGGATCGTTGGCAGAAACATGGCGTGATACGGAGGAATTGGGCGCGAGCGGGAGCACATTCGGTTCGCTGGCCGCGATTACTGCCGAGGGACGGGATGTTCATGCCCAGCAAACCGGCCCACGCTCGGTCCAGATCAGCTTCCGGCCAAATGCCGATGGTACCTTCAAGCTTTTCATTGCGTCTCCCGAGTGGAGAGGCGGAGATGCAATTGGGACATCGTCAGCCTTGGTCGAACAGGCGGTGAAACTCGGAACCCAGGAACATCGCGCGTGGTGGAATGAACTTTGGTCGCATGTGGATTTAATAAGGATGTCTTCCGCGGATCAGGAAGCGGAGTACTTTGAGAACCTCCGCATGATCGATCTGTTCACAACAGTTGCAGAAAGTCGCGATCGATTCCCCGGCGGGCAAGCCGGCATCGGCGATTTGTTTTCATCCTATAAGGATGCCCATTATTGGAGCCCATCCGGGTGGTGGCACTGGAACCTTCGCATGCAGGTGTCTGCTAATTTCGGCGCCGGCCTGGCACAGTTCAACGAGCCATATTTCAATCTCTACAACGATAATCTCGACAACATCGCGCATTGGACCAAGGAACATATGACCGGACGCCAAGGCGTTTGTGTCCCTGAAACAATTCGCTTCAATGGACAGGGTTACGAAAACGAATACTGGCTCAAGAGCCAAGGCATCAGCTGCAGCGATGATTCACGGCCGTACTTCAATACCCGCACGCTTTCGACAGGTCCAGAGGTAGCTTTGTGGGCATGGCAGCAGTATCAGTTTACCGACAACCGCGAGTTTCTGGAAACTCATTACAAGCTGATGCACGATGCGACTCGATTCCTGCTGAGTTATGCGCGTCGCGATGAGGCAGGGAAACTGTATACCTATCCGTCGAATGCACACGAGTCAAACTGGGATGTTGTCAATCCCACGACGGATGTTTCCGCGATGCAGGCCCTGTTCCCGATGATGATCAAGGCCGCGACGACACTGAACATCGATCAGGATTTCGTGAAGGAGTTACAGGCAGCCATCTCATCGCTACCCGCTTTGCCACAACGTAATCCGGACGGGACAACTCTTCTCAAAGATGGCGAGTCGCATGAAAATGCGATCATAGCGAATTCCTATACCCTGGAAACGACCAAGCACAACGGCGAAAACATCGGGCTTGAACCTGTCTGGCCGTATTCCTTGATCGGAGATGATGGCCCACTGCATGACCTCGGGGTGAGGACCTATATGAATCGTCCGAACAAACTTCGGGCGGACTGGAGCGCCGATCCAGTGCAGGCTGCTCGTCTCGGCCTCTCCTCTGAGGTCAAGGGAGACCTGGTAGCACTTACGGAAAAGTACCAGGCAGCCCCCTCAGGCCTGGCGCAGTTCTCTCCCCGGGGGGAATTCTATGTCGAACAGGTCGGTGTCGTGGCCGATGCGATACAGAATGCACTCGTGCAGGACTACGATGACTTGCTCCGTATCGCCCCGGCCTGGCCAATGGAGTGGAGTGCGGATGGATCAGTCTCGATTGCACATGGGGGAAGGGTATATGTCCAGATTCGCAGGGGCAAGGTTGTCACGGTCGGAGTCAGGGCTGGAAGCACGGCGATCCTCAAGATTCGCAATCCTTGGCAAGGCCGCATGGTCAAGGTTGTGGACGCAAGTAATCTTGATGCTGTCATCAAGCAGAGCGCAGATCCTGTCTTTGAGATCTCCATGGTGGCAGGGAAGGCATATATCCTCGAGCCGTCTGACGGGTCCCTGCGGAATGCTCCGTATGCTCCGGTATCAGGGTTGCCAGCCGAGGACCCTAAGCATTTGGGGCAGAGGACGATAGGACTCGAGGTGGATTCACACCCCACAGGCCGAGCGCAGGAATAGCGGCATTTCCGGTCCTGAGCCAATTCGAGCGGCTCTCCAATCCACATGCACTGCATGGGGGTGTACAAGCTGGCTTTCTTTCGAGGAAAAGCCACTCAGGATCATGCTTCCGGTGCACAGCAATTGAGAACGCTATGGAAGATGGATTCGACTTCATCCGCGACCGATCAGGGCATTGCGATAGGTCGCGGACTGCATAAGAAAAAGGAGTGGAATGGCAGAGCATAAGATCCAATTGTTCCCGGCCGTATTCGTTCTATGTATTGTCGCAGTTCAGATCCTGAGTCTTTCCGGCAATTGCAGCGCGCAGGCCAGCGGAAGTAATTCGCCGCGCCCGGAGACAATTGAATGGACTTGGGCAGTTCGTCCGGCTCATCCGGATGCCAGATTGCCCAATGTTTTGCTTGTGGGCGACTCCATCTCCCGAAATTATTTCCCAGAGGTTACAAGAGAACTAACTGACATCGCGAATGTCTATCTATATTCTTGCTCCACGTCGGTCGGCGACCCGAGGCTCCCCCGGCAACTTGAGGAGTTCGCCGCAATGGAAGCGGTTTCGTTTCGAGTGGTGCATTTTAATAATGGCATGCACGGTTGGTCGTATTCCGAAGACGACTATCGAAAGGCCTTTCCGACTTTTCTTGCGTCTATCCAGAGTTTGACGCCGGGAGCGTCCTTGATTTGGGCAACGACCACGCCGGTGAAGACCGATAAGCCTTCTGAAGAGACGAACGAACGGGTGGACACACGAAACGCGATTGCACAGAGATT
>OBLU010006310.1_pt1 | contig 10555 bp, 9 predicted proteins | sample 1518681 | NCBI WGS metagenome assembly OBLU01 (sample SAMEA3539304, study PRJEB22396) | soil metagenome | biome: tundra; feature: field; material: soil | place: USA | collected 2010-05 | depth 0.15 m
GCTGCTCAAGGACGCCCGGGCCGATTCTAAGACGGGTCTGCTGAACGCGGCGACCTGGGAGCGCGAGTCGACCGCGGAGGTCGGCCGGGCCGTGCGGACCCGGTCGCCGCTGGCGGTGGCCCTGCTTGACCTCGACAAGTTCAAAGGGATCAACGACACCTACGGTCATCTGGTCGGCGATCTGGTGATCAAGGAGATAGCCCGCACGCTGAGCAGCGAGCTGCGCGACTACGACCTGGCGGGGCGGTTCGGGGGCGAGGAGTTCTCGCTGCTGCTGCCGCAGACCCGGGCGGTCGACGCCTTCCGGATCGCCGAACGGGTACGCGCCACCATCGCCGGGCTGAGCATTATCGCTCCCGGCGCGTCCGGCGGCGAAAGGGTGCACGTCACGGTGTCGATCGGGGTGGCCGCGCTGGACAGCGGGAGCCAGCGTGAATACCCCGACCTGATGGCCGCGGCCGACGCGGCGCTGTACCGGGCCAAGGCCGGCGGCCGCGACCAGGTCCAGATGATCAGCACGACCCGGGGCCTCAGCGCGGTCAGCAGCATCCCGCGCGCAGTCAACGCCACAGGCGGACCCCCTTCCGACACGTTCAGCGTGTTCCGCCCCCTGGCGAGCCGCTCCGCCGGTTCGTGACGGTGGCCGGTTAGGCCGCGGTGGTCGCGGGGGAGGGCACCGGGAGGACGGCGAGGATCGCGGCGCCGCTGGTATGGCACTGCGACGCGTTGCCCGTGCTCAGCACCTCCGGGGTGGCATACCCCTGGCAGGTCCACCCGTTCACCGTGACCGGCGCGCCGCCGCCGTTGCCCCGCACCTGGCCGTCCCTGATCTTGGCCGCGTACTCGTTCTCCACCTGCAGCGCCGTCGCGCAGGTCACGGTGCCCTTGGTGATCTTGATAACGACCGGCACGTTCGCCGCGGTGCGCGTGGTGCCGCAGGTCGCCCCGGCGCCCGACGTCGCCTTCGCGGAGGAGCAGCCCGTCGTGAGCACCGCGCAGCAGCCCGCCAGGAACAGCAGGCAGCCACCCGCCCTCAGCACCGCGCGGCGGCCGCCGGAATACCCCCGCCGGGTGTGTCCTCGCCTGCCGTCCCGCTCCACGTTCCCAGCCTATGCCGCCTCACGTCTTGCATATTAATGCGGTATGATGAATAATCTTCCAAGACGGCGCGACGCGAGGGACAGGCATATGGGTGCGAGGGTGGCGGTAGCGGGGGCCAGCGGGTACGCCGGGGGCGAACTACTGCGCCTGCTGGCCGGTCATCCGGACCTCGAGATCGGCCCGGTGTCCGCGGGCAGCAGCGCCGGGACGCCGGTGACCGCGGTGCATCCGCAGCTGACCGGCCATCCTGGCCTCAACGACAGCGTGTTCACCAGCACTGACCCGGACATCCTGGCCGAGGCCGACCTGCTTTTCACCGCTCTTCCGCACGGGGAGTCGGCGCAGCTGGCCGCCCGGCTCCCGGCTGAGCTGAAGATCATCGACCTGAGTGCCGACTTCAGGCTCGGCGACCCGGAGGCCTGGACGCGGTACTATCCGACACCGTACGCCGGCCAGTGGACCTACGGCCTGCCCGAGCTGCCCGGGGCTCGCGCCGCGATCAAGGCCTCGACCAAGGTGGCCGCGCCCGGCTGCTACGCCACCGCCTCGATCCTCGCCCTTGCCCCGCTGCTGGCCGCGGGGCTGGCCGACCCCGCCGACATCGTGATCGTCGCCGCCTCGGGAACGTCGGGCGCGGGCCGCTCGGCCCAGCTTGACCTGCTTGGCAGCGAGGTCATGGGGTCGATGTCGGCCTACCAGGCCGGGGGCACGCACCGGCATACCCCAGAAATAGAGCAAGCCCTTTTTTCCGAACGGACCCGCCTGCCTCATCCCAGCCCGGTGACTGTCTCGTTTACGCCGACGCTGGCCCCGATGTCGCGCGGCATCCTGGCCACCTGCACCGCCCGGCTAACCTCGTCGGCCGGGGCTGGCTCGGCCGGGGCTGGGCAGGTCCGGGCCGCGCTGGCGCAGGCTTACGCGGCGGAGCCGTTCGTCCACCTGCTGGCCGAGGGCCGGTGGCCGGCCACGGGTGCGACCTTCGGGTCCAACGCGGCCCATCTGCAAGCTGCGGCCGACACCCATGCCGGCCGCGTTATCGTCGTCTGCGCCCTGGACAACCTGGTCAAGGGCGCGGCCGGCCAGGCGGTACAGATCGCCAACCTCATGCTCGGCCTGCCGGAAACCGCCGGCCTGACCGCACACGGAGTAGCGCCATGAGCGTGACCGCCCCGCAGGGTTTCCGCGCCGCCGGAGTGATAGCCGGATTGAAGCGGTCCCCTGATCCGGACGTCGCCGTCGTCCTGAACGACGGACCTTCACGGTCCGCCGCCGCCGTATTCACCTCCAACCGGGTGCAGGCCGCTCCGGTGATCTGGACCCGCGAGGTCGTGCGGGGTGGCCGGGTCCGGGCCGTGGTGCTCAACTCCGGCGGGGCCAATGCCTGCACCGGCCCGCTTGGCTTCCAGGACACGCACGCCACCGCCGAGCACCTGGCCGCCGCCCTCGGCGAAGGGGCAGGGGAGATCGCCGTCTGCTCGACCGGCCTGATCGGCGAGCGCCTACCCATGGACAAGCTCCTCCCCGGCGTCGACGCCGCGGTCGCGGAAGCCTCCCGGGCCGGCGGCCTGGCCGCCGCCGACGCGATCAGGACGACCGACACCGTGGTGAAGATCGCCTTCCGGCGCGGCGCAGGCGGCTACACCATCGGCGGGATGGCCAAGGGCGCCGGAATGCTGGCCCCGGCGCTGGCCACCATGTTGTGCGTGCTCACTACCGATGCCGACCTTCCGCCCGCCGAGCTTGATTCCGCGCTGCGGTCGGCCACCGCGGTGACCTTCGACCGGCTGGACGTCGACGGCTGCATGTCCACCAACGACACGGTGCTGCTGCTGGCCAGCGGGGCGGCGGGCGTCACCCCGGCCGGCGCCGATTTCATCGTGACGCTCACCGAGGTGTGCGCGGACCTGGCCAGGCAGCTCCAGCTGGACGCCGAGGGTGCCGAGAAGATGATCACGATCGAGGTGGTCGGGGCCGCGTCGGAGGCTGACGCGGTGACCGCCGGGCGGGCCGTCGCACGGAATAACCTGCTCAAGTGCGCCATCGGTGGCGAGGATCCCAACTGGGGCCGGGTGCTGAGCGCGGTGGGCACCACGGACGCGGTCTTCGAACCCGACCGGCTGAACGTGGCGATCAACGGTATCTGGGTCTGCCGCCACGGCGCCGCCGGTGATGAGCGCTCGAAGGTGGACCTGAGGCCGAAGGACGTGACGATCACCGTGGACCTGTCCGCGGGGCCGCACTCCGCCATCATCTTGACCACCGACCTGACCGCCGCCTACGTCCACGAGAATTCGGCCTACTCCACATGATCGTGGCCAGCGACAGGGTGAACGGCGACGGGCACCTGGTCGCGTCCGCCAAGGCGGCGACACTGATCGAGGCGCTGCCCTGGCTGAAGCAATTCCACGGCCGGACCGTGGTGATCAAGTATGGCGGCCACGCCATGACGGAGGAACCGCTGCGCCTGGCCTTCGCCCAGGACCTGGTCTTCCTCCGCTACGCCGGGCTGCGCCCGGTCGTGGTGCACGGCGGCGGCCCGCAGATCACCGAAGAGCTCGGCCGGCTCGGGGTGGAGTCCACGTTCACCGCGGGGCTCCGGGTCACCACGCCGGAGACGATGGAGGTCGTCCGGATGGTCTTGTCCGGCAAGGTGAACAAAGACCTGGTCGGCCTGATCAACCGGCACGGCCCGTTCGCCGTGGGCATGTCCGGGCAAGATGCCAGCACCTTCACCGCGATCCGCAAGGCGGCGGTCGTCGACGGCCAGACGGTCGACATCGGCCTGGTCGGCGAGATCGTGAAGACCGACTGCGGCGCGATCGAGGCGCTGCTGGCCGATGGCCGGATCCCGGTCGTGTCGAGCGTGGCCGGGGGACAGGACGGCGAGGTCTACAACGTGAACGCGGACACCGCCGCCGCCGCGCTCGCGGTGGCCCTCGGCGCGGCCAAGCTCGTGGTGCTCACCGACGTGGCGGGTCTGTACCGGGACTGGCCCTCGTCGGCCGAGGTGATCAGCCAGCTCACCGTGCCCGAGCTCGAGCGGCTGCTGCCCGGGCTCTCGGCCGGGATGATCCCCAAGATGGAGGCGTGCCTGACCGCCGTGCGCGGCGGCGTCCCGCACGCCCATGTCCTTGACGGCCGTCTCAGCCACGCCATCCTGCTCGAGATCTTTACCGATTCCGGCATCGGCACCATGGTCGTGCAGGAAGGAGCCCCGGAACAATGAGCGAAACCGAGTCGCTGCAGAAGCGGTTCGCGGCGGCGATCATGCCGAACTACGGCGTGCCCCCGGTGGCGATCAGCCGGGGCGCGGGCTGCCTGGTGTGGGACGCGGACGGGCGCGAGTACCTGGACCTGATCGCCGGGATCGCGGTGAGCTCACTCGGGCACGCCCACCCGGCCATCGTCGAGGCGGTCAGCCGCCAGGTCGCCGCCGTGGCCCACACCTCCAACCTCTTCCTGCACGAGCGCGAGATCGAGCTCGCCGAACGGCTGCTCAGCCTGCTCGCCGCGGACGGGCGGGTGTTCTTCGCGAACTCGGGCACCGAGGCCAACGAGGCCGCGCTCAAGCTCGTGCTCCGGATCCAGGGTCCGTCCCGGCCGGTCATCGTGGCCGCCGAGGGTGGCTTCCATGGCCGGACCCTGGGCGCGCTCTCGCTGACCGGCAAGGAGTCCATCCGGGCGCCGTTCGGACCGTACGGCCGGACCGTACGGTTCGTCCCCTACGGTGACGCCGACGCGCTGCGCGCAGCGGTCGGAGCTGACGTCGCGGCGGTCTTCCTCGAGCCCACCCTGGGGGAGAGCGGGGTCGTACCGCCCCCCGCGGGCTACCTGCCCGCCGCGCGCGAGATCTGCGACCAGGCCGGCGCGCTGCTGGTGCTCGATGAGATCCAGAGCGCGATCGGACGGACCGGGATCTGGTTCGCGCACCAGGCCGAAGGCGTGCGGCCCGACGTGCTGACCCTGGCCAAGGGGCTGGGCGGCGGGCTTCCGATCGGGGCCTGCGTGGGCCTCGGCGCCTGCGGCACTGGCTTTGCCAAGGGCGACCACGGTTCCACCTTCGGCGGCAACCCGGTCGCCTGCGCCGCGGCCCTGGCGGTGCTCGAGGTGATCGAGCGCGACGGCCTGCTGGCTCACGTCACCGATGTCGGCGCCCACCTGGCGGCGGGCCTGGAGGCGGTCAGGCATCCGCTGCTTGCGAGCGTGCGCGGCACCGGGCTCTGGCTGGCCCTGGTGCTGACGGCCGACGTGGCCGGGCAGGTGGAGGCGGCCGCCCGGCAGGCCGGGTTCCTGGTGAACGCGGTCCAGCCGAACGCGGTCAGGCTCGCGCCGCCGCTGATCTTGTCCGCCGCCCAGGCCGGCCAGGTCACCGCGGCGCTGCCCGGGATCCTCGACGCGATCCAGGGGGCGGCCTGATGCCGAGGCACTTCCTGCGGGACGACGATCTCACGCCCGATGAGCAGGCCGGGGTCCTCGACCTGGCCGAGGAGATGAAGAAGGACAGGTTCGGGTGGCAGCCGCTGGCCGGACCGCGCGCGGTGGCCGTGCTGTTCGACAAGCCATCGCTGCGCACCAGGGTGTCGTTCACCGTCGGCATCGCCGAACTCGGCGGGCACCCGCTCCTCATTGACACCCAGACGACCCACCTGGGCCGGGGCGAGACGATCGAGGACGTCTCCCGGGTGCTGACCCGGCAGGTCGCCGCGATCGCCTGGCGCACCTCCGGCCAGGAGCGGATCGAGGCGCTGGCCTCGGTCGCGACCGTACCGGTGGTCAACGCGCTCACCGATCAGTTCCATCCCTGCCAGGTCCTCGCCGACCTGCAGACGATCCGGGCGCACTACGGCTCGCTGGCTGGCCGGACGCTGACCTTCCTCGGCGACGGCGCGAGCAACATGGCGCGCTCTTACCTGCTCGGCGGGGCGACCGCCGGGATGCGGGTGCGCATCGGCTCACCGGAGACCTTCCGCCCCGGCCCCGCGGTCATGGCCGCCGCCGGACAGATCGCCCGCCAGAGCGGCGGGGAGGTCGCGTGCTACACCGACCCCCGGGTGGCGTGCCGGGACGCCGACGTGATCGCGACCGACGTGTGGACCTCGATGGGGACCGAAGGCGAGCGGGCGGAACGGCTGGCCGCCTTCGGCGCCGACGGGACCGGTGACTCCTACCGGCTGGACGGTCCGAAGCTGGCGCTGGCCCGGCCCGGCTGCCTGGTACTGCACTGCCTGCCGGCACACCGCGGTGAAGAGATCAGCGCCGAGGTGCTCGACGGGCCCAACAGCGTGGTCTGGGAGCAGGCGGAGAACCGGCTGCATGCTCAGAAGGCGCTGCTGGCCTGGCTGCTGGAGCGGGCATGAACCCGGCTACCCCGGTGACCAAGACGGCTAGGCACGCGCGGATCGCCGCCATCCTTGCCCGCGAGCAGGTCCGCTCGCAAGAGGAGCTGGCCGACCTGCTCGAGCGTTACGCCAGCGTGCACGTGACCCAGGCGACCCTGTCCCGGGACCTCGACGAGCTCGGCGTGGTGCGGCTGCGGGCCACCGGCGGCGCGCTCGTCTACGCCCTGCCGGAGGAACCGGGCGGCCCCGGCTCGCGCCCCGGCCCCGGTACCTCCCAGACCACCGGAGGCCTGGAGCCAGCCCAGACCTCGCAAGATCCGCAGGCTCCCTCGGGCCACCGCGGGCCCCAGAGGCAGCGGGTGCACACAGCGGAGTCGGCCCGGGACGCGCGGCTGGCCCGGTACCTGGGTGAGCTGATGACCTCGGCCGAGGCGAGCGGGAACCTCGTCGTCCTGCGGACACCGGCCGGGGCCGCGCAGTTCCTCGCCTCCGTCATCGACCATGCGGCCCTGCCGTCGATCCTCGGCACCGTCGCCGGGGACGACACGGTCCTGATCATCGCGCGTGACCCGGCGGGTGGCGACGCCCTGACGGCGGATTTCCTGCGCTGCGCCGAACGCCGACGATGATCGTCTCCGCCATCAACCACCCACCGCCGCGCCGCCCGCCAGTGCGACAAAACTGAGGCATTACTGCGATAGAAAGAAGAGCTGTGGAAGCACCGGGACAAGCTGCAGGGGATTCGGGCGACTCCGGGGGGGAGTCGACGCGGCTGTGGGGCGGACGGTTCGGTGCCGGACCCGCCGACGCGCTGGCCCGGCTATCCGTCAGCGTGCAGTTCGACTGGCGGCTGGCCCGGTACGATCTGCGCGCTTCCCAGGCGCACGCTCGCGTGCTGCACCGGGCCGGCCTGCTGACCGACGATGAGCTCAGCGCCATGCTCAAGGCTCTCGATGACCTGGACCGGGCGTGCGCGACCGGGGCGTTCCGGCCTACGATCACCGACGAGGACGTGCATACCGCGCTGGAGCGAGGGTTGCTCGAACGGCTCGGCGCGCTCGGCGGCAAGCTGCGGGCCGGCCGCAGCCGCAACGACCAGGTCGCCACCGACCTGCGGCTGTACCTGCGGGACAACGCCCGGCTGGTCGCGAGCAGGCTGGCCGAGCTCGAGACCGCGCTGATCGACCAGGCGGCGGGATGCGGTAATGTGGCCGCCCCCGGCATGACCCACCTGCAGCATGCCCAGCCGGTGCTGTTCGGCCACCAGCTGCTCGCGCACGTCCAGGCGTTCGCCCGCGACGTCGGCCGGCTGCGGGACGGGGACAAGCGCGCCGCGGTCAGCCCGCTCGGGTCCGGTGCGCTGGCCGGGTCCTCGCTGCCGGTCGATCCGCAGGTGCTCGCCGCCGAGCTCGGTTTCGCCGAAGCGGCGCCGAACTCCATGGACGCGGTCAGCGACCGTGACTTCGCGGCCGAATTCTGCTTCGCCGCGGCGCTGATCGGGGTGCACCTGTCCCGGCTCGGCGAGGAGATCGTGCTCTGGTCGTCGGCGGAGTTCGGCTGGGTCGAGATCGACGACGCCTATGCGACCGGTTCCTCGATCATGCCGCAGAAGAAGAACCCGGACGTGGCCGAGCTGGCCCGGGGCAAGGCGGGCCGCCTGATCGGCGGGCTGACCGGCCTGCTCGTCACGCTGAAGGGCCTGCCGCTCACCTACAACCGGGATCTGCAGGAGGACAAGGAGCCGGTCTTCGACGCGGTCGACACGCTCCTGCTCGTGCTCCCGGCCATGGCCGGCCTGATCGCGACGCTGCGGATCAATCCCGACAAGCTGAGTCGCGGCGCGTCGGTCGGGTTCACGCTCGCCACTGACCTGGCCGAGTACCTGGTGCGCCGCGGCGTCCCGTTCCGTGAGGCGCATGAGGTGGTCGGGCACCTGGTGGTGTGGTGTCAGGTCCACGACCGCGACCTGGACGAGGTGAGCGACGCTGATCTGGCCAAGGTCTCGGAGTACCTGACGCCCGACGTCCGCCAGGTGCTGACGGTCGAGGGCGCCCTGGCGGCGCGTCAGGGCCACGGCGGTACGGCACCGGAACGGGTCGCCGAGCAGCTCGTCGCGTTGCGGGCGACGGTCGAGAGCCACGCCGCCTGGGCGCAGGACGTGGGGTAGCGGTAGGTGCCGATCTCGCGTGACTTCTTTGCCCGGCCTGCCGCCGAGGTCGCGCCGGAGCTGCTCGGCTGCGTCCTGGAGCACGAGACGGCGGCCGGCCTGGTCGCGATCGAGCTCACCGAGGTCGAGGCGTACGCCGGCCAGACCGATCCGGCGTCCCATGCCTACCGGGGCCAGACCCGGCGGAACGCGGTCATGTTCGGGCCGCCCGGCCACGCCTACGTGTATTTCACCTACGGCATGCACTTTTGCGTAAACCTGGTCTGCCGGGGGGAGGACAGCGCGTCCGCGGTCCTGCTGCGGGCGGGGGCGGTCATCGAGGGGGAGAACCTGGCCCGGGCGCGGCGGTCCCGCCGCAACCCCGGCGGCGCCCCGGATACGCCGGATCAGGCCCGGCTCGCCCCGCGTGACCTGGCTCGCGGGCCGGCCAGGCTCTGCCGGGCGCTCGACATCGACAGGTCGCTGGACGGTGTGGACGTCTGCGCAGCGTCGGCGGCGCTCCGGGTCCGGGCGCCAGGGACAAGCCCGGGCGCAAGCACCACGGCTCGTTCTCCAGACATCGTCTGCGGGCCCCGGGTCGGAGTCTCCATGGCGGCCGAGGTGCCATGGCGGTTCTGGTTCGCGGGCGAGCCGACCGTCTCGGTGTACCGGCCGCATGTCCCGCGACACCGCAAACTGGTTACCCCCTAGCGATCCGAAGATGGCACCATGCAGGCGTGGACGACATCATCGACGAACTCTCCTGGCGGGGTCTGCTCGCCGTTACGACCGACCTCGACGAGCTGCGGGCGGCGCTGAATTCCGGTCGGGTCACGGTGTACTGCGGCTTCGATCCGACCGCTCCCGGGCTGCACATCGGGAATCTCGTGCAGCTGGTGACGCTGCGCCGCCTGCAGCTCGCCGGGCACTGCCCGATCGGGCTGGTCGGCGGGGCGACCGGACTGATCGGCGACCCGAGCGGCAAGTCGGCCGAGCGGGTGCTGAACCCGCGGGAGGTGGTGGACCAGTGGGTGCAGCGGATCCGCGGTGAGGTATCCCGGTTCCTCGACTTCGACGCCGGCCCGGCCAGCGCGCTGATCGTGAGCAACCTGGACTGGACCGGGCCGATGCCGGTGCTTGAGTTCCTGCGAGATATCGGCAAGCACTTCTCGGTCAACCGGATGCTGGACCGGGAGTCGGTCAAGGCCAGGCTGGAAGCCGGCGGGATCAGCTACACCGAGTTCAGCTACCAGCTACTCCAGGCGCTGGACTACCTGGAGCTTTACCGGCGGTACGGCTGCACCGTGCAGGTCGGCGGCAGCGACCAGTGGGGCAACCTGGTCGCCGGGGTCGGGCTGATCAGGTCGGTGCAGGGGGCGTCCGTGCACGCGCTGGCCACGCCGCTGATCACCAAGCCGGATGGGACCAAGTACGGCAAGACCGAGGGCGGAGCCATCTGGCTCAGCGCCGACCTGATGCCGCCGTACGTGTTCTACCAGTTCTGGCTGAACGTGTCCGACGCGGAGGTGCCCGGTCTGCTGCGGGTATTCAGCTTTCGGTCACGGGAGGAGATCGAACAGCTGACGCGCGAAAGCGCCGAACGGCCGGCCGGCCGGGCGGGCCAGCGCGCCCTGGCGCAGGAGATGACCACGCTCGTCCACGGCGCCGAGGAAACCCGTCGCGCGATCGCGGCCAGCCAGGCCCTGTTCGGCCGCAGCGACCTGGCCGAGGTAGACGAGCAAACCCTCGCCGCCGCGGTGGCGGAAGTACCTTCCGTTCAGGTGTTCGCCGGGGCCGCCCGGCCGGCCGTCGTCGACCTGATGGCCGAGCTCAAGCTCGTACCGAGCAAGTCAGCGGCCAGGAGGGCGATTGCGGAGGGCGGTGCGTACCTGAACAACCGCAAGGTGACGTCGGAAGACGCGGTGCCCGGCCGTGAGGATTTGCTGCATGGTCGTTACCTGATCCTGCG
>OBLU010006311.1_pt1 | contig 10554 bp, 10 predicted proteins | sample 1518681 | NCBI WGS metagenome assembly OBLU01 (sample SAMEA3539304, study PRJEB22396) | soil metagenome | biome: tundra; feature: field; material: soil | place: USA | collected 2010-05 | depth 0.15 m
CTGTCGTTGCGACGATCACGCGCCGCGCTTTGGTGTACAACATCCGCGATTTGTATCCGGATATGGCCGTTGGCGGAGATATTGTGCGTCACGGGCTCGCCGTACGCCTCTGGGAGCGCATGCATCGTTGGGCGCTGCGCCGGGCGTCACGCGTAATTGCTTTAGGCGACGATATGCGCGAGCGGATCATCAGAAAAGGGATTGATCCGGCGCGTGTCGTGGTTGTCCGTGACGGAGTGACTGCACCGAGCGAACTGCCTCCGCCGGCGCATCCGGTATCACAGGAAATTCGCGGAAGACTGCACTTCGTCGCGCTGCACGCGGGTAATTTAGGATTTTACGGCGCGTGGGACACGCTTATCGAAGCGGCGCGGCAGTTGAGCGCCGACGCGAACGGCGCAGGAATCGGCATGGTATTCGTTGGAGAAGGAGCACAGAAAGCACGAATGGTGGCCTCAGCCGGTGACACGCCCGCCGTCCGCTTCCTGCCGTTTCGCCCGGCCAGCGAAATTCCTTACGTGCTGGGCGCGGGAGATGTACACATTGTCACGGTGAAGCGTGGCCTGGAGGGAGTAATCGTACCGAGTAAGCTGTATCCGATTCTTGCGGCGGGAAAGCCCGTCTTAGCAGTTTCCACGCCGATTACAGACGTTGCACGCATTATTACGAGAGCCGGCTGCGGCATGGTCGTAGACCCCGACGATCCGGCGGGAGTGGCCCAGGCGATTCGTGAGCTGGCTGCGCACCCCGAACGTGTTGCCGAGATGGGAAAGCGCGCGAGGGCCATCGCTTCGGACTATGATAAATTGACTGAGCTTAAAAAATTCGTGAACGTGATCGAGGGGGATTTCCAGGAATGACAGGGAACGGATTTTGGTCGGGCCGCAGTGTGTTAATTACGGGTGGAACCTCATTCATCGGCTCCAGCATCGCGGACCGTCTGATCGAGCGCGGCGCAAAGGTGCGCATTGTGGACGACCTTTCGAGTGGCCGGCTCGAAAATGTGCGCGGCCATCTGGCCAACGGCAAGATTGAATTTCTGCAGGCGGATTTGCGCGAGCCGGGTGTGACTCGCGCGGCGATGCAGGGTATTGACACGGTGTTTCATCTGGCTGCGGACCACGGCGGGCGCGGCTACGTGGATCTGCATCAGGCAGGCCCGGCATCGAATTTCTTTCTCGATGGATTGGTTTTCGCGGAAGCGCTGAAAGCAAAAGTGCGCAAAGTTGTTTTCGCATCTTCCGGCTGCGTTTATCCAAATTTCATGCAGGCCGATACCACCAAGGAACTTTACCTCACCGAAGATTTGACCAAGGGTCCCAACGACGCCGACAACATGTACGGCTGGGCGAAGTTGATGGCGGAATTTACGCTGCAAGCCTATGTAAAAGAACATGGATTGAAAGCCGCGTCGTGCCGCTATTTCACTGTTTACGGTCCGCGAGGCGTGGAAAATCACGCCGTCATCGCGATGATCGCGCGCGCGTTCGTCAAACAGGATCCCTTTGAAGTTTGGGGCGACGGCACGCAAATTCGCAATTGGACGTACATTGACGACATTGCCGAAGGCACGATTTTGTGTGGCGAAAAAATTGACGATGGCACCGCCGTGAATCTAGGCACCATGGAACGCGTCCGCGTGATTGACGCTGTGAATATGGTCTGCGAGTTCGCCGGATATCAGCCTAAAATCAAATTATTAAAGGATATGCCCACCGGCCCGCTAAATCGCGTGGCGGATAATTCTCTGGGCAAGAAACTTCTCGGGTGGCAGCCTAAGGTTGCTTTCCGCGACGGCCTGAAGCGCACCATGGACTGGTATTTTTCGACGAAGGACCGCCAGCAAGTGGCGAAAGTTTTTTCGGATCATCAACTCACCGAGCGGTAGCCGGCGGACCGAGCGAGGACGGCTAAATGGAAAATGGCTTTCTGGCATTCACCATCGCGCTGGTAGCGTCGCTTTCCTTGACGATACCCGTGCGCCAGTTGGCGCTTCGTGTCGGTTTTGTAGATTTACCCGGGCCGCGCAAAGTCCACGCAGCTCCAATTCCATTGCTCGGCGGTCTGGCAATGTATTGCGGCGTTGTGCTGGCGCTGATGATTGCCGTGGGCCCTTCCGCGCGCTCTCAGATGCTCGGAATTTTTCTTGGCGCCACCCTGGTTGGATTGGTCGGTGTGATGGACGACGGCGACCTTCTGCATCATCAGGTGAAATTATTCCTGGGAATGCCCGGGGCGGCGCTCATTCTGGTTGCGTCCGGTGTGCGCATGGAATTCTTTGAAACTTTTCGTCCCGGCCGTACGGCGGAATATGCCGATATTCTTCTGACAATTTTTTGGGTCGTCGCCGTTACTGCCTCGTTCAGCATCTTCGATCACATGGATGGCCTGTGCGCAGGCATTGCAGCGATCGCATCCTTTTTCTTCGCGGTTTATGCGGTTTGGGAAGGCCAGTCCCTCGTACTTACGCTGGCTGCGGCGGTAATGGGCGCATCGCTAGGATTTCTGTTGTGGAATTTCAAACCCGCCAAAATCTTTATGGGCGATGGCGGAGCCATGTTTCTAGGATTTTTGATGGCCACGCTGGCGGCCAAAATGCGTTTCTCAAACATGCACCACCGCATCAGTTGGATTGTGCCGCTGCTCATCCTCGCAGTGCCAATTTTCGATACAACTCTGGTCACAATTTCCCGTTCGCGCCGCGGGCTGCTTCCATTCGCCGCGCCCGGCAAAGACCACGCTTCCCATCGCCTCGCGAATCTGGGTATGGGACAGCGAAGCGCCGTTCTCGTCATGTATGGCGCAGGTATCGCTTTCGGACTGCTCGCGCTGTCGGTCAGCCGCCTATCCATAACCGGAGCGTACGCAGCCGGAGCAGGCGCACTCGTAACAATTGGGATCGCCGTATTCCTTCTCGAGCGCGCTCCATTCGAGCGGCAACAAAAAAAGCCCGCTCCGCACTGAGCCCTCAGCATTCTTCAGCTGAAGTGCCACTCCCTTCAGCGTTGCTCCAATGGTTTGCGCCACCTTTTGATTCGGTTATACTCACGCACACCCTCTTTCGAGTGTCTCGGTACCCATACCTCGTTGGGGGTGTTGCAGTATGAGCGCGCCGATTCCCAGCTTTGGAACACTGGAATCGCGTGAGTTGCAGGAACGAACCGGTCCGGTAGCGCTGGGTGTGCGTAGAAAGAGGTTTGGTGGCGTCCGCAAGCGGTAATCCAAAAAGCGTAGCCATAGTAGGCGGATCAGTTGCTGGCATGTACACTGCCAGCCTCCTGGCGCGCGGCGGAGCACGCGTCGAACTGCTGGAGCGCGCCGAACGGCTCGATCCTATTTCCAGAACGCTTATCGTCACCAGTCACATGCGGGATTTGCTGGGCGCAGCGGGCGAGTCGTGCGTTGTAAATGAAATCAAACGTTTTGAGTTATTCACCGACGGTCGCGCCGCCACCATTGACCTAAAGCGTCCTGACCTGATCATCGAGCGCGCCACCCTAATTCGTAGTCTTGCCGCGCAAGCACAAAACGACGGCGTTCAAATCCATTTGGGACGCAAATTTTTGAGCTTGGAAGGCACCGACAAAGGGATTCGTCTGCACTCTGAACGCGGAGCAGATGGCGTGAAGGAGGATTTGGAGTCCGGAACGGTGGTTGGCGCGGACGGCGCCGCCAGCAAAGTAGCCGAAGCCGCCGGCTGGCCTCGGCAGAAAACCGTGCCGCTGGTTCAGGCCATCGTGAAATTGCCCTCCGACTATCCAGCTGGCACTGTGCGCGTGTGGTTTATCCCTGACGATACGCCCTATTTCTACTGGCTGATTCCTGAGTCCAACGGCCGCGGCGCCCTCGGTCTGATCGGCGAAGATGGCGCCCAGACACGTCGCGTACTTGAAAGCTTCTTGGAGAAAAAACATTTCGAGCCGCTCAGTTTTCAGGGTGCGCGCATTCCCGTTTATACCGGATGGGTTCCTGTGGAACGGGCCGTCGGCGGCGGCCGCGTTTATTTAGTGGGCGATGCCGCCGGCCAGGTGAAGGTCACAACCGTCGGCGGAATTGTAACCGGCGTGCGCGGCGCCGAAGGTGTAGCCGAAGCGATTTTGAATGGCGGACGCAGCCGCAAGCTTTCTGCGCTGCGCCGCGAACTCAATCTGCATCTCTTGATTCGCCGCGCCCTCCACCATTTTCAGCAAGCCGACTACAGCCGCCTCGTGGATCTTCTGAACTCGCCCGCGAAAACTTCGCTCAGCACTTACACTCGAGACGAAGCCGCTCGCGTCCTATGGCACATCTGTCGCAATCAGCCGCGCCTTTTGCTGCTCGGTCTGCGCGGATTGCTGATGCGCAATTCGATCGCGCCGCCGCAGCGTCCGTAGTGCACAATTCCAACGCATTCTGCAGTTAACGAATCTGGCCAGCCTTCAGAATTTGCGCTTTGACGAAACCTCCGCTTCGGCGAAAATAGCTTCGGAGATTTCATCTCATTCACACGACAGGGGTAGCGCGTGCGCATTTCAGTAATCGGCTGCGGATATGTGGGGCTTGTGTCAGGTGCTTGCCTGGCCGCCATCGGTCACGACGTAATTTGCGCGGATAGCGACGATTCCAAAATCCGCAAATTAAATTCTGGCGAAGTTCCCATTTACGAAGAGCATCTCGACAAAGTGATTGAAGCCGCCCGCGGCGCCGGAAGGCTTTCCTTCACAAATAGTGTGGCCGAAGCCGTTCGCTCCGGAGACGCGATTTTTATTTGCGTGGGCACCCCGCCACTCGCCGATGGCGGCGCCGACCTGAGCGCCATCGAAAATGTTGCGCGTGTGATTGCCTCGGAAGCCCGCACCCCAAAACTCGTAATCGAAAAAAGCACAGTGCCCGTGCAAACAGGCCAGCAGGTCAAGCGCGCCTTACAGGTTTATGGGCGCGATCACGGCGCCACTTTCCGCGTGGCATCCAACCCGGAGTTTCTCCGCGAAGGTACCGCCGTCGGAGACCTGCTTCATCCCGACCGCATTGTTGTCGGCGTTGAAGACGCCGAATCAGAACGCCAGCTCCGCGAAATCTATCAGCCGATCATGGACGGCAAATTCAAATGTCCGATCCATGCACAGGGCTGCCCGCCATTGGCGCCCGCCCGTTTCATCGTGACAACCATCAACAGCGCCGAATTAATCAAGCACGCTTCCAATTCATTTCTCGCGCTGAAAATCTCCTACGCGAATCTAATTTCCGATTTGTGCGAAAAACTCGGCGCGAATGTGGATGAGGTAACTCACGCCGTCGGAATGGACCCCCGCATCGGTCCGCAGTTTTTGCGCGCAGGCATCGGGTTCGGCGGTTTCTGCCTGCCGAAAGACGTGCAGGCCTTCATCCGCTTGGCCGAACGCGCGGGCGTGGATTTTTCCATGTTGAAAGAAGCCGAACGCGTTAACAAGCGCCGGATTGACGAATTTGTGGAACGCGTCCACGGCGCCCTCTGGATCGTGAAGGAAAAAAAGATCGGCGTACTCGGCCTCGCCTTCAAGGCAAATACCGACGACATTCGTTTCTCTCCCGCCATCGACGTAATTGGCCGCTTGCTCAACGAGGGCGCGCGCATCTCCGCTTCGGATCCTCAAGCCATTGACCGCACCCGCTCGCTTTATCCGGATCTAACCTATTCGGCCGATCCTTATGCGACAGCGAAAGGTGCGGAAGCCCTGCTGATTCTGACGGAATGGCCCGAATACCGTGCACTGGACTGGAAACGCATCCGCGGCTTGATGATGCGCCCGCTCGTGCTGGATGGCCGAAACCTTCTCGAACCGGTGAAAATGTCAGAACTGGGTTTCGAGTATCATTCCTTCGGCAGGCCCGGCACCCCGGTCACCACTCCGACGCACTAACTGGCTGGCCGCGCCATCGGAACGGCGCGAATGCTTCTAAGAAGCTATTCACCCTTCTACAGCATTCAATGGATGGGATAATTACCCCGCTCGTTCGACAATTTGAGGTGTTTCTTGAATTGGAGGAATCTATGAAGAAATTCTTCGGTCTCTTTTTTGTTTTGCTTCTCGTAGTGGCTGCGGGCGCGTTTGCGCAACGCGGTAATCAACAACATCGCGGAAACGGTGGCCACGTTCCTCCACCGCCTCCCGCCAGGGCCCAGGGCGGCCAGGCTGACGTACATCGATATCAGAGCGGCAAAGTAGACGAAAGGCCGCACGTTAGCAATGATCATTGGTATGGCCACGCCGACGGTAACGATGCGCGGTTCCACCTGGATCGACCCTACCAGCATGGCCGGTTCACGGATTTCGGTCCGTCGCACCCCTATCGCTTCGCCCGATTTGACCTCGGTCTCCATCGCTTCTGGTTTAACGGTGGATTCGGTTTTGAAATCGCGCCGTGGGATTGGGAATATGCCGCTGACTGGTGCTGGACTTGCCCCGACGACATCGTTGTCTATGACGACCCGGATCATCCAGGTTGGTACTTGGTTTACAACACTGAAACGGGCGTCTACGTTCACGCCCAGTATATCGGTCAATAACGCGGCAGCTTCATAGCCTTTGATCGGTTGGGCCCGGCCTCGCAAAACGGGGCCGGGTATCCTGCGGACCACTTACTTAAGGCGGAGTTTTATCTGTGTGTCGCCACTTGCTCGCGGAAGTAAGCAAGCGTCGATTTCAGTCCTTCTTCCAGCCCCACCTTTGGTTCCCAGTTTAATATTCGTTTTGCTTTGGTGATGTCCGGACAGCGTTGTTTCGGATCGTCTTGCGGCAGCGGCTTAAATTCGATTGCAACCTTCGCGCCGGTCATCTTCACAATGCGCTTAGCAAATTCAAGAATCGTAATTTCCTGCGGGTTGCCGATGTTTGTGGGCAAATGTTCGTCCGATTCCAACAGGCGGCAAATGCCTTCGATCAAATCCGAAACGTAGCAGAAGCTTCTCGTCTGCTTTCCTTCGCCGTAAACCGTAAGCGCCTGGCCCGTCATGGCCTGATACACAAAATTCGGCAGCGCGCGTCCGTCATTCAATCTCATCCGCGGCCCATACGTATTAAAAATTCGCACGATGCGCGTGTCCACTCCATGATAGCGGTGATACGCCATGGTGATCGCTTCGGAGAATCTTTTGGCTTCATCATAAACGCCGCGCGGCCCCACCTGATTCACATGGCCCCAGTATGTTTCCGGCTGCGGACTTACTTCCGGATCGCCGTAACATTCCGACGTGGAGGCCATCAGAAATTTCGCGCCTTTCGCCATAGCCAGTCCCAGCGCGTTGTGCGTTCCGAGCGACCCCACCTTCAGCGTCGGAATCGGATGCTTCAAATAATCGACGGGACTTGCCGGTGACGCGAAATGCAGCACGGCTTCCACGGGCCCGGGCACATCGATGTGTTTCGTCACATCGTGCAGGACCGTCCGAAATCTGGGGCCGAATTTCGGATGTGAAATAATGTGCGCGATATTTGCTTCCTGTCCGGTGATCAGGTTGTCGATGCACAACACATCCCATCCGCGCTCCAACAGCGCATCGCTAAGATGCGAACCCAGAAATCCCGCGCCTCCTGTAATCACCGCACGCATCAATCGTTCCTCCTCGGATCAGTACCGCCCTAGGATTCTAGCTCGCTTCGACGCCTGCCCATAGCGCGCTTCACAATATCCGTTTCCGCATTGACAATTGACCATCGCTCGGCCGAAAGGTAGGATGCCGCACGATGAATAAACACTCCACCAAACAATCTATCCTCCTACACGCACAAGCCGGCTCGATTCTGTGACCACGCTCGGTGTGGGCCGCCGTCGGCGTCGTCGTTGGCTCATCGTTATAGGACTTCTGCTCGTCCTCGGTATTGCGGGTACTTGGATTTTTCTGCGCATTGGTACGTGGCTCGTCGTGGAAGATCCGCTCACGCCGGCTCCCGTCGCTGTCGTGCTCAGTGGAGGAATGCCTGCCCGCGCTCGCGAAGCAGCGGCTATTTATCGCACGGGAAACACACAGCAGGTTTGGATTACGCATCCCGCCGACGCCACTGAAGAAATGCACGAGATCGGCATCGATTACCTGGGCGAAACGTTTTACAACCAGAGCGTCCTCTTACATCTTCACGTGCCCATTGAAGCGACCCGCGTGTTGGATCCCGAAATTTACAATACGCAAGACGAGGTGCGCGTGATTTCGCAGCAGGCCCGCGCCGCCGGAATTCACAGCGTCATCATTGTTACGTCCAAAGCGCACACCCGCCGCGTGCACGCCGTCTGGAAGAAACTCGTTGGTTCTGATCCCGCATTAATTGTCCGCTACGCTCGCGAAGATCCTTTCGATCCCCAGCACTGGTGGCGCCAAACGCCCGACGCGCTTCAGGTTGTCCGCGAAATTTTGGGCCTCGCAAATGTGTGGACGGGGTTCCCCCTGAAACACGGAAAGCCCTGACGGCCTATTTCGGCGCGTCCGTGCTGGTGTGATCGTGAACGATCCGCCACCCTTCCGGAAATCGCCGCGCAACCAGAGTAAATATTCCGCCCACCGGCCCGCTATCGCGATTCAAATGCCAGCGTCCGAGAATCAGCGCCGCATCATTTCCAAGTGGCGTAATCTCAATTTCGCTGAAGTCCAGATGCCCCATCGCCGCCCTGTCCGGATAATTCTTATGATAGTGATCCAGCACGGTTTGCCAACCGCGCGAAACTCCCGAAGTACCCGCGAATGTCGTCTCTTCCGACTTCCAGTATCCCTGCATAAATCCGTCAATATCTCCACGATTCCAATCCGCCGCTTGCGCTGTCAGCAGCGCGCGCAATGCCGAATCCGCGTCTTGTGCTTTTTCCTGCTGCGCGCCGGCGGAAATAAATCCCGCCGCATTCGCCACCACAATTCCCTCGCGCAAAGTCACCGCGGCGAATGCCACCGCCGCCCCAAGCAGCGTCCCCAATAGAACTGTTCGGTACGCGTGCATCAGATCACCTCCTGAAATATCTCCTTATTTCCGAATAGATTAGGGTGCCCGGAAACTCCACATTCCCGCAACTCCGCTCTTGAAAACCACTGTCCTCTGGTACGTCAGTCCCATTGTTCAGGCAGTGTATATTTGTTTAACTATCCTCACTGACGTGGTGAAGCGTTCATTTCTTGAGCTTTTTCTTTCACTTCTCGCGTTCGCCCGGTTTTCCATCTGTGCCGGAAGGGCGTTCAGATTGGGCGCAGAGCGCCCATAGCGATAGTTCTACCGCGGATGGTACTAAGGCTCCATTGCTGTCCGCATATGGCACAGGCACAATAGGTTCGTGAGGCTGTCATGATTAGCGTAGTGATGTTGATCGCAGCTTTGGTCGGTTTGCTACAGTTCGGCGTCTCTTATTGGCGCTCGATGCTGGCCAGCACCGCAGCACAGCCCCTTTCTGAGCGATTCTGCACCGCGAGCGGCCTGCGACATGGCAGGCCCAGCGGGGGTGATTTCAGCACTATCCTCAGCCTACACAGGCTAACCCCCGGCCTGGATAACCAGCCCAGCCGTCTGCATGGCCTCCAGGCTTATTACTCCGTCGTGGATGCCCTGCACAACCTGCCGGTCCTGAACCAGTGGGCTCACTCGGAAATGAACACCTGCGCGCGCTACCTTGCCGTACTTGTCGACCAGCGCCTTTCCAACAATCTGGCCTGCGCCGCCGAAATGCGCTCCTGCTAGCGCGACGTTCACAGCTCCGGCGGGTCTGCGACCCGCCTGCCTCCGCTGGAAATATCTAGTCCGAATGCTTTCCCCGGAATTGCGAGCAATTTATTCTATTTGTCTAATTCGCGGCCATAAATGAACTCGTCTTCTCATAGACTTCATTTGCCGCCGCCGCTACCTGCTCCACCTGCGCCTTCAATTCCGTCGTGTCCACAACTCTGATTGACGTGTCGGTTCTCACAAAGAAATCGCCGTCGTCATCAATTCCAATCTTTACGCGGTCCAGCGAATGGTTCAGACGCAACGCCGCCAGCATAAACTCCGGCGTCATCTTCAATCTTGCCTTCGGCGCAACAGTCACAAAAATCACCAGCAGATCGCCGCCGATGGAAAGAATCACCTTGATGTTCTTCATGCTTGTGCCCGTGCGCTCAACGGACCACACATCCGGCCGGAACTGCGTAAATTGATAACCTGAGCCTTGCAGGACTTGCAGTATCTTCGTCGCGCCCGGGCTGACCGCCGCGTTTTGCGCAAATGCTCCCGCGCCGGAAAACACCACACTCGTGATCACAAGAAACACGACAACAGCACGAAAGCGAAGCATCATTGATTTATTCCTCCGTTTGGCGGGCCGCATGCTCTGTCTGAAAGTCCGCACACGCATCGTAGTCCCGCTCCAACAAATCAGGTACGAAAATTTACAAGACTCGGTGAGCGCCGCTTCGCTGTCGTTGGGGGCGCTGCTTGCTGCGCCCTGCTCTTGTCTCTGCTTGCCTCTCTCCGCTCCCGGCCGCACAACACCGCGGTCGGCTCCGCAACCGTAGGTATCTTTTGTAGGATGTGATTACTTGATGGCGGATTTTGGCGCGGCGTGAAAACTTTCGAGCGCAGAGGC
>OBLU010006315.1_pt1 | contig 10550 bp, 7 predicted proteins | sample 1518681 | NCBI WGS metagenome assembly OBLU01 (sample SAMEA3539304, study PRJEB22396) | soil metagenome | biome: tundra; feature: field; material: soil | place: USA | collected 2010-05 | depth 0.15 m
GCCGGCGAACAGGGCTTCATCCAGCCGGTGAAGTTTAAGAGCCGCAAACTGGTGGAGAGCGGGTGCAGCCTGGAGTTGATCCGCTCCGGCAAGGCGGAACGCCTGACGCTGGGCGAAGACGCCATCATCGGTGTCCGCGTGGATCCGGCCGAATCGGTGGAAGCGCCGCTGGTGTTCGCAGGCTATGGGCTGGTGGTGCCGGAGGCCAAGTTCGACGATTTCGCCGGACTGGATTTGCGCGGCAAGATCATCGTTACGATTGCGGGTGGCCCGTCCGACATTGCGCCGCCTTTGAAATCGCACTACCAGTTCGTCAGTGAGCGGGCGCGTTTCCTGAAGCAGGCGGGCGTGGCCGGCATGGTGACCATCCAGAATCCGCGCACGGCTGACATTCCGTGGAGCCGGATGGCCACGGCGCGTTTCCAGGAGGCTATGAGCCTGGCTGACCCGACGCTTTCCGACGACGCGGGTTTGAAGATCGGGGTCACCATGAATCCGGAACATGCTGATCAATGGTTCGCCGGATCTGGCCACGATCTCAAGGAACTGTTAGCGCTGGTGGATGCCGGTAAGCCTCTGCCGCGCTTTCCTCTCAGGCCCACCCTGCGCGCCAAAGTGAAGGTGGAGCGGCACGATTTGGAATCGCAGAACGTGGTGGGAGTCCGGCCGGGCAGCGATGCCTCGTTGAAAAACGAGTATGTGGTGCTTTCGGCGCACCTGGACCATGTAGGCGTCGGGGAGCCGATCAACGGCGACCGCATTTATAACGGCGCGATGGACGACGCCAGCGGCGTGGCATCACTGCTGGATATCGCGGCTGCGCTCAATGAAAACAAGACGCAGACCAAGCGGTCGCTGCTGTTCGTGGCGGTGACGGGAGAAGAGAAGGGGCTCCTGGGCTCGCGCTATTTCGCGGCGCATCCCACAGTGGCCCTGAGTTCGCTGGCGGCGGACCTCAACATGGACATGTTCCTTCCGCTCTACCCGTTGCACCTGCTCACGGTGTGGGGGTTGGGCGAGTCGGACCTGGGGGACCTGGCGCGACGCGTCTCGAAGTCGCTGGATGTGGAGGTGCAGGACGATCCCCAACCGCAGCGTAATGTCTTCATCCGCAGCGACCAGTACAGCTTCATTCGAAAGGGCGTGCCGTCGCTGATGATGGCGTTCGGGGCCAAGCCCGGTTCGAAGGAAGAGCAGATCGCCAAGACGTGGTTGACCAACCGTTACCACGCACCGTCGGACGATCTGAACCAACCGGTGGACCTGAAAGCCGCCGGCCAGTACAACCGGCTGATGATGACGCTGGCCGAAGCTGTGGCAAATAACCCGGCACGGCCGAAGTGGAAGGCGGATAGTTTCTTCCGCCGATTCGCGCAGTGACGGCGGCGTGGGACCTCCAGCACTGCAAAGTGCCCTTTCGTGGCTACCGATATTGTCCCCTTAACGTTCCTGGGTCGCCCAGGCCGTGTGCTCATGCTACGATCAACCGCATGACATTACCCGCTCCTGTCCCCGAGATCCCCGCGGCCAACGTCGACAAAGCCGCAGCCTACTATGTCAACACGCTAGGCTTCACCTTCGATTGGGGGGACGACCAAGGCGGCATTGCAGGCATCTCAAGGGGGAATTGCAGACTGTTTATCACCAATCGCTCCTTCCGAGAGTCCTACGGCAACATAGGCCCTATCCTTTTCTGGCTCAATCTCGACAGCAAGGCTGAGGTGGACGAACTCTTCGCACAGTGGAAGGCCGCGCAAGCGAAGATCGTTTCCGAGCCCGAGGACAAACCGTGGAAGCTGCGCGAGTTTATGGCCGCCGATCTTGATGGCAACCTCATTCGTGTCTTCTATGATTTCCGGAACGACATGTAAAAGAAACGACACATCGCGTAAAGGGTTTTGAGTCGTCACTCCCTGACACACCGAACGGAAAATGCTCCCCGCTTCTCGCCACCGCTTTGACGATGGAGGGCCTGCCCGCCCCGACCAAAGTTGTAGAACCATCCACTGGCCGGATCACTCTCGTACCGGCCGCGGGTGTTGGCAAACGGGAGAGTACCGGCGGCCCTCACTTTGCCAGCGTCAACGTTCTCGTGCAAAACGCATCGTTCGGTTTGGCCCCGGAAAACACCAGCGTCATCGTCAGCCCGTCCTTTGAAATCCACTTGGCAGGCAGGCGATACCCATGCGTGCCCGCCACGTCCCACTGGCGGTGCAAAACCGTGGTCCACGGACCCCACGGCTCGGGCGCGTCGAAAAGCCCCCACCCTCCCGCATGATCGTATCCCAAGGCCATCAGATACCGCCCGATTCCGGCGTCGTACACCACGTCGACGCGCTGGCAGTTCGCCGAATATTGAAATACGGCGCCCCGGCGCGTGACGTCCGCCGTCCAGACCGGCCGCCCGCCGGCGTCGACCCGTTCGTAAAACTCCCAGGCTCCGCGCTCGCGAATCCGGTCCTTCGCTACTCGGGCCAGCACCAGACCGTTGTCACTTTCGTACGCCGACGGCCCATCCTGCGAGTAGGTGTAAACGAAGCCGTCACGCGCGCCCGCATAGTTTCGTCCGAAATTGAGAAAGGCCGGAGATCCAAAGCCGGCCTCCATCTTGAATCCCCATTGCCAGGTCCTGCCCCTATCCTGCGACCACAGCAACTGCGCATTCGCCACGTTACGCACCCACAGGTACAGAACGCCACCCACCATCAGGATCCCGCTGGCCTTCGGGCTATTCACCCCGCCGCCTGTCCGCTCCCCATCCGAGTGCAAATTCGCGCCGCGATAATCGTCGGGACCGCCGGTGATGCGCGCGAATCCCATACCCAGTTTTTTCTCCACATGGGGCTCGAAGCCGAATCCATCACCATACGACGTGTACTGCGCATCGTCCTCGCCCCACGTCAAAGGCCAGTTATCGCTGTCGATCGCTCTGCGCCGGATCTCTTTCCCGAACACGGCGTGACGGATCACTGCGCTCGGCGGATAGGGAGACTGCACCGTTACCGCCTCCATCAGCGGCTTTACCACCAGCTCGTAAACGGGCCCCCAGAAACCGGACGCGGTATCACCCAACGCATCCCCGTTGCGCACCACGATCAGATCCAGGCTAGGCGCTGCGACAATGACCTGGTGGCTGGCGCCTGCACCCGCGAATGCGTCGTGCGGCGCCGCCGGCCAGATACCGTCTGAGTTGGTGTACCACGCCAGCCCCGATGCTGGCGCGGGATCGGTCACGCTACGCGCTGGACGCGGCATCCCTTGATCGCTCAGCACCTTCTTGACAACGTCGCGCCGGATCAACTCGCGCCCGTTCCACTGCCCCTGCAGCATCATCAACTGACCGACTCGCGCCGCCGCGCGCGCGGTGAAGCTCGCGCCGCCCCAGTTCGCGTATAGCTTCAGCCCGTCGACTTCGTAAGCCCGGCCGTACCCGATCGACCAGTCCCGGTCCGGAACGCCGAGCGGATCGAGCACCCGCTCCCTCAGCATCGTGCGAATGTCCCCGCCATTCAGGGCCGCGGTGATCGCGTACGAGAGCGCCGCCATCCCGGGGTTGCTGTACGCGTTTTGCGTTCCAGGCGCGAACAGCACCGGGGCCTGCCGCACCGCAATCGAAAACGGATCGGGAGTGCGCTTCCAGAAATCACCCTTCCACCCGGGAAGTTGATCGTGCGGGATTCCGTCCTGCTCCGCGTCGGAGATGCCCGAGGTGTGGGTCGCGAGCTCCCGGATCGTTATCTTCGATTTCAGGGGGTCCACGCTCCAACCCGCAATGTACTTCGACGCTGGATCGTCCGGTGAGATTCGTCCGTCGCTCATCGCCACAGCGAGCGACATGCCGCCGACCAGAGCTTTGGCCATCGAAGCCGTGCCGTGCGGCCGGTTCGCGTCCCACTCTGGCGCGTACCATTCCAACGCGATCCGCCCCCGCCGGATCACGATGAGGCCGGTGGTCCGGTGCGTTGCCAGGCTGCTTCGCCACGCTTCGAGTTTCGCCGGATCCAGCCCCGCGTCCACCGGCGAGATGGCTGCCCAGTCCACCGATTGGCCGTACGCCAACCCGGCGCAAGCCGCAAGCACCAACGCTCTCTTCAACACCATGCCCTATTCTGTGCAATCCGGGTATCGCGATCAATGTCGCAGATTCGGAGAACCGCTTGCTCGCGTCCCCATTCCGGCGGCTATTGCGGTGCGGTGTTCAAGCGAAACTGCTACCGATATCAGGTCTTAACGCTGGGTTCACATTGACGAGAGATGAGCCGTCCATTTTGGGCACCACCAGAATGTGAGGCTGCTTCGGGAGGTGATGACGGCCTCTCCGTGCCCGGATAGTGTCGGTGGTACACTCAGTCCGGGAGGCCGCAGCGCTCGGCCCACCGGAAGTCTGACGCGTGGCTAACGTCCCCAACGGGATTGCCATAGATCCTCAGACCTGCATAATGTGTCGGCCACCGCTCCTGCGACCTCCCCGCGTATCCACAAAACGCCGAACTTCCTCGACCGCCGCGCCGGCATCCACCTCGGACGACAATATCCGTAGCTACACTCGAAGGCGCGTGGGCAAGTCACGCGCGCACGCGTTCCGTGTGGTACCAGATAGGTATGCGTTTATTGCTCTGTATTGGGCTCTTGAGCTGCGTCGCTGGTTTTGCCCAGAGAAAGACCGTATTCGTGATTACTGACGCCGAAGGTGTCGGCGGGGTTTGCCGACAAGACCAGACCGATCCCAAGGATCAGGAGATGCGCCAACTACTGACGGGCGAAACGAATGCCGCAGTAGAGGGATTTCTGGCCGGCGGCGCTGAGGAGGTCATCGTCTGGGACGGACACGATGGCAGCCAAACTCTATCCACGCTCAGCATTCATCCTAAAGCCAAGCTGCTGATGGGGGCGTTGGGACCGTCAATGCTGATGGACCGCCATTTTTCGGCGGTGGCCTACGTGGGACAGCACAGCAAGGCGAACGTTCGCGGCGGCATCATGGCACACAGCTATAGCTCTTTGGGAATTCAGAACATGCTGCTCAACGGCAAGCCGGTGGGCGAGATTGATGTCATCGCCGCCATGGCCGGCCACTTCGGCACGCCTGTCATCATGCTCAGCGGGGACCAGGCAGCAGCGAATGAACTTCACGAGATCGTTCCCGACGCTGAGCTAGCTGTGGTGAAGGAAGGCATTGGTCGGTACACGTGCATCAGCCTGTCCGCCACCGCCGCACGCGACGCGATCCGCGAGGCAGCGCGCCGTAGCATTTCAAAGATCGGCGCGATCAAGCCATACATACTTTCCGGCCCGGTCACGTTACAGGTGGAGTACACCACCCGGAATTCGCTTTCGTTGGATGCGGAAAACCGCGCCGGCGCCCAAATTCTTGACGACCGCACGATTCGCTTTCACGGGGAAGACATCCTGGAAGCCTGGACGCTGTACCGCTCGAGGTGAATGTCACCATTAAGAGGGTTTGCGGCGAATCAGTGGGCTTTCGGCCGTTAAGCTCTCGTAGCTACCGATATTGTCCGATATCGCTCCCCATGCGCCCGCCAGGACCGACCTCTTTCCGAGTGGCCGAAGCCATCCACCCCGAGCTAGACAAAATGGCATTTCCGGTTGCGATGTCGAAATGCTGCCGGGAAGTGCCCAGGCATCACGTGCGCGGAACATCGGTCAGTAATTCGGCCAAAAAGGCTACGTCGCAGGTATTCAGCTCCAGATCGGGCGAAGATGACTGAACGCAATCGTTGTCGCCCTCGTGATGGCGAGGAACTCAAACTCAACGCGCTTTTTTTAACTACTTCTACTTTGCCCCCCAGCGGATAGGATCAGGACAGGGCTAACACGTTAGTCGCCGCGAACGCTTGTTTTCACGCCGCACAGGAGAGACAATCAGCGACAGACACAGCATCCGATGACGCCCCGCGAACGCCTGCTTTGCGCCATCCGGCGCGAGACCCCGGACCGGCTGCCGGTGACGACTCATCACTTGATGCCCGCCTTCCTCGAATCGTATTTGGGCGGCATCTCCGCCGGCGACTTTTTCGATCGCTTCGGCCTGGACGCCATTCACTGGACCGTACCGCACGTGCCGAATGGCGAGGCCGGCGAGTACCCTGACCCGCTGCAAGGCGAGATCGGCTTCCTGGAGAGCCGGCGTGTGTCGTCTAAGGAGTGGCGCGTTGAGTTCGAAGATTGCTCCGAGGGCGCGCGGCGCCTCACGCGCTATCACTTCAGGACGCCGCGGCGGGAACTAAGCATGACGATCGAGGACGCCGGGTACACGGCCTGGGTCCGCGAGCCGTTGGTCAGGCAAAAGTCTGACATCGACGTGATCGGCGAGTTCGCCACCGCGCCGAAGTGCGACGTCGCGGAGGTCAACCGAGCGGCCGAGGAGATGGGTGAGCGCGGCATCGTGCGCGGCCATATCTGCTGCTTTGACGTGTTCGGTCAACCGGGCTGCTGGCAGGACGCCTGCTGCCTGGCGGGCACCGAAGCGATGATCCTGGCCACATACGACGACCCGCAATGGGTGCACGAGTTCCTCGGGATTTTGCAGCGCCGCAAGCGCGTGTTCGTAAGGTCGCTGAAGGGCGCGCGCTACGACCTTCTCGAACTGGGCGGCGGTGACGCCTCGTCCACGGTGATCTCGCCGCGCATCTTCGACCGCTTCGTGGCGCCATACGATTGCGAACTGATCGAAGAGGCCCACCGCGCCGGGCAGCGGATCGTCTATCACACCTGCGGAGGCATGATGCCGCTGCTGGAGCGCATCGCCGCCATGAACCCCGACGCCATGGAAACCTTCACGCCCCGAGGCATGGGCGGCGATGCAAACCTGGCCGAAGCCAAGCGCCGTATCGGGGACCGCGTCTGCATGATCGGCGGTTTCGACCAGTTTCACTTCCTGACCGGCTGCACGCCCGAGGAAACCCGCCGCGAACTCCGCCGCTGCTTCGAACAGGCCGGCGCCGGCGGCGGCTATATTCTGAGCCCCTCGGACCACTTCTTCGAAGCCGACCTGCCCCTGCTGGAGGCGTTCGCCCGCGAAGCGCGGGAATGCGTGTACTGAGCCGGAGGCCGGGACTCTCCTAGCCGGTGCACTACGTTCCACGCGGCGTTTGGTGCGGCCCCCTCATTTGGCGGGTTCCGCGGTCTCACCAGCCACTTCGCCTGCCCACGCCCGCTCGATTTCTTCCAGGGTCTTGTTCTTGGTTTCCGGAACCCATAGCCAGGTGACGGTGGCCTGCGCAATGGCCATCGCCGCCAGAAATCCGAATGTGACGGCCTTGCCGATCTGGTTGAACGCGTACGGGAAGAAGAGCACGACCACGGCGTTGGCGATCCACTGCGTGAGCACGGGGATGGCCATGGCCGTGCCGCGGATGTTGTTCGGAAAAATCTCCGATACCAGCGTCCAAAAGACCGGGCCGATGCACGACGCGAAGAACGCCAGATAGCCAAGGATCAGGACCAGCACGACCGTGCCCTGGAAGCGACCGGCCGCCACCGTCACGGCGAGCAGCGTCAGGGCGGCTGCCATGCCGAGCGAGCCGACGATGTAGAGCGGTTTTCGCCCATAGCGGTCGATCACCCAGAACGACACCAGCGTGAACACCAGATTATTGATCCCGACCATGAAGGTGGAAAACAGCGCGGCGTCGAGTTTCCAACCGGCGGAGCGCAGGATGGTGGGAGCGTAATCGATGATGGTGTTGATCCCGGAGACGTGCACCAGGATAGCCAGCACGAAGCCGACCGCCACTGCACGCCGGATTCCCGGCCGCAGCAGATCGAGCCAGGCGTGGCGCTTCTCCACCAGGCTGGCCCGGATCTCGACGGCCTCCGATTCCGCGCTCGCGCGCCCTGAGATGCGCTCCAGAATCGCCAATCCCTCACGTTCCCGGCCGGCCAGAAACAGGTAACGTGGCGTTTCGGGCGCGCGCAGCAACAGCAGAAAGAAAATCAATGAGGGGACCACCCCGCTCATGAACATCCAGCGCCAATTGGCCGCGCCGGCGTTGCGCAGCAGGTAGTTGATGCAATACGACATCAGGATGCCGACCACGATGGACAACTGATAGAGCGTCCCCATGCGCCCGCGCAGCGAAGGCGGCGAAACTTCCGCCACATACATGGGCGAAAGAATGGACGCCCCTCCCACCGCCAGCCCGCCGATAAAGCGCGCCAGCACGAAAGTGGTGAAGCTCGGCGCCATGCCGGTGGCGATGGAAGTGGCGGAGAACAGCGCCGCCACCCACAACAGAATGCTCCGCCGGCCGTACCGGTTGGTGAGCCGCCCGGCCACCGTCGAGCCGATCACGCAGCCGAACAGGAGCGAACTGAAAGCCCAGCCCAGGCTCAAGTCGTTCAATTGAAAGTGCTGGGTCAGGAAGGGACCGGCGCCGGTGATGATAGCGATGTCGAAGCCGAAGAGCAGTCCTCCCAACGCCGCCGTGGCCGCCAGGAAGATCAAGTAGCTGAGATTGATTTGTCGAGTCAAGGCGCCTCCATGGGTATTCCATTGTAGTGGCATTGCAGGCGCCCCCGGCCGCCAGGAGCGCCTCCGCCCGCTTGGGTGGCAGCCTTCTTGTGGTTACCACAGAGAATCCGGTTAGCTGTTGTTGCACTACGTTACCCGGTCCTGGGCCCCGCCGCCCCACTGTGGTGATCCCTTTCACAGAGCGATGCCAAATTGACCTTGAAAGCTCCAACGAGTGCATTGTTCGCCGGTAACTATGCGCCTTGGTGTTAGCGTCTAACAAGCGCGTGGCCGAAATCTCACTCTGGCACTGCACTTGCAGTGGCAGACCAGCGGAGCGCACGGGATGAAGGCCGACCTCGCAACTGTGAGTTTCAGCCCGAAGATCGGAGTATTTAGCCCTGGCGTAAGACAGCACGTGCCCAGGGCTTAAAGGTGAGGTATCGCCAGGGAGATTGATATGAGAGCAATTATAGGGCTATCGGTTTTGATTTGCGCAGCTGCTTTTGCCCAAGATAAGGGGCGCGGTGCGCAGCCAAGCGGAGGCGGTCACCCCGCAGCGGTTGGCGGTGGGCACATACCCGCACGAGGCCCTGCTCCCGCGAAGGCCCCCCAGCCTGCGCGCGCTCAGCAGCCCAATGCCGCGGCTGAGAACCACATCGCCGTGCACCAGAAAGGTCATCCGGCAGTTCCGCATGTTGATGCCAAGAACGATCAGTGGGTCGGGCATAGTAGTGGCCCCAACGATTCCCACTACCACATGGATCAGCCATGGTCGCATGGACGCTTCACCGGCGGCTTTGGACCGCAACATGTATTCGTGCTGGCGGGCGGAAACCGGGAGCGCTTCTGGTTCGGCAATTTCTACTGGGACGTCGCCCCGTACGATTACAACATCGTCGTGGGCTGGAACTGGGCCGGCGATCAGATCGTGATCTACGAGGACCCCGACCACCCTGGCTGGTATCTCGCATACAACCCGCGCTTAGGCACCTACGCTCACGTCGAATATCTGGGAGGGTGAACCTCGGTACCGGGAGTGTTGGGGCGGCCACAAATCCCGTTGTGTCGGGCTGACACTGTGCCCAGGGGCACGTGGTCCGGCTCGTGCTCTATCCGCCGAGTGGTCTTGACATTATGCTCGATACTCCACGCGTGCCGACAGAACAGTCTCCCGAAAGTAATGAGCCGATCGTAGTTTCATCCGCGCCGGCGTTTGAGGTCACGGCCCCGGCGGGGCGTGCTCCGCCCGGGAAGACCAAGCCTGCCCGCCGGCGCCGCCTGTGGCTGTGGCTGTTGGTTCTTCTCCTGTTGGGTTTAGGTGGATATTTCCTGTGGGCGAAGATTGCGGCTAAGAAATCCGCCGACGCGGCGGCGAAAGTTGCCGCCAAGGGTCCGCCTCCCATACCTGTGGTGGCAACGACATCCCGCAAGGGTGACATCGGCGTATATTATTCGGGGCTTGGCGCGGTTACGCCGCTCGCTACGGTCACGCTGAGAACCCGGGTCGACGGGCAATTAATGAGCGTTCGCTACCGTGAAGGAGACACGGTTCAAAAAGGCGATCTGTTATTGGAAATCGACGACGGGCTCTATCGGGCGGCATTGACCCAAGCCGAAGGGCAACTGATCCGGGACCAGGCCGGCCTGGAGAACGCCCGCATCGACCTGGTCCGCTATCAACAGTTGGTCCAGCAGAAAGCTGCCCCGGAGCAACAACTTGCCACGCAACAAGCAACGGTGCATCAGGACGAGGGAGTGGTCAAACTCGATGCCGGCCAAATCGAAAGCGCCAAAGTCAATCTGGCCTACTGCAAGATCGCGGCCCCAGTCACCGGACGCATCGGGCTGCGGTTGGTAGACCCCGGGAACATCGTTCAGGGGTCCGACACCAACGGCTTGCTGGTCATCACACAGATGGATCCGATCAGCGCGATCTTTACCATCTCCGAAGATCAGCTTCAGGTGGTGCTCAAGAAGATGGCCGCCGGGCAGACGCTCCAAGTGGATGCCTACGACCGGGACGGCAAGACGAAGCTGGCGCAAGGGTCGTTGACCACGCTCGATAATCAGATCG
>OBLU010006316.1_pt1 | contig 10550 bp, 8 predicted proteins | sample 1518681 | NCBI WGS metagenome assembly OBLU01 (sample SAMEA3539304, study PRJEB22396) | soil metagenome | biome: tundra; feature: field; material: soil | place: USA | collected 2010-05 | depth 0.15 m
AATCGCCAGGGCGGTTCGCATTCCAGTTATCGCATCGGGCGGCGTCGCGAGTCTCAACGACATTGGCGCTCTTCGGACGCGATTCGACGCGGGCGTTGTGGGCGTGGTCGTGGGACGGGCGCTGTACGAAGGAAATTTCAGCCTGAGCGATGCGTTGGCAGTAGTTATCTGCTAGCAGGGTGTTGATTAAAGGGTGAATTTGGAAAATTCGTCTCCGGGCGCGAAGCGTAGGAGCGTCTTGAGATCATTGGAGATCAGTTAGTACGTAGCCAAATCCGTCAGTTTGTATTTTTCAACACCCTGCTAGGGCGATTCTGGATGCCTGCTCGGGCGCGGATGGGATGCAAGGTTTTTCTATACATGCGTCTTTCGCTATAGCTACTTTATGCATCCCTAAGCGATTCCATGATTCTTTTTGATTTCCTTATTACTGAGCAGCCTATAGCTCCGGGCGCGATAGGTTGTGTCGCTCTGCTCAGGGACTATTTGCCGGGTCCATGAGTAAGATTTGTTTTGATAGATAAGGAGAACTGAGAGCGACAGTGGTCTTGACTTATCGCGGTTGCAGATGGAGTATGCTCAAACTGGTTGTAGAGATGAATTCGTGGTCTCAACGGGACATAACCAATCAAAAGCAAACATCGATTAAGGCCGAGGTCCTACTGGGCCATCAAGCGCTTGAAACATAATGAGTAGTTTGTCTACAATGAGTAAGGTGTTAAAGGGCGCGTAAACATATTTGTTTTCGCGGTTGGTTCTTTTGACGAAGTAAACGGACGGAGGACACGGCAATGGACCTGATCAGAAAGTTGTATGTGAGGACTGACGAGTACGCGCGGGGTCAGACGATGACGGAATACGCGTTGATCCTCGCCGCAGTCGCGGTGGTCGTTTACGTGGGCTACCAGACTATGGGTACGACCATCGGGACTCTGCTCGGCACTGTGGACACCCAACTTTAGACGGACGCCGACCGAATCAAGACAGACCAGACAGGGTGACGCTCGGCCGATGGACCCAGGGCGCGACGCTGGCGGACGGGCTACCATTTAGCCCCCTTGGAATGTATAAAGCAGGGGTAGCACAACACATGATGGAGCTTCATCGCGCCGTCATAGCGCGCCGGAATGTCGCGCCGCTGCTACTGTTCGGCGTAGCAACCAAGGCAACTTTGCGTAATTCTCGGCAAAAAGAGCATAGAAGTGCACACGTTTTGCCTGGCACAGCCGATGCGTGCAGATCCTGACGCTGGGGGAACGCATGGGGAAGTTTAAAGGTCGCAGGTTAGACGAGACGGGCCGGATTCTGTCCCGTAAGTCTTGGGCGTCGAGATTCGGATCGGCGAAGGGTCAGGACATGGTGGAATTCGCCATGGTCGCGTCACTTTTCTTTTTGCTGCTCTTTGCGGTGATGGACTACGGGTGGCTGATGTTCGCGCAATTGAACGTGCAACAGGCCGTGGATGATGGAGGCCGGTACGCGTCCACGGGGCAGGAAGGGTCATCCGGGAGCCGCATAGCGGGGATCGTTTCTTTCATTCAGAACGAGATCAGCGTGCCCGGCGTGAACGTGGCGCAGAACATTACAATTTGCAGCATTCCAAGCGGGGGAAAAATAACCACGTGCTACAACTCTGGCGCCGGTAGCGGCAACACTGGTGCGGCGGGCGCCCCGGCCGCCACCGTGACCATCACGCTCACGACCCCCTTGACGCTGATGACGCCGCTGCTTTCAACGTTTTTTCCCGGGGGGAAGTACACTTTCACCTCGAGCTCCACCTTCAAGAATGAACCCTTTAACCCGAACAATACCAACTAGGCAATAGCGAATATGTCACCGTTTTATCGCTCAGCCCGCGGGAAGCTCATAGCTAACGACTCCGGTCAGGCGATCATGGAGTTTGGACTTATAGTGCCCCTGCTGCTCATTTTCATGTGTGCAGCGATCGATTTCGGTCGCGCCCTGAATACCATGCAGGTGATCGCCCAACTGACTCGGCAAGGCTCGAATCTGGCGTCACGCGATGACACTTGTTCAGACGGGGCGAGTCTGTCGGCGCCGATGAACACTTTGACGTGTTCGGTCGAAGCGTTGATGGCGGGACAATCCGGTTTGAATATAGGCACATACGGCGAAGTAATCATTTCGGCAGTCGAGAACACAGGCACCACCGCAAGCCCAACCTACACGATTACTGGCCAATACTCGAAGGGGGGTCTTTCGAACGCCAGTAAGATAGGGACGTGGACGGGATCCAACACTCCGGCCACACTACCGCCTGCGTTCGGGACTTCGGCGGGTGAAACGCCGCTCCAGAAGAACTCGACGATGTACGTTACGGAGATATTCTACACATTCACGGCGATCACTCCGATCGGGACACTGACGCAAAACTGGCCGGCGCATGGCACGGGGGTCAGCTTGCCGAAGTTGTTGTATAACGTCGGATATTTCTAAGGATAAGGATAGGTGAATCTCTTGCATCTAGTGAAAATTAGAAAACACCAGCATGGGCAAATTTTCGTGGTGCTCGCTATCCTCATACCTATCCTGATCATCTTCATCGGTCTCTCGATTGACTTTGGTATGGCCTACATGACCAAGACGACCCTCTCCAAAGCATTGGATGCGGCAGCACTTGCGGCGATGAAAAACCTCAACCAGGGGCAAACTAAGGCTGCGGCGCTCGCGGGAAATGTGTTCCTTGTCAACTATCAATCAATACCGGGCCTCGGGACTGCTCCGACGCCCACAATCGCGAACAACGGAATAAATTGGAGTATAGACTCCAACAACAACACGCTTGTCACCATCAGTGCCACGGCCACGCTCAACACTTACTTCCTCAGCGTGATGGACCTCATCGTCGGGGGATCCACGTACAAAACGTTAAACATCACTGAAAGTGCCCAAGCTATACGCAACCCGCTGGTTATGTCGCTGATCAACGACAGATCGGGCTCTATGAATAAGAACGGCGGATCGGGAGCACTTCCAGGCGATGTAACCGACTTCCTAAGCTATTTCGACCAAGGTGTTGACAACATTGCGGAGGTCAGTTTCTCGTCGACCTCTACAGTCGACGTGGCAATGACTACGGAGTTCGTTACTCCAATCACGAATGCGGTAAATGGGATGTCCTTCGTCGGCGGCACTTTCGCCCAAGCCGGCTTGCAGGATGGATTTAATCAGATCCTGAGTATTCCTCCATCGCCGAACATAATAAGAGTGGCAGTTTTTTTTACCGATGGTTGGGCCAACATGGACGGACTTGCAGCTGGTTCCACCGGTACCTCCGCCTCCACCACTCACGACCAACTGAATTGTACTGGCACTACGAAAAAACCCGTTCTTATCAATGTGGATTATGGCGGATGCTCACCTGCGGAGTCTGCAGTGGGTTGGTGTAGCGGAGTCTCTTTTATGAATCCGGCGGATCCGAACCCGGCTGATACAATTTCTTGTCCTAATGCGGCCGACAATGCAACAAGTACACGGCCTGGCTTGACGTCCCCAATAACTTTCCCCGTGCAGGAGCCAGGAATGAGCGGTTCGCTCAATCCGAACAACGGCAACGCACGGGGTGACGGGCAATACGACATTGCCAACGATGCGACGTATCGTACGGAACAACTGGCGAACCTGATGCGTAATAGCACGAATAATATCACGATTTATTCGATCGGCTTGGGCAACAAGATCAACGAGCAGTACCTGCAAGAAATCGCTAACGATCCTAACTCCCCCACCTACGACTCCAGCCAGCCACAGGGAGAGGCGGTCTTCGCACCAACCGCCACCGACTTGCAGGCGGCGTACGAGACTATCGCTTCGAAGATTCTTCTGCGCCTTGCAAAATAGAAGGATCGTGCAGCGATCACTCAGAACACCCGGTCCGGTTGCGCCAGCGGGAGGACGCAGCCTGACTCGCGGATTTGCGCACCATCGCGGCCATGCTCGAGCGCAGCGCGACCGATCGCGCGCGTGACGAAGACTTTCCTGCGTAGGCGGGCCGGATGCGGCATGCGGCGTGGCTCCCCGGTGGTTCAAATAGTTCTTCGGCTCTGCTATACGCGACAAGCGTGACTGACTCCATCGTTTCGTCGGTAATATCGTCGGCTCGTTCCAGTGGACGAACCGTTCTTACGGAAATCGAGAGCAAGCGAATCCTGCATTCGCTCGGCCTGCCGGTGGTAGTGCCGGAGGCCGCTTTGACGGCCGGCGACGCGGTGCGAGCGGCGTCGCGGTTTGGATTCCCGGTGGTGCTGAAAGTGCTGTCGCCGGATGTGAGTCACAAGAGCGACGTCGGCGGTGTCGAGCTGAATCTCGACAATGAAATCGCGGTGCGCGATGCGTTCGAGCGAATTCGCCGCAATCTCGCCGCACGCGCCCGCGACGCGCGCTTCGAAGGCGTTGCCGTGCAGCCGATGGCGAAGCAGGGCGTCGAGCTGCTGGCAGGGACGTACCGCGACGATCGATTCGGCGCGATGGTGATGGTGGGGTTGGGGGGAGTGTTGGTCGAAGTGATGAAGGATACGGCGCTTGCGCTTGCGCCGATCGGCGGGCGTGAGGCGGCCTCGATGCTCGCGCGGCTGCGCGGCGCTCCGATTCTCCGCGGCGTGCGCGGTCATCCCGGCGTCGATATCGACGCGATCGTCTCGATTCTCGAGACCGTCTCGGGAATCGCCGCGACGCATCCGGAAATCTCCGAGATGGATCTCAATCCGGTAGTCGCGTACGAGGACGGTCTGGCAATCCTGGACGCGCGAATCGTGCTCGCCAGCCCCGCGGGCGAGACGTTGCAGCCGGACCCGCATCGTGCAGCGCGGCTCAAAAATCTCGAGCGCGCGTTCAACCCGCGCGTGGTTGCCGTGATCGGCGACAAGCGGATGAGCGGGTACATGTGGATCCGCGCGATGGCGCATCTCAAGGGCAAGCTCTACTCGGTGCAAATCGATCCCAACGAGATACCTGGAATCGAAGCGATGGGCGTGGAGAACCGCAAGAGCCTGGCCGAAATCACGGAGCCAATCGATTACGCGGTCAGCGCCGTCCCGCGGCAGATCGCGCCGCGAATTTTGAAGGATTGCGTCGCCCACCACGTCGGTGCGATCGGATTTTTTACGTCGGGATTTTCGGAAACGTCGGAGGAGCTGGGAATCCGCCTGGAAGCCGAGCTGCGCGACATCGCGATCAACTCGGAGATCGCGCTGGTAGGCCCCAATTGCATGGGGCTGTACAGCCCGGGGGCCGGACTGTGCAATTTTCCCGAAGAAAAAGCCGGCGAGGCGGGCGACGTCTGCTTCATCTCGCAAAGCGGCACGCACACGATCAACTTTTGCCTCCAGGCGCCAACCCGCGGGATCAAGGTCAACAAGGCGGCGTCGATCGGCAACGTGCTGGTGCTCGAGGCGGCCGACTATATCGACTTGATGGCAGCGGACCCGGCGACCCGCGCGATCGGGATGTATATCGAAGGCGTGCGCGACGGGCGGCGCTTTTTCGACAGCGTCCGGCACGCAGCCGAGCGTCATCCGGTGGTCATCTGGAAGGGCGGGGTGACCGAGGCGGGCGCGCGCGCGACGTTGTCGCACACCGGATCGCTCGCGACTCCCGAGGCGACCTGGCGCACCGTCGTGCGGCAAAGCGGCGCGGTCGAAGTGGCGAGCCTCGATGCGATGCTGGACGCGGTCGAGCTGTTCGCGCGCGCCAAGCGCATCGGCGGCAGGCGGATGGGGCTGGTCGCGATGACCGGCGGCCAATCCGTGGTAATCACCGACACGTTTGCGACGGCGGGGCTCGAGATTCCCGCGCTATCGGGGTCGTCCTACGACGAGCTGAAGACGTTCTTCAACATAATCGGCGGCAGCTACCGCAATCCGCTCGACGTGGGCGGCACGATCGGCGCGGGGCATGATCAGGGCAATCTCGATCGCATCCTCGAGATCCTCGAACGCGATCCGGTCATCGACGCAATCGTGCTGGAGGTCGGCACGGGGCTGCGTGCGTCACGCTGGGCCGCGCACGAGGACGAGATCGCGGGCCTGCTCGACAAGCTGGCGGATTTCGCCGGACGCTCGACCAAGCCATTTGCCGTCGTGATGCATCCTGCGCACCTCGAGGCGATCGTGGCGCGGGGCAAGGAGCTTGCGCGCGCGCGTGGCCTGGTCGTGTTCGAGAGTTTCGAGCGCGCCGCGGCGGCATTCCGGACCGCGTCGGACTACTGGGGGAATCGCGCGCAGTTGGGCAGCTAGAAACACTACCGGGGCGGAACGAGCACAGTCATCACCGTGCCCGCGGTTGCGTCGCCGTCGAGAAACGCCAGCCATCGACCCCTGAGCGACCAGCTCATCGTGACGGTGCCGCGGGCCGGACCCTCGGCCAGTAGAAACGCACTATCGTATTTCAGCGAATAGGTCACGATTTTTCGCCACGGCACCGGCAGACTCGGCGCATAGATTTGCATCGCGGCTTCATTGGCAGCCCGCGAATACTCCATCGTGCTCTGCGCGAGCATCTCCGGCGGGGTCTCGAAGCCCAGCGGTTTCACATCGACCTCGCTTTGTTCGGGTCGCGATATTGCGATTTGCGCAAGCAGCGGCGCCTCGGGACGCTCGATCGCCACCTTGAACGTGAGCTTCTGATTGCCCAGCGTGATCGTGTTGCTGCTGCCTGTGAACGAGGCCGCGCCCGTCGATACGCCCAGCAAATTTTCGGTGCCGGTCGCTATGTTGTACTTGAATACGCCAATCGTACGGCGCGAGGCGTCGGGCCCGACATACAGGAATGACCCTTCGTCGTCCTGGTCCCAATCGAGCACGTGGATAGGCACGGGTACGTGAAATTTGGTGCAGGTGGAGTTGCGCCGATCGATGATGACCGGCGCAGCGCCCGCGTCGCCCTGGCCCACCGCATAGACGCCGTGCGCGCTCCAACTGAGCGCCGACATCGGGCATGAGAACTTCAGCGGTGCGACGGAACCGGCGCCAGTGACGACGATCAACTGCAATCCATCCGCGCGACTCGGCGGCGGCTCCTCGGCAGGTTCGGTTGGATCGGATTTCGGCGCGTCGCCGTTGACGCCGGACTCGAGCAGTTCGGGATGCCGCCGTAGTGCAAGCGCGATCGTCGCGTTGTTCACCCAGTGCATCGAGATGGAATCGTACGGGCCATTGAAGCTGGCGATCACGGTGCCCGCGCCGGTGGCGATCAGGTCGCGAATGATCACATCGACTCGATTGCCACCCGGCGCGACCATTGCAGTCGCGAGCGTCAGGCCGTTAGGGCTCGCGGCGAGGTCCGCGATAGTTCCCTCCTCGGCCGCGGCCGGCCCCGTCTCCGCTGCCAGGATACGGCCGGTTCGCCACGCGGCGCCTCCCAGGCCATACATAATCGTGTGCCCGGCCTGGGTCCCGACGACGCCAATCTCTTCGCCTTCCTGGAGCCAGATGGGAGGACGTGTGGGAATCGGCGCGAATCCATTCGGCATCCCGACGGCGGTCAGCACCTTGATGCCCCTGGTGACCTCCAGGGTGGTCGAACGGGCGACAAATGGGGGAGGCACGGGCTTGGGCGCGTTCGCAGTCGAGCACGACGCAACGCTCGCGGCAGCCAACGCAAGAATCACGATGAGGAAAGACCTAGGCATCCAAAAACGGTAGTGTATTAGGAGCGATCAAAAAAGGCGACCGATGAAGAATCCGCTTATTGAACGATTGTGGATAAGCCGCGAGGTTCGACTCGCAATTATTGTCGCGATTTTGAGTGCCGTCGGCTCGGTTGCGTGCGCGGCCGGCGACTGGAAGGCGGGAATCACCATCATTGGAGTCGCGGCGGCGATGGTGGCGGCGTTCTGGTTTGCCGTCGTCAGGCCCGCGCAAATCCCGCGTAACGCCGTCGTGGTAGTTCGCCTGGCAGGTCCGATCGAAGAGGACGCGACTCGCTCGCCGCTCGATCAGCTCATGCGCCGCGGCGCGCAGAGCCTCGACCATCTGCGCTACGTGTTCGAGTCGGCGGCTATCGATGACGACGTTCGTGCGATCGTGGTCGAGATCGCGGAATTCGGCGCCGGTCTGGCGACCGCACACGAAATCCACCGCCTGCTGCGCGCCGCGCAGGCGGGCGGCAAGCGGGTGATCGCGCTGCTGCGAGGCGATAACGCGGGGCTGCGCGAATACCTGGTCGCGGCAGGAGCGGGGGAAATCGTCGCCAATCCGGACACGATGCTCACGATGCTCGGCGTGGCGACCGGCGGCGTTTTTCTGAAGAGCGCGCTCGCCAAGCTGAAGATTCAGGCGCAAACGCTGCAATGGAAAGAGTACAAGGGCGCCGCCGAGACTCTCGACCGCGATACGATGTCGCCGGCGGTGCGCGAGAGCATGGAGGCGATCGTCGCGGACTGGGAAAAAATCCTGATCGAGACGATCGCAGCGGCCCGGAAGCTGACCGCGGAACGCGCGCGCGAGCTGATCGCAGCGGGATTCGTCAGCGCAAGGTTTGCCGTCGAAAATCACCTGATCGACCGCGAAGGCTATATCGAAGACATCCGCGCCGAATTCGATCCCGAGGCCAAGCGCAAAGTGTTCGTCGGCATGGCGCGATACCGGCGCCACGCAGTCTTTACCCGTGAGCGCGGGCGGCGCGTGCGAATCGCACTCGTGCACGCCAGCGGACCGGTAATTTCAGGCGAGGCGCCTGCGACCGGCGAATTTATCAGCGGTGTCGCGACGGCTGCGCAAATCGATCGCGCGTCGCGCGACGAACGAGTAAGCGCAATAGTGTTTCGCGTAAATTCACCCGGCGGCTCCGCGGTAGGCTCCGACCTAGTGTGGCGGGCCGTGCGTGAGGCGCAGGGGCGCGGCAAGCCGGTAGTAGTCTCGATGGGCGATGTGGCGGGCTCGGGCGGCTACTACGTCGCCGCGGGGGCAGACGCGATTGTGGCGGAAGCGGCGACGATCACCGGTTCCATCGGGGTCGTGTACGCGAAGTTCAATCTGGGCAATCTGCTCAACGAACTCGGCGTCCATTTCGATTTCGTGAAAAGCGCGCCCATCAGCGATGCGATGTCGATGGCGCGCGCGATGACCGACGGCGAGCTCGCACAGCTCAATGAAACCATCGGTCATCTGTACTCGGCCTTCACCGCGAAGGTCGCGCAAGGCCGGCGGCTCAGTCCCGAGCAGGCTGAAGCCGTTGCCAAGGGGCGCATCTGGAGCGGTCTGGCGGCGAAGGAGCATGGACTGATCGACGAAGTCGGCGGGCTGTCAACCGCGGTGGCAATCGCGCGAGATCGCGCGCATATCGCCGAGCATCAGCGCCACCAACTGGTGACCTATCGTGCCGAGCGCAGATGGCTGGAACTTCGGCCCGGCAGCGCGGAGGCCTCGACACCGTGGGCGATTCGCGCAGCAGCCAGCGCGCTTGGCATCCCAAACCGGTGGGCGCCCGCGATGCTCGAAATGCTCGTGCGCGGCGGCGTGATGCTGCTCTGTCCGTTCATCGAGCTGTAGCGCATCCGCTAGAGCGGGGAGCGCTGCAGTTCTTCGCGTATCGAGTACATCTTCTGGCGCGCCTCGTTGATGTAGGCGTCGAGGTTGCGGCGATGATTCGCGAACAGTCCATCGGGCGAGCCATTCATGACAATCAATGGCTTCAAGACGGCGGCCTTGCCCAGCGCGTCGATCGAATCGTCGAACAGCGTCTTCAGAACCGGGTCGTCCTTGATCTGACCCGCGTATTCGCGCTCGAGCGCTAGCATCATGTGATACATCACGTGCGCGTAACCTTGCGAGTGATAGAAATAATGGTCGCAGTCCCAGCTATGAACCGGGCTGCCGTCGTCCTTTGTGCTCCGGTACAGGTTCGCGTGCGCGTCACCAAGCAGATCGGTCCACGTCTGGATCAATCGGATTAACTCGACGGCCCGGGTGTTGAGCTCGCGCGACGACGGCGGCGTGGTGTGCAACCCGGCGACGTACATTCGCAGATGCTTGACGCCGTCGTCGTACTTGCCTTCGGGCGACGGCAGTATCCACTTCTCGGCGTCGTTTCGAAAATCAGTGTCGGCGATCACAAGATTTGGATCGTACTGATTCGAGGAAACCTTGGTCAGGTGATCCTTGAAGATGCGCGTGGTTTCGCGAACGGCCTGGATGATTCCGAGTTGGCGATCGGAGTTGTTGTCCGCTGCGACTTTCGGGCCCCACAGGAAGAAATCGTTGGGACGCCACCCGAAGCCCGTGTGCAGCTCATGGTCCATGATCGCGGCCAGCGTCGAGGCATAGATCTCGCCGGGCGGCGGCGGTTTGTCGGGTGGAAAAAGCTGGTCGATATTGTAGTCGAGACGATCGTGGCGCTTCTGGCCGAAATGAAGCGCGAGGTTGCCGCCAACCCAAATGAGAAGCAGGGCCGCGGCGCCAATCAGGAGTCGGTTCCGGTTCATCGCAACGGATTTGGCATCGAGCAGCGATTTTGCCGAGTGGAACTATATCACGCTTGCTAAGACGCAGCCCGCAGTGGAAGCGCTGCGGCGCTGGCGCTCTTGAGTTCGT
>OBLU010006317.1_pt1 | contig 10548 bp, 7 predicted proteins | sample 1518681 | NCBI WGS metagenome assembly OBLU01 (sample SAMEA3539304, study PRJEB22396) | soil metagenome | biome: tundra; feature: field; material: soil | place: USA | collected 2010-05 | depth 0.15 m
CGGCGGGCGTTGGATTCCAAAAAGGCCGCCTCCTTAACTTGTAAACTGCTGCTAGGCGGGCCACCGCGATGCTGGCTCCGTGGACATCCACCGCCCCCGAAAGCGTTCGGGGCTGATACTGGGGGTGCGTTGAAGCTTTGCTTGCGCCTTACTCTCGGCAGGCTCGAACGTTATTGGTTGTCTTCGAATTGTTCGTTTTTGGCGGACACAGCGACGTGGTTACGCGTCCGCCAGCCTGCTCGATGTGCTTCATCGCCGGCCAACTGAACTATGAAAAACAAATTGTATGCAGCGTTGACGCTGGCATTCTTCTCCACCCTCGTCCCTCAACTCTCAACTCTTTTCGCCCAAGGCACGGCGTTCCCTACCAAGGCCGGTTGAACGACAACGGCAGCGCCGCCAATGGGATTTACGATTTGCGATTCACGATTTACGACGACCTCGCCGTCGGCAGCGTGGCGGGCGGGCCGTTGACCAATGCCACGACCGCCGTGAGCAACGGCCTGTTCACCGTCACGCTGGACTTCGGCGCGGGCGTGTTCACGGGCGCAGATCGTTGGCTGGACATCGGCGTGCGCACCAACGGCGCCCCGGGCGTTTACCAGGTGCTCACGCCGCGCCAGCCACTCTCCGCCACGCCCTACGCGGTGCGTGCGGCGAATTTCAGCGGCGCGGTTTCCGATTCGCAACTATCGGGCAATATCCCGTTGCTGTCCGCCGGCAAACTTCCCGACGCGAGCCTCTCGACCAACATCGCCCGGCTCAACGCCAGCCAGACCTTTACCGGCGTCAACACATTCAGCAACTCAGTGCGCATCGCTGGCAACAACACCCTCGAGTTCGGCGCGGGTGTGACGAAGGAATCCAACGCCGGCAAGATCGGCTACCAGACTTTCACCGCCGATTCGCTCGACATCGTCGGCGCGGGAACCAACGTCAGCTCGCGCAAGATCAAGTTCTTCGCCGAGGGCGGCTCAGTCTTTAACGGGAACGTCGCCGCGCCGACTTTCACGGGCGATGGCTCGGGATTGACGCCCTCCACAAACGTGGCCTTGCGCAGCGGCGGGAACACGTTCAGCGGCAATCAAGTTATCACCAATGGCAACGTCGGTATCGGCACGACGAGTCCCTCGGCCATGCTGGATGTGCATGGTGACCGGAGCGCGGTCAAAATCCGCGCGAACTCCGCCGGGCAGGCAGCTTTCATCGAACTGAACGATTCGGCGACCAATAACCTCCGGGTCTTGATCGGCGCGGACGGCACCGGATTTTCCGGGACGGCCAACCAGTTCTCCATCGCGACCTGGAGCAGTCATCCGATCAAGTTTTTTACCGTCCAAACCGAACGCATGATGATTGACACCAACGGTAACGTCGGCATCGGCACCGCCACTCCGGCCACGGCGCTCCAAGTCAATGGCACGGTCACCGCCGACAGCTTCATCGCCACCGCCGCCGGATCGCCCGCCAACGTCATCCCGGTCCTGGGCATGGTCTGGATCCAGCCGGGCACCTTCATCATGGGCAGTCGGCCAGACGAGCCGGGGCGGGCAGCAAATGAGGGGCCGCAGATGGTCGTTACCCTCACCAAGGGGTTCTGGATGGGCGTCCACGAAGTGACGCAAGGCGAATACCTGACGGTGATTGGTTCCAATCCGAGCGCTTTCGCCGGCGACCTGAATCGGCCGGTGGAGCAAGTCAATTGGGACAACGCCAACAATTACTGCCAGGTGCTGACGATTAGCGAACGGGCGGCGGGCCGGCTGCCGGCGGGCTGGGGTTATCGCCTGCCCACGAAGGCGGAATGGGAGTATGCCTGCCGGGCTGGCCCAAGGACGACGCGCTTCGGTTACGGCGATGACTTGAGCTACGCAGCCTTGGGCAACTATGCGTGGGATGCGAACAACAGCTTCAGCACGACTCATCCGGTGGAGCAGAAGCTGGCCAATCCGTGGGGGCTGATGGATATGCACGGGAATGTGTTGGAGTGGTGTCAGGATTGGTATGGCACTTACCCCGGCGGGAGTGTGACTGATCCTCAAGGGCCGAGTTCGGGCGAGATCCGCGTGCTCCGCAGCGGCAGTTGGGCCTCTCCAGTGGCGAATTGCCGGTCGGCTTGGCGCACCGCCGCAAACCCGAACGGCAACATCTCCAGCTTCGGTTTCCGGGTGGTCCTGTCCTCAGGTCAGCCATGAGCAGAGCGATGAAAACGAGACGACCAGAACCGTCGGGCGAGGTAGGGCGCGTCGCTCCGCGCGCGCCGCTTTTGGGTTGGTCGAACGTCGGCGCGCACGGAGTGACGCGCCCTACCAATCGCCCGTTCGTGGCTGTGCTCGTGAGAGCATGGCGGAACAAGTCCCGCTGTTTTCATTGCGGCATTTTCGACCTTCCATTCAAACCTTAATTGTTTATGAAAAAACAAAACCTATTCGTGGTCCTGCGGCGCATCGCGTTGGTGCTGTTGTTCGCCTCCCTCCACGCTCCACTCTCCACGCAGGCCCAAGGCACGGCCTTCACCTATCAAGGCCGGTTGAACGACAACGGCAGTGCCGCCAATGGAACTTACGATTTACGATTTACGATTTACGACGCCCTCTCCGTCGGCAGCGTCGCGGGCGGGCCGTTGACCAATGCCACGACCGCCGTGAGCAACGGCCTGTTCACCGTCACGCTGGACTTCGGCCCAGGCATTTTCACCGGGCCTGACCGCTGGTTGGAAATCAGCGCGCAGAAGAACGGCGGCGGTTTCACCACCCTTTCGCCCCGCCAGCCGCTCATGCCCATGCCCTATGCAATTTTCGCCAATACCGCCAGTAATCTGTCCGGCACACTGCCCACGGCGCAGTTGATTGGTTCTCTACCCGTCAGCCAATTAAGCGGCACCATTCCGACGGCTCAATTGCCTTCCAGCGTGCTGACCAATGGCGCGAGCGGGGTGAATGTCAGCGGCACGTTCAGCGGCAATGGCAGCGGATTGACCAATGTCCCGGCATCGTGGCAGACCGTTTCTGGAACCAACCAGACGGCCACCGCCAATCAGGATTACTTGCTGACGAACAATTTGCAGACAACCCTGACGCTGCCTGCTTCCCCCAAGGTGGGCGATATCGCCACGGTCACCGGGGTGGGAGGCAATGGCTGGCAGGTGGCCGCCGGGCCGGGCCAGACGATTGCCGGGGAAGTCATACCGGCGGGTGTTGTCTGGACAAAGCAAACCAATGCGCCGGCGTATGCCTGGTCTTCCATCGCCTCCTCTGCGGACGGCAGCCATCTGGTGGCGGTGGATTACGGCGGCGGAATTTACACATCGACCAACTTCGCCGCGAATTGGACGCAGCAAACCAATGCGCCGTCCAAAACATGGTCTTCCGTAACGGCCTCTGCGGATGGCAGCCATGTGGTGGCCGTGATTGACAACGGCGGAATTTACACCTCGCCCAATTTCGGAGTTGCCTGGATGCCGCAAACGAACGCGCCAGCGTATTCCTGGTCTTCGGTGGGCTCGTCCGCGGACGGCAGCCACTTGGTGGTGGTGGCGGATGGCCACGGCGTTTACCTTTCCACCAATTTCGGAACCAACTGGACGGATAGCAGCGCGCTGGCGAACTATTGGTATTCCGTCGCCTCGTCCACAGATGGCAGTCATCTGGTGGCCGCAGGAATCGGTATTTACGTTTCGACCAATTTCGGACTGAACTGGACGGGGCAAAACACCTCCACCGGTTGGGGATACGTCGCGTCGTCTGCGGATGGCAGCCATTTGGTGGCAACGGAAAATAATGGTGGAATTTACACTTCGAGCGATTTCGGAAATCACTGGGCGCAGAGCGACGCGCCTGCAACCTATTGGGCGTGCGTTGCCATGTCCGCGGACGGCAGCCACGTGGTGGCAGCGGGAAATGTCGGCCGGATTTATACTTCGGCCGATTCCGGAACCAACTGGACGGTGCAAAACAGCGCGCCATCCACCAATTGGTCCGCCGTAGCCATGTCCGCAGACGGCAGTCGGGTGGCGGCCGCGGTGAGTTCCGGAGGGATTTATACCTCCATGACCACGCTCCTCCCCTTTGCGGGTGTGGCCGGAGAGACGGCACAGTTCCAATACATTGGCAACGGCATGTGGCAGCCTTTGGTCCCGCCAGTCAACGACAACGGATCCGCCCTGACCAACCTGAATGCCTCCGTCATCACCAGCGGGACGATTCCCGACGCCCGGCTTTCCACCAATGTCGCGCTGCTCAACGGCAATCAGACTTTTGCCGGCTCCAATGTGTTCAATGGCAACCTGGGGATCAACACGTCGCAGATTTTGGAAGGTTCCTTCATGATCAACAACAACACTTACCTCAATGCCCACGCCATTTATTTGCGGGGCGGCGATGAGGGCGTTGCTGACCATAATCACGGCTTAGCCTATGCGGGAGGCGGCATCACCAATTTTGGCAACGGCTTTTATCAGGTGGATGGTCCCGCTTTGTGGGGCCATGGTGGCGGCGTCCTGGGCACCCGCAATGGAACCTCCGACTACGGGGCGCTGGTTTGGAGCCCCTCCGGTGTCACCATCAACGGCACGTTCAACAACAACAGCGACCGCAATGTAAAACAGAATTTCACGACCGTTACACCAGCGCAGATTTTGGACAAGGTTGCGCAACTGCCGGTTTCAGAATGGAGTTACAAGGTGGATGCTTCCACCCGCCACATCGGCCCCATGGCGCAGGATTTTTATAGCATCTTCAACGTCGGCACTGATGACAAGCACATCGCGCCCATTGACGAAGGCGGCGTGGCGCTGGCGGCGATTCAGGGCTTGAACCAGAAACTCTCGGAGCAGGAAGCTGCCTTGAAGAACAAGGAATCGGAAATTCAGGAACTGCGGCAGGCGGTCGCGGAGTTGCAGAAAACCGTTCGCAAAATCACCAACAAAGCACAGGAGTAACTATGGACTTGATGAACAAAATATTTATTGGACTGGCCGCGACGTTTGCGTTGCTTGGAGGTGCGTCCGCCCAAAGTTATAGCATTGACTGGTACACCATCGACGGCGGAGGCGGCACGAGCACCGGCGGAGTCTATTCCGTGAGCGGCACCATCGGCCAGCACGACGCGGGCGGGCCGATGACTGGCGGCAACTTCTTCCTCACCGGCGGCTTCTGGTCGCTCTATGCCGTGCAAACGCTCGGCGCACCATTGTTGACCATCACTTACTCCGGCAACCAAGCCATTGTTTCGTGGTCACCCTCGGTCACAGGCTGGACGCTGCAGACGAATAACAATCTCGCCCCCCGGCACCTGGGGCAATTATGCCGGCCGAGTCGTAAACAACAGCGTGACCAATGCTCCGCCCAAGGGGAATCTGTTCTTCCGCTTGAAGCAGTAGTCCACTTGAAACCTGAATTCAGGTAAAATCTAAATCCGGCCAAACCAAATTATGAAAACCAAGCGGCACCATCTATTCACCGCGCTGGCCTTGCTGGTGCTCGCCACCCTCAACGTTCAATTCGCAATCGCCTGCGCGCAGGGAACGGCGTTCACCTATCAAGGCCGGTTGAATGACGGTGCCAGTGCGGCCAGCGGGAAGACTTACGGAATGGTGTTTTATTTGTACGACGCGCCAACCAATGGCAATCAACTTGGCAATCTTGGAATCGTCAGCGTTACGGTCAGCCACGGCCTGTTCACCTTGCCGTTGGATTTTGGCAATGTCTTTGACGGCAATCCGCGCTGGCTGGAAATCAGCGTGCAGAAAAATGGTGGCGGCTTCACCACGCTCAACCCGCGCCAGTCTGTCACGCCCGCTCCGTCCGCCCTTTTTGCGCCCGCTGCCGGCCTGGCAGCGTTCGCCACGACGGCGGCCGGTGCCAAGGCCGTGGCCGGCACCAACCTCAACGGCGTGTTTCGCCTGACGCAATTGCCTGGCGCGGTGGTCACGAACAGCCAGAGCCGCTTGACCCTGGCCGGCGTGTTCACTGGCAACGGCGGTGGAATCACCAACGTGCCCGGGGCGGTGCCTTGGTTCGTTTCCGCCGACAACGTCAAAGCCGTGCCCAACACCGGCTACCTGCTTACTAATGCCAGCCTGACAATGGTGACATTGCCACCAACTTCGGCGCTCCACGTCGGCGACATTGTGCGCGTCACCGACACGGGGGCCGGCGGTTGGGAACTCCTGCAAAATGGTGGGCAATCCGTCTTGGGTAATTCTGGCGCTTATCCGCTGCCCGCCACGACCGTCGGCAGCAGTGGTTATTTGAGCGGATTGCAAGACAGCGCCGTGACCGTGGAATACATCGGTAACAGCCAGTTCGTGCGGGTCAACGCTCAAGGAGTAATTTCGGTCCATTAACCGCCAACCCAAACCTTTTACCAACCAATGTTCAATCCTCAATTGCTGAATCGCATGAATACCAAAATCCGCCGGTTCGTCGTCGTCACTTTTGTCCTGTTGAGCGCCACCGGCTGCCTTCCGGCCTGGTCCCAAGGCACGGCCTTCACCTATCAGGGCCGGCTCAACGGCACCGGCGGACCGGCCAATGGCCTTTATGATTTGCAATTTACGATTTACGACGCGAACACAAACGGAAGTCAAATCGGCAACCTGCTCACCAATGCCGCCATCGCCGTCAGCAACGGCCTGTTCGCCGTGGCGCTGGATTTTGGCACGAACATTTTCACCGGACCGGATCGCTGGCTGCAGATTGGTGTGCGCACCAACGGCATCTCCAGTTTCATCCCGCTCAACCCGCGCCAGCAAATCACCCCCGCGCCGTATGCGATTTACGCCGCCAACGCGGGCTCGGCCCTGGCCGCTGTCACGGCCGCCAGCGCCAATGCCGTGGCCGCGACGAACATCAGCGGGCCGGTTACGCTGGCGCAATTGCCCCCCGCCGTGATCACGAACAATGAAAGTGGCGTGAACCTGACCGGCACCTTCAACGGCAACGGCGCGGGTCTGGCCAATGTGCCCGGTGCATTTGCCAGCCAGGTCGTTGCCGGTCCGAGTGTGCAAGCCGCTCCCAACACTGCTTATTTGCTCACCAACAACGCCTTGGTTACCGTCACGCTGCCGACCAATGTGAATGTTGGCGACATCGTGAAAATTACCGGCGCGGGCACCAATGGCTGGCAGTTCGCTCAGAACCTTGGCCAGTCCATCCTCACTGGTTTTTCCAGCGGTCTGAACTTAAACTGGACGCCGCGCATCGCCAACCCCAATGGCTGGAGTTGCATCGCCTCCTCCAGCGACGCCACCCAGTTGTTTGCCGCAGCATCAGGCCCCGGAATCACAGGCCAGTTTTACACCTCCACCGATTCTGGGGTGACTTGGACGGTGCTGGCCGGATCACCAGTTGAGGACTGGTCCAGTGTGGCTTGTTCGGCCGACGGTGCCAAGCTGGTGGCCACGACTGTTTTTGATGGAATTTACACCTCCACCAATTCTGGGGTCACCTGGACCCTCCAGACCAACGCCTTGACGGGGGTGAGTCACGAATGGTCTTCGGTCGCTTCCTCAGCGGACGGAACCAAGCTGATTGCTGCGGAAGGTTCGCCATTCTACAACACCAGTCAAGCGGGTGGCGTGGGCTTTTATACCTCAACCAATTCCGGCCTGACTTGGACCTTTCAAACCGGCGCACCAACAAACGGCGGTTGGACCTGTGTTGCTTCCTCCACCGACGGCACGAAATTGGCGGCGGTGTCAAACGGCCGCGCAAATTGTTATCTCTCTAGCGATTCCGGGGTGACCTGGACGCCCTCGCCGACGATCAGTCCTACGGCCGTCGCGTTGTCAGCGGATGCAACGACCATTCTAACCACAGGAGCTGGCGGAATTTACATCTCGATTAATTCTGGAGGGACATGGAATGCTCGGCCACTCCCGGGCACTGCATCCCTTGGATATCACCGCATGGCCGCATCGGCGGATGGACGATTCTATTGGATGCGCAAGGCCCGGGTAACGGACAAAATCCTATCTACCTCTCCCACGATTCGGGTTTGACTTGGACCGCGCAAACTGGCGGTCCTACTAATATATTTGGAGGGGTTGCGTTATCCGCCGATGGCCTGAAAATAGTGGCTGTGGAGACCGGTAATTGGCAGGGCACTATTGCTGGCAGTAAGACCATTTGGACCGCCCAAACCGCGACGACTGTGGGAGGTGGCGGCTCGCTGGTGCTTTCTCCCAACAGCGCCATGGAACTGCAATACATCGGCAACGGCCAGTTCCTGCCCATCAGCTTCACCGGCGGCGGTTACACAGTGCATTGAATCCAAAGGAAACATTTATGAATTCAACCGCCAACACCCAACGAAAACCTATCATAAAAATGACAGACGGTAAGCCTGTCCTGCTCTGGCTGGCGCTAGTGTTTGCGCCGTTTGCCCTCCACGCCCAAAGCTACTCGATTGACTGGTATAAAGTCTCCGGTGGCGGCGGCACGAGCACCGGCGGCGTGTATTCTGTCAGCGGCACCATCGGTCAACCGGACGCGGGCGGGCCGCTGACCAGCGGCCAGTATTCCGTCACCGGCGGTTTCTGGGCGTTGCCAACAGCGATTCAAGTCACGGGTGCGCCGACACTCACGATTGTTCCAGCCACGACCGGGCACGCCACGATCTCGTGGTCCGCAAACACGCCGGGCATTGTGTTGCAGGAGACGTGGTCACTCTCGCCCGCCAATTGAACGAATTCGCCGAGCGGCGCAACGAACCCTGTCGTCGTCTCGGCTACCGTGCCCACGAAGTTTTATCGCTTGTTCAAGCCCTGACCCGAGCCTCTGCCGCTCACTAATCACCGTCCTCAGTTCACGTTCGAAAGACCGTCTTTCCAGGCTTACTGCTTCTGGCGAGCTTTGTAGGCGGTATCGTAAGGTCCGAAGCCAATGTCCTCGGGGATCATATCCATGTGCTCCTCGGGGGCTTTGGAGAACACCCTCCGGACGGCGTCCAGGTAGCCGAAGCCGTATTGGCGGTGGGGAGCGAGGTAGTGGCCTTCGCTCCACTCGTTCCAATTGTCGAGGAGGAGCAGTTTGCTGCTCAACCCCTCCTGCGGCATGGTGGCGAGGATGTCTTTGGCCTGGCGCAACAGGCCCTCGAAGTCGCCGGGAGGAATCCGGTAGAGCGGCCCTTCGTTGCGCCACCCCGTCCACCCCTGCGAGACGGTGACTACCTCCGGCAGGATATTCAGGTCGCGCGTCTTCCGAATGAAATCGAGTTGCATGGGGATGGCTTGCTGTGGGTTGGTGATGGGCCAGATGTAAGCGAAGGTGTAGTCGAAGCCCATGTCCTTTCTGAACCTCAGTTCGTTCGGGTCGAGGCCGCGGTATTCCGACAGGAGGTAGAGACCGGCAAAACCAGCGCGGCGGCAGGCTGCGCGCATTTGCTCGAAGGCGCGGGGGACGTTTGTCACGCCGCCGAGGTCCTTGGCGAGTTTGTGAGCGTCATAGACGAACAGCAGCGGTTTGTTGTCGATCTTCAGGTAGCTGGGCTGGCGGAAGTAGTTGGTCATCCAGAACGGCGCCAGCGTTTCGAGCAAGTCCTTCTCGCCGGAGACGCCCGACGCTCCCCATGCGCCGCCGCGCGGCTGGTTCTCCCACATGATGGTGAACTTGAACTGGCTGGCGAATCGGGACTTCAACAGGGCGTCGATGGCGGAGCTGTATTTGGTCTCCACGGCATTCGTCTTGCCGGCGCGATACCAGCAATAGACGAAGAAGTTGACGCCATGCTCGAGCGCCCACTTGGTTTCCCAATCGGCGACCTCCGGATTGGCCTGGTCGTAGAACCCCAGGGTCGGCGTGCGTTCCGGATGCTGCACGACCTGATCCCACATTTGTGGCTCATCAGCAACCCAGAGCGGGCAATTGTGCGCGCCGACGAGAATGGTGGTCTTCACCGGCCGGGGCGGCGGGATGTAGGCCACCTTCTTCGTCTGCTCCTTCCCCGGGATGAGGTATTTCGCAAGGAACTCCCGCGTCAGCTCCGGCACCTTCGGGTCGTTGAACCCGCCGTGGCCAGCGCCTTTGACAGTGTAGAACGTCACCGGCACACCCACCTTCTTGAGCGCTGCTTCGAGCAATTCGCTCTGATGATGGGGCACGAGGGGATCGGAGTCGCCGTGACAGATGAGGAAGGGAGGGGTGTTCTTTGTTACGTAGGTGATGGGGTTGGCTTTGGCTACCTTCTCCTTGTTCTCCTGCAGCGGGCCACCGATCAACAGCGACTCCGGGGAGGCCGCAGTGTCATGCACTTGTCCCTCAGGCAGGCGGTGGGCGTCCATCTGCAGGAAGTCCGTGGGGCCGAAGTAATCGACCACCCCTTGCACGCGGCTCGAAATATCCAGGTTCTCGCCGACGTCGAACTCTTTCGTGTCGCCCGTTGTTCCCAGCATGGCGGCCAGGTGCCCGCCGGCTGAGCCGCCCCAGGCGGCAAAATGGTTCGGGTCCAGACTGTATTTGGCGGCGTTGGCGCGCAGCCAGCGGATGGCGGCCTTGCAGTCCTCGATCTGGGCGGGGAAGATGGCGTGCTGGCTGAGGCGGTAGTTGA
>OBLU010006318.1_pt1 | contig 10546 bp, 9 predicted proteins | sample 1518681 | NCBI WGS metagenome assembly OBLU01 (sample SAMEA3539304, study PRJEB22396) | soil metagenome | biome: tundra; feature: field; material: soil | place: USA | collected 2010-05 | depth 0.15 m
ATGTTTTGAGGCTTGACGGTGAGAAGTGTGAGAACGTCCTTCTAGACCAGATCATCTATCCGGGGCTCCAGACCAAGGAAGGATTAGAGCGGATTGCTGCTAACGCAGGGGGGCGCAACGCCCCAGGGTATAGGACGATGGGGCGCGGGTGCTATCCCTCTACAGGGATCGAGGCCGCGATCATACCCCCCGGAATGTTGATGAAGATGCGCGGTGAGTATATTTGGTTTCAGGAGCCTCAGCCGATAAGCGCCACGGACTTGGCGTTGGAAGGAGTGGACGGCGCTATTCACACAATCGGAAGCTGGGGATTGGCTAGCGGGATAAAGTTTCCGCCGTCGCTTGACTTTCCCAAGGGACAGCAAGTGATGTTCAAAGACCCGCAGGGCCGAATCACCCCTAGATGGGGTCTTCAAGCCAACCAACAATTTGCCCTTCCTAAGGGAGATACCGTTGCGATGGAAAAGTCGGTGCTGGACGTAATTCGCAAGTCAGGCACGCGCCCGGAATTTTACGCTTGTGACAGAACGGGGCACGGCGCGGGCGTGGCAGATTTGATCCGTAATGATTGGTCAAGTGCAATTCACGATCTCAACTATACTGAAGGGGCCAGTGAGACAAAGATCATGCAGGAGGATTCGAAGCCCTGTAACAAGAGCTATGAGAGGGTTTTTTCCGAGCTTTGGTTTGCGCTGCGGCTGTGGGGTGAGTTTGGCTACTTCCTGATCCATCCTTCGGTGGATATGTCGAAGTTGAATCAGCAGTTGACCCAGCGGCGTTTCCGGACAAAGAGCGGCGGGATTAAGCAGGTAGAATCCAAGAAAGACTACAAGGCGCGCGGATTTGAATCGCCCGGGGAGGCGGACTCGTTGACCCTTTTGGTTCATGCCGCGCGCAAGGGCAGCGGCGTAATACCCTCGATGAGGGGCGCGTCGGTGGATATGCCCGGGGAAGACGATGATGATTGGAATGCAGCCCGTTATCCTGGCGGGGTGCGGATTGATTCCTCGAACATGACAGACCATCTGGAGACAATGTGAAACATATTAACCCAAACTTAAGCCCGCATGATGGGTATTATTTCCGAGACTCGGATGGATCGACCCACCATGCTCAAGGCTGGAACGGGGTAATTGCGCGGGTAACGGCATACCGGAAGCGTCAGGGCAAACCGACAGATACGGTCGTGAAAGAGGTGACAGAGCAAGCGTGCTCCCGGAATCCGGTGCTATGCGTGGAAGACAATGGCGCTACTCAAGCTGCTGTTCGGCAGGCTTCCTTGAGGACGCGGGTGCTTCAGTGGCTTATAGTCAAGAAGGCAGACCGGGAGAAGCAAGAGCTTCGGTTTGTGTCCCCAGATTTACACGCGGCCCGGACGGACGTTTGCATTAGATGTCCTTGCGATAAGTCGATGCCCGGAGGCGGGTGTGGATCATGCAAGGCGGCGGTGACGGAAATGCAGGGGGCGGTCGTGGGGACCCGCATCACCGACCCGCGGATTACGGCGTGTCCTTTTTTGGGAGAACATCTCCCGGTGTCAACGTGGCTTGACGAGCCGGCGATAGCAAATCCAGCCCTTCCTCCCGAGTGTTGGAGAAAGCGGACGATATGACCCCGAGTGTCAGATAAGGCAGACAATATGATCGGAATGGCATGGCGGTTTCTGATGGCGATGGCCCGATTTCAGTGGGCCAAGTGGAAGGGCTACGAAACGCTGGCTCCTGCGGCATCGCAGGAGTATCGAAATCAAAAATGCGGAATCTGCCCCAATAATTTTGGGGGTCAGTGTGGGTTGTGTGATTGTTTGATTCTGGCCAAGACGATGATGGCCCAGGAGGAGTGCCCTATTGGCATCTGGAGCCGGGTCTGGGTCAAACGGAAAAGCAAGACTAATCCCTGAGATTGGGCGACTGTTTACTTGAAATATGGCCGATTTAGCTGAACTTCCGTCTGCCAGTCTTAACGGCACCGGTTACCCGCAGAATTACTTGGGCTCCGTCATCCAGAGCCCAAAGATCAGTTCCTCGGGGAAGCCGACCCAGCACAGTATCCGGGACATCCAGATGGCCCGGGATGTTGTGAAAACGGTTGTGATGGCCGGTAGGAATAGGTCCATTGTCAACTCGCGCATTCTGGCGAAATACAATGCCGAGAGACCCTACGACGCCTACAAGTTGGAATCAGAGGGGCTGGGCTGGCGAAGCAACTTTACGACCAAGCCGCTGCCTTCGATGATCGAGAAGGTGGCTCCGCGGTTTGTGTCCATTATCGACGGTCTGAAGTATCTCACAGACTCCTCGCTCGGTAATCGGTGGCAAGCTAGCCAAACCAAGACGCAAGCTTTTCGCGAGGCGATAACTAAGACTATCCGGGCGCGCAAGGGCTGGACTACCCTGGTGGAGGACATCGCGTTCGACAATTCTCTTTTCGGCCATACCATCCTGGCGTGGCTTGACGAATACAACTGGTTTCCGAAGCACTTCAAACAGGACGAGTCCTTTGTTGCGGACGGCACCAAGTCTGACACACGCTGGGCACAGATCGTGGTCCTGAAAGAGGTGTATCTGCCGCATGAGCTTTTCGCGCAGATCAGCCCGGATGAGGAAGCGGCCAAAGACGCCGGCTGGAATCTTGCACGCACCCGCAGCGCTATTGATCGTGCCTCTCCGCAGCAGGTCCGGGATCGTTTAAACGTGGGCGGAACTTTGGAGACGTGGTATCAGAATGCGCTCCGGGAGTTGACCATCGGCGCCTCTTACATGGCTGGCAACTCAGTCATCGTGGTCTATTCCTTGCTGGCGCGCGAGGTGACCGGCAAAGTTTCCCATTACCGGATGGCTGGCCCGGAGATGGATTCTATTTTCGAACGCGAAGATCGGTTTCCCAGCATGGAAGACTGCTTGACATTCTTTTCTTTCCAGAAAGGCAACGGAACCCTTCACGGCTCCAAGGGCATCGGGCGGGACATCTACGAGATGGCCGGGATGATTGACCGCTGCCGCAATGAGGTGGTGGACCGCCTGATAATGTCCGGTAAGACCTTGGTGCAGGGTGATGTCAAGAGGATTCATACTTTTAAGATGTCGGTGATTGGCAGCACGGTAATTATCCCTACGGGATGGACAGTTTTGGAGCAGCGCATTGATGGCAACCCGGACGGATTTGTCAAGCTCGATGTCTATTTCAAGGGGCTGGTGAATGAGCTTATCGGCTCGACATCTACCCCGCAGCCCGGCCTTGGCGGCGAAGACATGCGATCTCCGGCAGCCTGGAATCTACTTGCGCAACGAGAGGAAGAAGGCCGAGACGTTCGAGTGTCTCGTTTTCTTGCGCAGACTACAGACGCGGTGCAGACGATGCAACGGCGGATTTGTAGCCCAGATACGTCTGAGGATGATGCCAAGAAGACGCAGAAGGATTTGCTGAAGATAATGACCCGTCCAGAACTCAACGAGCTTGCCAATGACCCGGTGGCTGGGACGATTCAGGACTTGACTCCGCTTCAACGGCAGCTTGTGGTTTCAATTTCCCAGGAGAAGAAAGGCAATCCACTTTACAACCAGCGGCAGCTTGAGCTTGAAGACCTCCAGGCGCGCATGGATAGCGAATTTGCCGGTCGGGTGCTGTTGCCCGAGAATGACCCCACGGAAGAAGCGGAGCAACAGCGGATGCAGAATTTGGAGATCATGCTATTGAGTCACGGGCAAGCGGTGCCGGTGAGCCCCCGCGACAACCATCTGATTCATTTGACCGTGCTTATGCCGGCGGCAGAGCAAACCGCGCAACAGATGCTTCAAGGCCATTTTCCTACGGAGGTTCTGGAGACGATGGTTGCGCACATCAATGAGCATTACTCGCAGGCAATCCAGCAGGGCGTCAAGAAAGAAGCCTTGACGGAGGTTTCTCAGTTCCTCGCGAAAGCGGGGCCGGAGTTAGCCAAGCTCAAACAGATAGACCAGAATGCCGCGCAACTTTCACAGGCGCACGACCAGATGGCAGCAGAACAACCGCCCGGCGCTCCCATGCCACCCCAGCAATGATGTTCCCTTCGATGAAAAACACCCCCTATGGAAATACTCGCAAGCGTAGATGAATGGGCCACGACTGACGCAGAAAACCTCTCCGCATTCCTTGAGACGCCTACCGGAAAGCGATTGATTCCTTCTCTGTTGAAAGAGGCCCCCTCGCTGCTGGAGGGTGGCGAGACAAACGACATCCTCATTCGCTCAGGGCAGGTCTTGGCGTTCCAGAAGATGGTGGAGACCCTGATTTTTCTTGCGCACCCTTCGCGCCAGATTCGCCAGACGGAGATCACAAATTACCCAGCCCCGGAAAATGATGCGGCATGGGATGATGGGCAGAAAATAACTCTCGAAAACAAAACGACCGAAATACCCCAATAGTATATGCCCAACGAAATTACTCCTCCCCAGAATATTGATCCCGCTGCTAATAATGCCGAGGTGGCCCGCCAGCAGGCGGCCCAAGACCTCTCCGGCCAATCCACAGTCACCGGAGAATTTGGTGAAGCATCGGATGCGCTGGACAAGCTAGCGGCCCAGGTGCAGCCGAAAGAGGAGGCACCTCCTCCTAAGCCGGAAGCTAAGCCGGAAGCTAAGCCGGAAGCTAAGCCTGATGTGACGGTCCCCAATCCAGAACCGATTAAGCCGGCGGCCCTCACAGCGGAGGAGGCTGCGGTGCAGAAGCGGGCTTCAGAGTTTTTCAAAGACTCGCCTACCCTTCCCCCGAATGCGAGCCCAAAATCCGCCGAAGCTTTTTCGACGATCAAGATCAGGGCGGCCCAGGAAATTAGCGCCAGGGAGACTGAGATTGCCGCGCTGAAGAAGCAGATTGAAGACGCCAAGAATCCCTCGACGGAACAATTGACGAAGGAAAAGGAACTTGACGATCTTCGCCAGTGGCGCCAGAAGCTAGACGTGGATTTTGATCCGAAGTTCAAAGAGTTTGATAAGGGAATCTCGCAGTCCCGGGAATTCATTTACGCGCAGCTTTCGAAGTCCCCGGCTATCACGCCCGCAGTGATTGCGCAGATCAAGAAGTATGGCGGCCCGGACATGGTCAACCTCTCGAAGCTTTTTGAGTCTATCAATGATCCTACGATGCAGCGGCTGGTGGAGTCTAAGGTCGCGGACATCGAGATGTCCAAATACAATCGCGAGCAGGCGGTCACGACAGCGAAAACTAATCTTGGTCAGTATCTTCAGGAGAGACAGACGGCTTTGTCACAGGAGCAGATCGTCAGCGTTACACAAACCGCCACGAAGCTTGATTCGCTCCTTGGTCAATTTGACTGGTTCAAGGAGAAAACGGCGGAGGCTGGTGCGGATGAGGCAACGAAGAAAACAATTCAGGACGATAACCGGTTTGTGACGGACTTGCGCCAGCAGATCGGAGAGGCAATGAAGGACAATTCTCCGGATATGCGGGCGATTCTTATCACCGGAATGGCGAAGCTGTTCTATCTTCAGAAGCAAATTCCCGGTCTGGAAGCCCGTCTTGCTACAGCGGAGCAAGCTGCGAAAGACGCAACGGCAAAATGGGCAGCCGTGAAAAACTCCGGTCGGTCTCGTCTGGCGGAATCGCAAGCTCCTGCGGGCGGAATCCCCGACCTAGGGAACAAGGGTCCGGACCTTCACCAGCGGGCGGGAGACGCACTTGACGCCCTCGCTAGGCAGGTGATGGAGAAACGGGCCGCAACTAACACGTGAGTCTGTTTCGCCCAGATTCAACCTCAGGGGTGCCTCCGGTTGGGGTGCCCTCTGCCGAGGCGGTTGTTGTTTATCACAAAAAGGTGATGGTGGTATTACCCTGGTGGAAGCAGGTTTCACCCATCACTTCGTTTTGCGTGGCCCAGTTGATTGACCGGCGGCGCACTTCGTCAATGCTTAATTTCGGGGACGCTTTCATTGCACATTCCAGGAACTCGTGCGTGGACATTTTTCTCCAGTCTCCCTGTGATTGGTTTTTGACTATTGACGATGATATGGTGGTCCCTTTTGGGAATGCACTGTGGTTCAGGGCGCACACGGGATTCGATGACTTTCCAGAAAAGTTCCTTGGTCTAAATGCGATTGACCGGTTAATGTCACACCGGAAATCGTTGGTGGGGGCTTTGTATTTTGGAAGGCATCGAAACGGGCCGCCGGTTTACAATGAGGGGGGAGCCAGTGCGGAGGAGGCCGCTTACGCAAGGAAGGCGCCTCACGATTTGGCGAAGCCCACAAAGTGGGTAGGCACGGGCTGTATGCTGGTTCATCGGGCGGTCTTCGAGGACATCGAGAAAAGATTCCCCCGGCTTGCGCGCGGGCAGGACAAGATGGGTGGCAACTGGTTCACTTCCACTGAGGCCGATTTGATGGAACGGATTCACGCCCTACGAAGCAAGCTTCAGACGGGTCCCCTCGATGGCAACAAGGCGTATGAGGCAATGGCCGGCCTGGAGGACGTAATCGCGCACGCTAACGCGGACAACTCGATGGGCTTTGGTGAAGACGTGAGTTTTGCCTGCGCGCCGCAGCCGCAGGGCACCAGCCGCACGTGGATATGGGGCTAGTCTGCGGGCACCTGGGTCATTTTTGCTACGGCCCCAGGACCACTGAGACCAAGAAGAGGTGATATGGTCAATCGAATTCTCATCGCGTTGCAGTATTGGAACGGAGACCGAGACCGGGCGCTAGAATTGGCGCGATTCTTGGCGGACCTGGAGCCCGAGCGCTCGAAACTTGCTGATTTTCTTTTCGTGCCGCGGTTTGATAGCAGCCTGGATGAGACCACCGTGCACAAAGTGGCGAGAAAATTCAACGTTTACACGGCCAAGAGCCGGCGCCAGGGGGTTGGTTGGCCGGATGGGTGCAACGAACTGTGGTTTTCGGCAATGGAATGGGTTCAATCCATGACGGCTGCCAGGAAAATACCGGCATACAAGGCAATTTTCACCTGTGAAGCTGACGGTGCTCCAATCCAGAGGAACTGGATTGAGTGGATGTCTCTCGAATGGGACCGGGTAAATAAACCAAAGCCAGTAGTGATTGCGGGGGCGTTGGTTGAGCCCGGGCCGCACATCAATGGCAACGCGCTAATCTCTGGGGAGCCCGGATTTCTCACGTGGATCGCGCGTCGTGTGGGCGGGGTGCATCCGGGATGCGGCTGGGATTTCTGCCTGAGAGGGGATTTTGAAAGGTTGGGGTGGGCAAACATTCCGTGCATGCGGAGTCTCTACAACACGCCTACTTTTTCGTCTGAGCAGTATACAAAGATGATCGAAAATAACTGGGTTTGGGTGCATGGGGGGAAAGACACATCGCTCATCAAGTTGGGTAGAGCAAGGTTTGGAATATGAACAAAGATTCTTGTATTTTTGTCGCGGGGCATCGGGGTTTGGTGGGTTCTGCGATATGCCGGGTGCTCCGGGCGCACGGATTAACAGATTTGGTAGTTGCTCCCCATGAAGAAGTTGATCTTACGGACCCGGCGCAGACGAAATGGTTTTTTAGCGTCTATGAGCCGGAGTATGTATTTCTCAGTGCCGCCAAAGTGGGCGGAATTGTCGGAAATTTGACCTACCCGGTTGAATTTATGACCCAGAACATGCGGATTGAGATGAACGTCCTCGAAAGCGCGAAAGAATACAAGGTCAAGAAGCTTTTGTTCCTTGGTAGTGCGTGCGCTTACCCGAAATTCGCGGAAAACCCCATCCGAGAGTCCTCACTGCTGACGGGCGTGCTGGAGTATTCAAACGAGTGTTACGCTTTGGCTAAAATCTCGGGAATCAAGCTTTGTGACGCCTACCGGGCGGAGTATGGATGCGATTTTATCAGCGCGATGCCCACAAATCTCTACGGCATAGGTGACAACTACGATCCGAAGAACTCACATGTGATTCCGGGCATGATTCGCCGGATTCATACCGCCAAAGTCGAGGGGGAGTCCGCTGAATTGTGGGGCACCGGAGCGCCAACCCGAGAATTTCTGTTTTCGGACGATCTCGCAGAGGCGTGCTGGTCTCTTATGGAAACCACGACTACTTTGGGATTAGTGAACATTGGGTATGGGACTCCGACTTGCTTACGCACGCTGGCCCGGCTTGTTGCTCAGGTATTGGACTACACTGGTGAAATTGGGTGGGACACCTCGAAACCGGATGGGACTCCGGAGCGGCTTCTGGACAACACGAAGATTTTTTCAACCGGCTGGCGCCCTAAGGTGGGGTTAGAAGAAGGGCTTGCCTTGGTTTACAAGGACTTTTTATGCCGCGAGCACTAATCATAGGCTGCACTGGGCAAGATGGCTCCTACCTCGCAGAACTTCTGCTTCAGAAGGGCTACGAGGTTCACGGGCTGGTGCGCCGGGCGAGCACAAACAACAGAGAGCGTTTAAACGGCTTAGAGGAAAAGCTGGTGCTTCATTATGGAGACCTTTCTGATTCACTCTCGCTAGCGCGCGCCTTAGCACTCTCGCAGCCGGATGAAGTTTACAATCTGGGGGCCATGAGCGATGTGCGGGTGAGCTTCGACACGCCTGAGTATTCGTCGGATGTGACGGGCACCGGCACGATCCGACTCCTGGAAACGATTCGGGGTTTGGGCTTGAATTGCCGGTATTATCAGGCGTCCTCTAGTGAGATGTTTGGAAGTTCTCCGCCCCCGCAGAGTGAGACCACCCCGTTTCATCCCCGCAGTCCCTACGGCTGCGCCAAGGTTTTTTCCTACTGGGCCACGGTGAATTATCGCGAAGCTTACGGAATGCACACGAGCAATGGGATTCTGTTCAACCACGAGAGCCCTCGTCGAGGAGAAAACTTCGTGACGCAGAAAATCGCCAAGGCAGCGGTGATGATCTCTCAGGGAAAACAGGACACGCTCTATCTGGGAAACCTTGATGCGAAGCGGGATTGGGGATTCGCGGGAGATTACGTGATGGCAATGTGGAAGATGCTCCAGCAGTCGGCCCCGGATGATTATGTGATTGCCACGGGGGAGTCGCATTCCGTCCGCGAGTTTCTGGAAGAGGCTTTCGGGTGTTTAAACCTTGACATTGAAAAGCACGTTCGAAGCGACAGTAATCTTTTCCGCCCGTCTGAGGTTGAGCATCTTTTGGGCGACCCGAGCAAAGCAAAGCGCCAGCTTGTTTGGGAGCCGAGGGTCGGCTTCAAGGAATTGGTGCGGATGATGGTTGACTATCGGCTATGAACTGGGTTTCCTATTGTTTGTTCGGGAACGATCCAAAATACACAGAAGGTGCTATTCGGAATGCAGTCCGGGTGCGGGAAGTGTATCCGGATTTCCGACCCCGTTTCTCTGTGTGTGGGGACGTGGCTCCGGGGACCATAGAGAGGTTGCAAGCGGAGCAGGCAGTTGTGTATCGTTTTGGTGAGGGTTTCTGTGCGGTAGAGAAGATGATGCAAAGGGCGTTTGTCTTTGATGAGCCCGAGACGGAGACGGTTTTGTTCCGGGATGCGGATTCTCGGATAACTGATCGGGAGGTGGCGGCGGTTCGCGAGTGGCTCACTTCGGGTTACGGCACGCACGTCATGCGGGATTTTCCCTACCAGTTTGCCCCGTTGGGGGGCGGTTTGTGGGGGACTAGGAAAGGTTCGGGTAGACACTTGGAAATGCGGCGTTTGTGGGAAGAATATAAGCGAGTCACGCCCGAATGGCCTCAGCTTGACGATCAAGTTTTCTTGCATCGGGTCATCTGGCCTATCGTGAGGGGGGACACTCTCTTGCATGATGGAATTGGCAACATGGCGGCGGTTCGTCCTTTTCCGATTCCGTTTAACCCAGAACAGGGCTTCGTGGGAGAAATCTTTTTGGTGCGCGAGGGAAAAGATTTCTGTATTCCAGAACATCGAAAAGTGCGAGAGGATTTTCAACGGCTATACTATGAATAAAAACACACGAATTGCAATTTGTTGTTACGGGGGGGATGCTCATCAGGTGATAGAGGCGTTGGGGGTATATATGCATCACCGGTGCCCCGTGGTGGTTCTTTCTCCTACAGACTGCCCCGCGGACATTCGTTACCCCGGAATTGAAAACCGATTTGTAGGCAAGCGCGCTTACATCGGCCAGGATTCTCTGGACCGGCAGCGGCTTCACATGCTGACGCTGTTGACTTTCCCCGAGGAGTATTTTCTGGTTCACGACGCCGACTCGGTTTGCTTGTCTCCGGAATTGCCGGCCTATCTTTACAGGGAGCCGGATGTGTTGTGGTCTAATCTCGTGGTGGACGACATCGACTTTCATCAAGGGTATTATTCAGAGGGCTTCCCACACATTGCGATGCAGCCGCCCTACTTTATGTCCCGCAAAACAGTCACAGCGCTTGTCGCGGCTTCAGCGGACATCGTCACGAACCCCAACCTTTCCTTTATTGATCATTTTTTTGTTCAGATGGCGGTGAAATCTGGATGGCCTTATAAGGGGTTTCCGGACGGCGCCAGCCACGGCACGTCCCCCGATTCGCCGCAGGGCGAGATACTTCTAACAAAACTGGTGAGAGAGAGAGGGTATGTTTTTCTGCACTC
>OBLU010006320.1_pt1 | contig 10544 bp, 6 predicted proteins | sample 1518681 | NCBI WGS metagenome assembly OBLU01 (sample SAMEA3539304, study PRJEB22396) | soil metagenome | biome: tundra; feature: field; material: soil | place: USA | collected 2010-05 | depth 0.15 m
AGCGTCCATAGGTCCTGTCGAGTGCCGAATACAGGAGATAAACGGTCCGTTCTTCATCCCGTCGCTGTGCTGGGACTGAATCGTCGCCTATTCTTCCACTACTTTTGGGCCCACGCCAAAGCCGCCGCCGGGTTGGCCCAGGTGTGTATGAAGATGTGTAGGTTAAGATCGGTGGAAAGGAATTCTGCATGTTCGGTGCTCCATTACCAGCGCGTTCATGATCTCCCTCATCGCCGGCTTGGGCCCGGCGATGGCCCAAACTCCGGCACAGCGTCCCCTCGACAGGCAAGCTCCGGCAAAGGCCAGCATCGGGGCGCGCCCGCCGGATCCGACCCGCGATCCGAATACGCCCGGGTACGTCAAAGCGAAGGAATTGCCCGACGGCGCCATCCCTTCGGCGAAGGAAGACGGGAACTTCATCATTGGCCCCACCCACAATCCCGCGCCGGAAATGGCCGCGAACGAAGGTGTGCCCAAGGGTGACGTCTTTGAATTCACCATGGAATCCAAGGACAGCAAGATCTATCCCGGCATCGCGCGCGAGCCCAACACCTTCGCCGTGCCGGACCCGGCGGACCCGAACAAGGTGATCGTCAACAGCTATCCTGCTCCCTATACGCGCCGGGTGGCGGTGTACGTTCCCAAACAATACCTACCCGGCACGGAGGCGCCGTTCATCGTCGGGGCGGATGGACCTGACCGCACTTTGTTCACCGCACTCGACAATCTGATCGCCGAGCACCGGGTGCCGGTGATGATTGCAATCTCCATCGGCAACGGCAGCGGCGACGCTCAGGGCAGCCAGCGGGGACTGGAGTACGACACGATGTCTGGGCTTTACGCGAAGTTCGTGGAGAAGGAAGTGCTGCCCCTGGTAGAGAAGAAATACAACGTGAAGCTCACCAAGGATCCCGACGGGCGGGCGACGACGGGTTGCAGCTCCGGCGGAGCGGCCGCGATGGCGATGGCCTGGTATCACACGGATCTCTACCACCGTGTTCTGAGCTACTCGGGCACGTTCGTTTACCAGCAGTGGTCGTTCAGCCCCGAGACCCCGCACGGCGCATGGGAGTTCCATGAAACCCTCATTCTCAACAGTCCGAAGAAGCCGCTGCGCATCTGGATGCATGTCAGCGATCGCGACATTCTCATCACCCGCGACAACTATCACGACTGGGTCCTCGCCAATGAGCGCATGGCCAAGGCTCTGGCCGCCAAGGGGTATCCTTACCAGTTTGTCTTTGCGAAGAACGCTGTGCACTGCGACCGCGGCGTGAAGGCACAGACCCTGCCCCTGGCACTGGAGTATGTATGGCAGGGATACGAACCGAAGAAGTGAACCGGCAGCGCAGATAACAAGGAGTTAGGCGGATAGTGCCCGAGTGGTCGGCAAACGGGAAGGTGAGATCTTCGGACGAACCTTGCCCGCCCAACTTCCCGTTTGCGCGTGATACGGGCGTTTGCACTCCCGTTGAGGGCAGCGAGATGGGAGTCCATGCCGCGTGGCCGAGGCAGCGTCGATGAACTATCATCTTGAGATGAAGAATATCCGGGCAATGTCGGCCGCCGAAATGCCAGCGGCTGTCTTCGCGGTCGTCTTCTCGATTGCGCCTTTGTTCGGTCAAACAATACCGAAGACCTGGGACGAAGCCGCCTTGTCTGGCAGTCTGCTTCCGCCGCCTGTCAAGTCCGCGAATATCCAGCAAGTTCCGGCTGACTACTACTACCGGATGCCTGAGCGTGTCATGTTTCGGCGCTATCCCGTCTATGCTTCAGGATCTGAACCAGCCGAATATTTGCAACAGCTCGCCCAGGCAGAACCGGAGCGCACCTTCGATCCCGCGAGGCTGAAGACGGAACAAGCCTGGGTAGATGCCGGACGCGAGGTATTCCGGTATCCAATCGCCGCACTTCCAATCCAGGCTCTTCCGGCCTTGCGCGGCATTCTTGAGCGATCTGGCGTTCCGGCAGCGCGAGACGGCACGTACCCGCAACTCACTCTGGTAGTGCCGAAGAAGGGTACTGTAATGCTCGGGTTTCTCTCCTGCGCAACTTGCCATACGCGCATACAGCCGGACGGCTCCGTAATTGAAGGTGGGCAGGGCACGGTACCGGATCTGCTGCTCGGGTTCGGGGGTGATGTGGCCAGCGCACGCCAGTTTGCGAGGGCCCTGTTTCGAGTACCGTGGCTGGAACACGACCCTACCGACCGCATCCAGACCATGAGCTTTGACGAGATCAATGCCGCAAAGACTGCAATTCCTCTTGGAGTCGTGGGACGGCACGGCACCAGCCTCTTTTCACCGGTGCAGATTCCCGACCTCATCGGCATCAAGGATCATAGATATTTGGACCACACGGGGTTGATGCGGCATCGGGACATCGGCGACGTGATGCGTTATGCGGCCCTCAACAATGCCACCGCTCCCGCAGGCATGGACCCGCTGGCCGACGTCTCCGGCTTCATCCCGCTGGGAAACATCCGTGTCAACAGCGAAAACAAACGCCCCGCCCCGGAAACAATGGAGCGATACTCCGATACACAGTTATTCGCCCTCGCGAAGTTCCTCTATGCGCTGACGCCTCCACCCAATCCCAACCGGGTTAGCGAACTGACCATGCAGGGAGAAGCCGTCTTTGCCCGCGCGGGCTGCGGGCGGTGCCACACGCCGCCCCTTTACACATCGAACAAGCTCACTCCGGCCAGAGGTTTTGCCGTTCCTGAAGAGCACACCCGAATCTACGACATCGAACCCACGGTTGTAGGGACAGACCCGACGCTGGCCATGCAAACGCGGCGGGGCACCGGCTACTATAAAGTGCCCTCCCTTCGGGGCGTCTGGTATCGCGGCCCTTTCGAACACAATGGCTCGGTCGCTACATTGGAAGACTGGTTTGACCCGGCACGGCTGCGGCCTGACTACGTGCCGACTGGATTCAAAGGGTTTGGAATCGAAAAGCGGGCCGTGCCAGGCCATCCGTTTGGACTCAGTCTGTCGCCTGAAGACAAACGCAGCCTGATTGCGTTTCTGAAGACACTGTAACCGGGCGAAATGGCTTGTGGCTGGATGGTCGCCCATCCGGAAGTTGGGCCAATGCGCGTTGTTAGCGATATACCGGCTAGAGATTGGCCGGACGGGTTCCTCGCCCATGCCGCCGGCGCCCAACGGCGCGGCGATCTCGCACGGGCCGAGGCGGTGCCAGGTTCAGCGGCACAGTCTGGTCAGCGGCAATAGTACGAAGGGGCGATCCTCCTAGTCTGGTGGCCGGCAGCCAGAAACTGCACGACCGCCTGGGATGGGCTCCGCAATTCCCGGACCTGCGCACGATCATGCGGCACGCCTGGAATTTCGTTGACCGGGCGTAGTCCGCTATTTCTTACGCGGCTGCCACGACGGGCCGGCGTCTTCCCACTGGTTGTCGGTCAACTGCTCCACCTGTGTGCCATCTCTGCGCATCACAAAGAGTTCGCCGTAGGGCTGCGGAGAGCCGGTGTACAGCGCTTCATCCTTGAATCCCATTCTGGCGCTGGCAAACAGGATGTTTTCGCCATCGGGCGACCAGGAGAGATGCGCGTCGTTTCCCTTGGAATGGGTCAACTGCTTTACGTCTTTTCCGTCGGGCCGCATGGTGAAGACCTCCCAATCCCCATTCGTCTGTCGCGCGAAACAAATCAGGTCGCCCCGCGGAGACCATACCGGGAAGTTGTCGTACTCGGTCGTCAGCTTGGTCACCGAGCGGTCTTCCAGGTTCATGATGCGCAGCCCGTCGCCATCCGGCCCCATGGTGCGGTACACGATGCGCTTTCCGTCCGGCGAGAAGGAGGCGAAACCGTTGTTGTTCGCTCCCGAAGTGATCTTCCGGAAGCCCGATCCATCGGCATTGATCATCGCTACCTGCGCGCCGCCATTCACCCGGTCGGCCGGCTTCTTTGCGCCGATCGCGAAATCCAGAAACGCGGAGAATTTCCCGATCCCGAAGATGATCGCGTCGTCGCCCGGCGACCATTGCGGCGCGATGATCAACTCGTTCTTGCTCTCTAAGAGTGCCCTTCCCTGACCCTCGCCTTCCGCCAGCATCAGAGTCGAATCCTGGCGATTCGCCGCCGTTACGGTGGCTACGAACCGTTCACCGGTATGATTGTATGCGGGCAGAATTCCGGTGCTGTACAACTCGAACTTCGGGCTCCGGCTCCAGATCTTACGCAGCGTAGTCCGGGACGCGGTCGTCACTCTGCCGTATACGACGGTGCTGCCGTCCGGCGACCAGGCCGGCCAGCGGACGTCTCCGGCGGGGCCCGCCTTCCCATCCGTGTAAAAGATCCCCTGCGCTGGAGTGTCCCTGCGAACATAGGCGCTTTCGCCCGAATGCAAAACGGACGGCGAGACTTTGACGCCGGGGCCGGCCTTCACCGGGCTCGCCTGCCCGGTGGCAACATCGATGCGCACTAAGGTCGTCTCGCCTTCTGTCACGGTAGCGCGGTAGGTCCACGTATCCTCGGCGGGCATGCAATACGCGATCACGCTCTTGCCGTCGCGCGACCATTTCGGTGTGCCGCAGAAATCGCCATGTTGGGAGAGCCGCTTCAACCCGCTGCCGTCCGGGCGCACCAGATAGATATCGACGAGATGGAGGTGCTCCCAACGGCCTTTCGCCATTGGAAGCGAACTCTCGCGGTCGGAAGAGAAGGCGATCCACATTCCATCGGGCGACCATGCCGGACGGAAATCGCCGCCGGGTCCGGATGTGAGCGACTTGGCTTTGCGCGTCCTCACGTCCAGGATCCAAAGGTCAGCGGTGCCGCCCACGCGCGTGGTCACGAAGACGATCTGGTTGCCGTCCGGTGAGAATGCGGCCTGATCGTCATAGGCAGGATCGTCCGTCAGGCGTTCCACTCCGGTGCCGTCCGGCCGCATACGATAGAGGTCCGCGGACCCTTCGCGCTCGGAAGTGAATACGATCCACTTCCCGTCGGCGGACCAGGCCGGATTGTAGTCGAGGGTCCCTTGCGTCAGGGCACGTTCACCGCTCCCATCGGGATTCGAGGCGTAAAGAGCGGCCTGCGATGGCCCGATTCGCGTCAGGAGAATCCGATCGGCGGCCGTACAACAAAACGAGGTTGCGTATACGAGTAGCAGCGTGAGCTTCAAGTGGTCCCCTTCCAGAGTCGGAGAGTGGAGCCCGTCATCCGGGATTTCCGTTTGGCTCCGCGTGTGGACGATATCACGGGCCGCCAACTCTCGGATGTGCTGTGACCACGATGGACAGATCGTATGGAACCTCGAACCAGTCGGGCGCCAGTCCGAAGATAGTCCAGCCCATCCTGCCACTCACGTATAAGTCTGGAAAGCCGTGAGTTCCAGACCAGGTGTCGGCATCCGGTGATCGGCCTTCACCCATCGCGCGCGCACCGGTCGCCCCATGGAATCAACACCCACCCAGAACGTCGTAGTCTAAATGCCCTTGGGTGATGGCCGCCTATACTACTCATGCATGTGCGCGTCAAACGGCGATCAAGAATTAAGTCGCTCCCGCCGCGGAGCCAAGGTCTAGATGTTCTCATCGCGGGTGTACGCGATCAAGGCTTCAGTGCCGCCACTGCGAAGAAAGCGGTGTATGCAGTTCGCGACGCGTGGATCCGGGGCCTGGGCCGGGGCGAAGAAGTCGATGTAGGTTGCGGTCGCCTCGCTGCGGTCTGGCGCGGCGGAGACCCGACAATGGTCACCCGGGTAGCCGGGGCCGGCGGCAGGTTGGTCCATGAGGACTCACCTGAAGCGCGGGCGTACCAGCGCGATGCACTGCCGATCCGGGTAGCCTTTCGGCCTTCGGTGGCGTTTTCCGGCGAGCTGGTGGAATTGATCACTCCGGAGTTCACGAATCTTCAGCGCTGGGTGCCTGGGCAACCGCCCAAGAAACGGCGCGCAAGCGAAGAGCAGTGCAACCGGAGCCGGCACCTGCAGATCGAACCGCAACTGCGCCAGTCATGCGGGAGCCAGTTTCAGTGGCGGATGTACAACGCCACTTTACCTGGTTTGCATTGCGGCGGAATTGAAGAAGAACGGAGTTCAACACCATGACATTAGAACTAACCAGGATCGAACCGACGGAGCGAAATAGGGCCACCGCGAAGAAGTTGAATGGCTTCCGCGAGATCCTTGACGACGTGAATCAACTACTCGCTCAGGCCGGCGACCACCGTGGTCGCATCGAGCTCCATGATCGCCTGGCTGCCCAGTGCGCGATTATCCGTGCGGTTCTGGACGATTCCAATGACAGCGCCTGCCGCCGCACACTCTATTCGTTTGCCAGGGCACTGACAATCTTACGCAGCTTGGCGGCCAAAGGATTTGGAGCCATCACGTTCAACGCCAGCGAACGTAAGGTGTTGGGTGCGTTGATGTCACAACTTACCGAAGATTCTTCCGCAGGCACCTGGATCGGAACGCTGGACGCATGGCTCAAAACGTCAAAGTTCATCCTGACCTACCGGGACGATCTCATGGGCGAGGTGGACCTGAAAGACCTGCTGAAACGGGAGATCTCATTCCGACAGGCATTACCGGACGAAGCGGAGCCGGAGCCAATCACCGATCTGGTGATGGAGGATCCCCATTCCGTCGTGGCATCGGAGCAGTACGCGGCGACGGCGATGAACCTACGATGCGTAGCAAATTCCGTGACAGACGCCAATGCACTCCTCAGCGAGCGTGGCGGTTCCGATGGCGCCATCAGGCGGTCGAATGCGATACTGTGCAGGGCGGAGGTCCTACGTTGGATACTCGACGAATCCGTCTCCAACGCCCAGCAAGAACCTGATGGCCTTCCTGGCATGGCCGCGAGCATGTCAATAGCGGCGTTGACCGCCAGGGCGGAAGCCGGCGCGACTGTCGTCATGGTTCAACATTTCAACGCGGGGCTCCGGTTCATTGCGAGGGATGGCGATCTGGATGCGGAAGAGATCCCGACGGGATCGATTTGGATCGGAGATTTTGAAGCATGGAGGCGGGTTGCTGATTTCGCGTTGAGTAAACTGCGCATGGGCGCCGATCCTGGGATTCTTGCGCGAGCCCTTTCAGAGGGGCCTGCCACTGCGCTGACCGGTGGACGCCTCCTGGCACGCAAGGTAAAGCCCCGCTAAGCATCAAGCCGTCGCGGTCCCGCCGAACCGCACCGCCGCACTGCCTTCCGGGGTGCTGGGCTGGAACGGCGGAGATTCCCCGCTGGGTTTGCCAGGATCTATCACTGGAATTGATACGTAAGGCTCCGCGAAGCAGCAAATCGGCCTCCAGCGCTGGCCATCACCGGTTGCATGGGGATTCCGCTACAGGGACCCGGCGGCATCAAGAGATCCCCCGGGATTCCGGCTTGGTTTTCACTTCCCCGTCGGGCTCTTTCCGAGTAGCGAGTCATCCGACGGGAATTGATTAGCTCCTACTTCGGGCCCTCCCGTTCGGAAACGACAGCAGATCTCCTTTCCGTGATTGTTATACTCGGTAGCGCACCCAGATCCGAAAGAAGGGAGGTTGCAGACATGTCCCCAATCGAACCCCGCGACCCGGATGTAACCGCCCCCATCGAAGGCCGACTCGGACCTACCCAATCCATAGACGTTAGTGAAACCGCCAGGATGACGATTGGTCGCTACGACCTGCTCCAGAAAATAGGGGAAGGCGGCATGGGCGAGGTCTGGCTGGCTGAGCAAAAAGAGCCTGTCCGGCGCCGCGTGGCGGTCAAACTCGTCAAATCCGGTATGAGCACGCGCGAAGTGATCGCGCGGTTTGAGTCTGAGCGCCAGGTGGTGGCCCTCATGGATCATCCGGCTATCACCAAGGTGCTCGACGCCGGTTCAACGCCGCAGGGGGCGCCGTACTTCGTGATGGAGTACGTGGCCGGCATTCCCATCACGGCTTACTGCGACAAGCACAACCTCAGCATCCGCCAACGCCTGGAACTTTTCATGCGCGTCTGCGACGGAGTCCAACACGCCCATCAGAAAGCCATCATACACCGGGACTTGAAACCGTCGAACGTCCTTGTCACGGAGGTGGATGGACGGCCGGCGCCGAAGATCATCGATTTCGGAGTCGCCAAAGCGCTGACCCAAAAGCTGACGGCGGATACGATATTCACGCGCCTTGGGGCGTTGCTCGGAACCCCGGAGTATATGAGCCCTGAGCAGGCCAACTCCTCTGGTGAGGATATCGACACCCGTACCGATGTCTACTCACTCGGCACCATCCTTTACGAGTTGCTCGCGGGCAGCCCGCCCCTCGATTTGCGAAGAGTCGCTCTTGATGAGTTTCTGCAAAGACTGCGCGAAGAAGAGCCACCCAAGCCGAGCACCAGACTCCGGAGTCACGATCAGGCTGTTTCATCGGAACTGGCTCGCAAACGTCAAACCGAGCCGCTCATGCTGGCTAGACAGATTCGCGGCGACCTCGATTCTATTACCCTGAAGGCTCTCGAAAAGGATCGATCGCGTCGCTACGCATCGCCCTCTGACTTCGCCGCGGACATTGCGCGCTATCTGAACCACGAAGCGGTGCTCGCGGTCCATCCGTCGACGGTCTACCGGGCTCGCAAATACGTGAGGCGGCACCGGCTGGCGGTTGCGTCAATTGCCGGTGTGATGCTGGCGTTGACGGCGGGGGCGGTCACCGCTCTGAGGGAGGCGCAGATTGCCCGGGAGCGATTCAACGACGTCCGCACGCTGGCAAATCGCTTCCTATTCGACTTCCATGACGCCATTGCCGGCGTGGAAGGCACGACCAAAGCCCGCGAGTTGGTGGTCGCCACGGCCCTGGAGTATTTGAGGCGCTTGGAGAAGAACGCCGGAAACGATCCGGCTCTGGAGAGGGAAGTTGCCGGCGCGTATGTTAAAGTCGCGCACGCACAAGGGGTACCCGGAGAACCCAACCTGGGCCGGACCCAGGATGCGCGCGAGAGCCTGCAGAGGGCCATCGAAATCTATGGGCGCCTCGGCGCCACCACTGCCGGCGAGGTAGAACAAGCCATCGATCCCATTGAACTCCTCGCACGTCTTGAATACGATCAGGATCGTAATGACGTGTCGCTGGAATTGTACCGGCGGGCTCTGGCCGTAGCAGCGAAGGTTCCGTTGGAACGGATGACGCCCTCGTTGGCGACGCAGTACGCCCTGCTGCACATTAGAATGAGCGACCCGCTCGACCAGACAGGGGACAGCGAAGCTGCCTACCAGGAAGTGCGCGCGGGCGAACGCATCCTGAGTCAATATGGGGATGGTCAACCTGCCGGTAGTTTCGACCGGCACCCGAAACTTTATCTTTCCTATTTGCAAACCGCGGCAAGGCGATCGGGTCGTCTGGAGGAGGCAATGGCGGCCGCCGACGAATATCTGAAAAAGGCAGGCTCGTCTCCCTCGGCGCAGGCGTTTTATGATGCTCGGGTAAGCGAAGTCTATGCCTCGGTTGATGAGCCCTCGTGGGATGATCCCTCCAAGGCGCTCCCCTTGGTGCTTCGCGCAGTCCGGAATTACGAACAGCGCCTGAAAGCCGACCCGAACGATGTCAACTCGAAGTACTCGCTCGCGGTCAACAACAGCAAGATCGGCTATTATCTGCTTAAATCCAACCCGGCCGAAGCAGTCCGAGCCCTCGAGTACACCATCGCGCTCTTCGAATCGATGGTCCGGGAATCGCCGAGCAACACCGAGTTTCCTGGGCGGCTTCTGCGCTATCGAGCCCGAATGGCGCTGGCGCGCAGCTATCTCCATCAAAAGGCCGAAGTAGAAAAGATTGCCTCACAAGTTTTGGCGGACAAGTCCCCAACCGGGCAAGATCGGCTACATTTGCTCAATTTCTGTGGGCTGGCGCTTGCGAACGTCGGCTGCCGGGATGCGGCGGCACCGATTCTCCAGGATGCCAGCCAATTGGCCGGAGAATTGGTAGCCGCTCCGAGGAGCGGAATGAGTCTTAAGATCGAAGCCACCCGAGCGTTTGAACAACACGCTGCCTTTCTGCGCCAGACTGGAGACGTTGCGAGCGCCAGCCAGCTGTTGGAGCAGGCGCGTGATCTCTGGCAGAAGCAGGAGCCTGCGACCACTTATGTGAAGTTGGCTCGGGCGCGCGCGGAACGGTTGCTTGCTGGGCTTCGCGCGCGATGAGCCGCAGCGAGGAACGCCGCTGCAACTTCCAGGACCGGTGGTGGAAGCCGCCGCCGAAGCGGCTGGCAGGTACGAAAGTCTGGGTAGGATTGAAGCTCGGCGCGGCAAGTGGAGCACGCCGGCAGGGCGCGAGAAGGTCAGAAAGGACGTGGCCCGCAAAGTAACCATGCGTAGGAAGCGCGCCAGGCGCGTGGCGTGAAATGGCCGCAGCCGTTACGGCACTGTCTTCAATCGAACCTGACAGTCTGCCACGGTAAACCCTGGGTTTGAGGATAAGTGGCTGCGAAGCATCCTTGGTCTTATCACACCTGAACGGCCGGGGTCGATCGAAAGGGTTCCGAGCGTATCGTCGGCTACTCGTACAAAGCCAGGATGCCGTTGCTCCGGAGGCAATCTGCGA
>OBLU010006322.1_pt1 | contig 10544 bp, 10 predicted proteins | sample 1518681 | NCBI WGS metagenome assembly OBLU01 (sample SAMEA3539304, study PRJEB22396) | soil metagenome | biome: tundra; feature: field; material: soil | place: USA | collected 2010-05 | depth 0.15 m
GTACCGTTGAATCGGACGAGGTTCATGTCCCGATCCTCAACCCAAATGCGTCCGATGAACTTGCCCACGGCCTTGGTGTCGGTCGGCGAAACGTCGAAGACGAGGCAGCGCACTTCACCGAGGAATTCACGGCGGACGTAGTCGAAGTGGTAGTTGGCAGGGGTGAAGCCATCTCCGTCCGGCAAAATCATCTGGGCGAATCCGCGGGGCAAGAACACCGACACCTTGCTCCTCAAAAAGCCAGGCCGCGAGCCTTTGGAGGAATCGCTGCGTTCCACCATCGGCACGTAGTTCAGCCCCTTGGCGAGATCGAGGCGGCCAAGGAAATAGTGGTCGCGCACGCCCGGCTCAGCCGCTTCGGCGTCCGGGCTGAGTTCCTGGATATAGGTTTCCAGCACGGCGCTCCGGGAACGGAGCTTCTGGACGAGGTTTTCCTCCTGTAGAGCGATCCGTTCCAGGAGTTTCCCAATGGCAGCGCTCTCGCCCGCCGTTTGCGCCTGAGCGGCGGCGGTAACAAGAGCAATGAAGAACATTCGAAGCGGTTGAAGCATGTCAGTAAGCCATCTGAAAAGAAACTCGGACTATGGCGACCGTATCGGCGCGATGACCGTGCTGTGTGGCAGGACGGAAGCGGATCCTGGCGGCGGATGGACTCAAGGAATGCGGGCGATTGTAGCACCCCAGGAGTAACCGACTCCAAAACCGACCAGGACGGCGAGCTGACCGGATCTTAGCTTGTGTTCCGCGAGGGCGTGTTTCAAAGCTATCGGGATGCTGGAGGAGACCGTATTTCCGCAGTGACTCATGGCCGTGTAGAATCTCTCGGGTGGAATCCGCATGCTTTTCCGGAGATGTTCCAACATAAATCGATTTGCCTGGTGAAACACGAACAAGTCGATCTCGGAGAACGCGAGGCCGGCGCGCTGGAGCAAGCGCGTAACCGTTTTCGGAACTTCGGAGATAGTGAAGTTGAATATCTCCGCGCCGTTCATGTAGAGGTGGTCCAGAGTACGCACATTTCCACTATCGTCCGTGACCGGTTGCGCCGACTCGACAGTGCGCGGGTTGCGCATAGCTCCCGTGCGCACCATCAGGTTTTCGGCGCCGCCTCCGTCTGTGCCGTATACGTATGGGCCTAAGAAGTTCCGGTCATCTTCCACACCGCGGAGCAGTGTGGCCGCGGCGGCGTCCCCAAATATCGTCCGCACACTTCGATCCCGCGGATGCAGAAATTTTGAATAAGTTTCCGCAGTGAGGAGAAGCACGGTGCAGGCCTGACCGGTTTCGATAATGCCCTGCGCGAGTCCCAAGCCGTAGACAAAGCCGGAACACCCCAAGTTGAAATCCATCGCGCCGGTGCTGGTGGCAAGTCCCAGGCGTTTCTGTACCAGGCACGCTGTCGTGGGTAGAAAGTAGTCCGGGCTCTGCGTGCACAAGAGCAGATAATCTATATCGCCTGGATCACACGCTCCCGACTGGAACAGTTTCTCGGCCGCGCGGACGGCCAGATCGGAAGCGCACTCCGTTGGCGCCGCAATGTGACGTTGCCGAATCCCGGTCTTCTCATCGATTTTCGCGACGGACCACTCAGGGAATTCCTGCGACAACACCTCTGTTGTCAGGACGTACTCCGGCAGGTAGTACTCGATATCGCTAATCGCCGCTCTCATGAATCCCTCCGACCACTCCTATTGGGCCGAGTAGCCACCATCGACGACCACCACAGATCCGGTGATCCACCGAGCCGTATCCGCGAGGAGAAAGGCGATTGCATGGGCCACGTCGCGAGGCGATCCCAGGCCCAGCGGGTGGCGGGCTTCCAGGGCCGCGAACTGCTCGGGTGAGAGTGACGCGCGAATCCGGCCGGCCAGTTCCGACTCAACCACGCCCGGGGCTACACAGTTTACGCGAATGCGCTCGCGTGCGAGTTCAATGGCAAGACAGCGTGCGGCCCCTATCAACGCCGCCTTGGATCCCGCATACGCGGCAAGAGCCGGTTCACCAACCAGGCCACCAGCCGACGACACGAAGACAATCGAAGCGTCAGCAGCTCTGTTTCCTTTTTGGCGAAGCCCTTTCGCCAGAACCAGGGCCGCGGAGTAATTCAAGCGCATCATGTCCTCGATATCGGACGCTTTCAGCGCGCGCAAGGGTCTGACAAGATGCATTCCCGCCGAATGCACAAGACCGGCAAGTGGGCCCATGTGGGCCACTACTGTCTGAATGAGATCGGGGATGAGATCAAGCTGGGACAGGTCGAACGGAAAGCAGCTATGCCCTTCACCATGAAGGGACGAGACCGCAGTGTGCAGCCGATCGCCGGCTCGCGCGACCAGCGCCACACGGCCGTTCAAGTGGCCGATCAGCCTTGCGGTTTCAAGACCGATGCCAGAGGACGCTCCCGTAACCAGCACGGCGCCATTGGACAGGTCCATCGGACATTTTGGCGAATAGAGACTCACTGGCATACTGCAACCAGCGCGTAAAGGTTATCGATGGTTTCGCACTTCGCGATTTCGACCGGCTTGAGCCTGCACTGGCATTGCTCGTCAACCATAGCCATGAAGCTCATGATAGCCAAGGAGTCCCAACCGTCGATGGCTCTCAGTCGCGTGTCGCCTCTCACGGTCCCAGCCGGTTGCTCGAGAAGTTCGTCGATGTGCATAAGAAACTCAGAGTAATTCATGTCTTACACTCGCAATCTGCCGACACCGCACGTAGTGCCCGCGGGCGTCAGCCGTTGTATCCAGTTCTTGTGTGAAGCCCCGGATGTTCCTATTACGTGGCGCTTTCACGCCGCATCGATAGTGCGAGCGACCCGCCGCCGGGCCGGTGTGCTCCGCACGTCCTGGAGGCCGCACAGCTCAAAGGACGCCCGCGCCAGCGACCATTCCGATTCCACATTGCTTCGATCCAACCGATGTCCATTGGCCGCGCGCGTAACGGGGAATGAGTTGGTCGTGAACGAGTACCTATAGCCGGCGCTTCGAATTGCCCGGGCCGCATCGGCCGTATAAGTCCACTCTTCGCCTCCTACCCAACAGTAACAGTCGCAGGTGGATCCGAGGGATTCTTCCAGAAGCGCCTTCCCGGCGCAAATTTCATATTCAAGCACGGCGTCCGGCAGGCCCGGCGACATCCGCCGATGGGTACGTGTGTGGCACCCAATAACGTGATTCCGGCGGTGAAGGTCGCGCAGTTCCGCCCACGACATCGCGACCCGGCCATCAGGCGATACGGTTCCGTCCAGCCGAATCTGATGAGTCTCCGCGAAACGCCGTTGTTCGGAAGGTTCCACCGCCACAAAATCCACCGGGATGAAGAACCAGCCGCGAAATCCGTGCTTTTCCAAAAGCGGAGCCGCAACGGCATAGTTGGAATACAGGCCGTCATCGAAGGAGATAATCAACCCAGGGCGTACTTTATCCCAGCGACGACCGTCTAAGAACGCCTCTAAGTCTTGCAACGAGACGGACGAGAAGTGCCGGGCATAAAACGCCAATTGCCGTTCGAACTGGCCCGCCGTGCCTACAGGAGTCCCGTGATAGTTTATGGCCCGAATGTATCCGCCGGGAATACACCGCTCCTGTAGCGCCAGGAGAAACCGGGTAATCCTCAGCACATCAAGGGACGACGCAACAGCGGTTCTGATGTTATAGGCTGGCATCGCCATCGAATCGCGAAGGATCCCATGCGTTGGCCGTCCGGAGCGCGTCCCGAAATGTCCGCGGACCCGCTCCAACTTTATATAAGCAGGGACAGGAAGGATGTGTCCAGTGCAGCGGCTTAAGGCGCTCCAGCACCTCGCGTTTCGAGTTATGGAACCCTACGGCCTCAACCACGTGCACACCGGAGCGCGCCGCATGCTCCAGCGCGCCGGCGACCAAAGAGAGGATGATGTCGGGTTCTTCGCGCGCCGCTTGAATATCCACGATTCCGAAGCTGCTGAGGCCGAGATGGCGATGGTCATATCTCTTCATGATCAGATAGCCGGAAATGCCATTGCCTTCTGGAAGTACGATGACGACAGCGTGTCCGGCTTCGAGAGAAGGACGAAATTGCCAGGTGAGCGCATCTCGCGTACGGACTGCCAGCAAACGATCCCGGCGCCGGCGGAGCACGTCCCACATGGCGTCGAAACGCTCGTCGAAGCCGGGGACCACACAAGTCTCGACGCGCCGGTAACGAATTCTGGACCGATGCAACTCGTCCCGGCACCAGAGAGCCAACACCGCCGCTTGCTTGAGGCCGCCAAGCGCCGGCAGTTGCAGCTTTCGCAAAAGCGCACCGGCGAATCCCGCCTTGCACGTGACCCAGAAGAGGACTTGTTTGTAAGAGGGGTGTGGAATCTCCTGAGATCTGAAGGCCTTGAATATGGCGGCCGCTCTGGGCGATGCGGTGGTATTAAGAAACAGGTCGATGTTCTTCTGCGAGAAGAACTCCGTCACCAGGAGGAGAGACGAATACCGGTACTGTGGATCGACCGCCCAGGCACTGGCGGTAGCGGTCCGTACTGGCTCGTCGTTATAGGAGTATAGCCGCGGAATGTTGCTGAACGTGCCGACCACACCTTGAGCCTCCGTTTCGAGCACCCATCCCATAGGAAGCTGTAGTTTCGAGCGAAACGGATTATCCTTCCATAAACGCGCCCAGTCGCTGAACGTGGGAGAACCCAGGCCATTTCGGCACGCGACCTGAGAGATGGTTTCGAAGTCCTCAAATGTCGTTGCACGAACGGTGCAGGCAGCTTCTGAAGTCGCAGGTTGGATCATGTCTTCGTAAGAGCACACTACCGCCTCAGCCGGCAGTTGCCACCGTGTGCCGTTCGCCGGCGCCTATGACGCGCTTCAGCAGGTCTGTGCTCGGGCTGTAGTCGAGGACGATTTCTTTCAGTGCCACCACCAGACGGCCCATGTCGCGCGCCTCACAGATCTCGTGGAGGCAGTCGAGCCAGCCCAGCATATCGCGTTCGGAAATGCCGTTGCCAACGAGGATGCGAATCTTCTCGTGGGCGGTGGGCGCGGTTTGGTCGAGCATGGTGCTCAGTTCTTCATAGAGCTTCTCGCCGGGACGAACGCCGGTGAACTGTATCGTGATGTCCTCATCCGGTTTCAGTCCCGACAGCAAAATCAGGTTGCGTGCCAGATCGACGATCTTGACCGGTTCGCCCATGTCCAGAACACAGATCTGTCCACCCTCTCCGACGGCCGCTGTTTGCAGCACGAGTTGACAGGCTTCCGGAATGGTCATGAAGAAGCGCCGCATCTCCGGGTGTGTGACGGTGACCGGACCGCCCGCCGCGATCTGTTTCTTGAAGATGGGAATGACGCTGCCGTTGGAGCCGAGCACATTGCCGAAGCGAACCGCGACGTACTTAGTGCGGCCGTTTTGCAGCGCTACGAGGAGGAGTTCGGCGATGCGCTTGGTGGCGCCCATGACGTTGGTGGGGCGTACCGCCTTATCCGAGGAGATCATGACGAAGTCCTTGACGCCGTTCTCGGCCGCGGCCATGGCGACGTTGTAGGTGCCAAAAACGTTGTTCTCGATGGCCTCGAAAACGCTCGCCTCCATCATGGGGACGTGCTTGTACGCCGCGGCATGATAGATCACCGAGGGCGAGTGGTGGTTCAAGACTTCGTCCAGACGAGCGCGATTCTGGATGCTGCCGATCTCCGGGTAGAAGGGGATATCCGGATAGGACTGACGCATCTCGCGGTCAATTTCGAAGAGGGGAGATTCGGCGATTTCGAACCCGACGATTCCGGCGGGATGAAAGCGGGCGATCTGGCGGCAGAGTTCGGAACCGATGGAACCGGCGGCGCCGGTGACGAGCACAATTTTGCTTTCGAGCGAACCGCGGATCTGCGCTTCCTCCAGTTTAACGGGGTTGCGGCCAAGGAGATCTTCGACGGCGACGTCGCGGATCTGGACGGCCAGCCCGTTGCCTTCGATAATCTCCGCGATGCCGGGCACGGTCTTGTAGGAAACTCCGGCTTCGTGACAATGCTTGAGAATCTTTGTCATTTCCGCGCCGGTGGCGGAAGGGAGGGCGATGAGGACCGTTTCAATATTCTGGGACGATACGATTTGGGGCAGTGCAGCGCCGTTTCCAAAGACTCGCACCTGTTGAATAAACCTACCGACTTTTGCCCGGTCGTCATCGATGAAGCCCACGATTTCGTAGGAGAGGGCGGGGTTGTGCTGAACCTCGCGAAGCAGGACCACTCCGGCGTCGCCGGCTCCATAAATGAGCGCCCGCCTGGCGGCCCGAAAATTTGGCAGGCGCGAGAATTCAGCGGCAATCCTGACTGCCAAGCGGGCTCCCGCGGTCATCCCCAGACATAGCAGGAAATCGAGTATATAAATGGACCGGGGAAAACCGCTCGGAGCAAGACATAGGAGAGCCGGGCAGGCAAGAGCAGATCCGATGAGGTTCGCCGCTGCCAGTCGAACGACGTCGCGAACTGAAGCGTACCGCCACCATCCCCGGTTCAGTCCGAAAGAACTGAACACCACGACCTTGAGAGGTATCCAGATGGACAGCCCGGCCAGAATGTGCGGCCAATACTGCGGCGGCATGCTCAGGTCAAACCGCAAAAGAAACGCAAAGACTCCCGAAACGGCAAAAATCACGAAGTGGATTGCGTTTATTATCCAGCGGGGGTGGAGGGTGAGGTTGCGGTAAACGCGGTGAAGGCGGGACATAAGCTCAAAGTAGGAAAAGGGACTTAGCCACGGATGACCACTAATGGACAGAGATTTCCGGGTACTCCGCGAATACCTCACTGGCGCCGGGGGGAGGATATGGCAGGAGAGGCTCCTGCCGGCCAGCCATACGAATGACGAGAGGATCCATTTGCCAGCGGCGCAGCAGGTTGGCGATAACGCGCAATGCCGCCGGCCGGGACACGACGGCTACAACGGTCAGCACGATCAGCCAGAGATCAATCCAAAACGTGCGATGGTCGATGTACGATAGCGCCAAACGGCTTTTCCACGGACGAATCACCTGGTTGTAGAGCAGGTCGGGTTGAGGACTTCCGTAGAGCACTTCAGCTTCGTCTGAGAACACGATGGAAGCGGCATCGGTGATGCCCGGCCGCACGGACAGCATCCGGCGCTCCTCAGGCGTGTACAGGCTTGCATCGGGCAGGACTTGCGGGCGTGGGCCGACCAGGCTCATGTCGCCTTTGAGCACGTTCCAGAGTTGGATCAATTCGTCTATCTTATAGGCGCGGGCGATGCGGCCTACCGGCGTAATGCGCCGGTCGTCGCCGGCGGTAGAACAGCCGCCGATCTTGTCTGCGTTGAGGACCATGGAGCGGAACTTTACCATGCGAAAACTTCCGCCACCGCGGGCCACACGAAGGGCGATATAGAACGGGGATTCACGGTCCTGCAGGCAGATGGCAAGTGCGGTGGCCAACAGGAGCGGCGAGAACAACAACAGCCCAATCGCCGCAACCAGGCTGTCAAAAGCTCGTTTGAGAATCATGCGAATGCAGGCATCGCGACGGCGAGCCTGGAGGAGACGGCCCCGGCTATGGCTGCCGCATCGAGCGAGTAGACTCGGCGGAGGTATTGCTGGGTTCCGACAACGGAGGAGAAGGTGTTGCGAAGCCCCATCCGGAAGAAGAACGGCGGGAACACGCCAGTCTCCATCAGGACTTCCGCGATGGCGCCGCCCAATCCGCCGTCCACGGCGTGTTCTTCGATAGTGACGATGCCGGCGGTTTCGGAAGCGGCCTTGATGAGGGTCTCGATGTCGATCGGTTTCACAGTATGCACGCTGAGGACACGACAGGATATGCCTTGCTGCATGAGTAGGTCAGACGCCAGGAGGGCCTCGCCAAGAACTCCGCCCGTGGCCGCAAGTGTTACATGCGACCCGTGGCGTACGGTTCGGATCCTGCCCGGCGAGAAGGTTTCGCCTGGTTTTGCCGTGGCCTGAGCCGCGGACTTGTCGAGTCGCAGATAGGCGGGGCCGCGATGGGAAACGAGATACCGGGTCGCCTCCGTGGCTTCCCACATATCGCCCGGTGAGAGGACAAGCATGTTGGGCAACGAACGGAGTATGGCAATATCTTCGGTGGCGTGATGCGTGAAGCCAACCTGCCCGTAACTCATGCCACCGCCGATGCACACGATCTTCACGTTCGCATTGTGGTAGCAGATATCGTTTCGGATCTGCTCCAGACAACGTAAAGTAGGGAAACTGCCGATTGAGTAAGTGAAGACCGTGTGGCCCTCCAGGGCCAGGCCGGCGGCGAGGCCCGACATGTTCTGCTCGGCGACGCCGACGTTGAGAAGCCGGCTGGGGAATCGAGCGATGAACGGATCGAGAACTTTAAAGCCCAAGTCGCCGGTCAAGAGCAGGATTTCCGGGTGCTGCGAGGCGAGTTCGGTTAGCGTGTGAATAAAGGCATCTCTCACAACTGGGCCTCCAACTCGGCAAGGGCGGCGGTGAATTCATCGCCGCGAGGTGTCCGGTAATGCCAAAGCACGGTGTTCTCCATGAAACGGACTCCTTTGCCCTTCACGGTGTGGGCGAGCAAGCACGAGGGCTTCCCAGGAGCGAATGGCACTGAGCCTAGAGCAGCATGCAGGGCCTCGTGATCGTGTCCGTCGACTTCGCGCACCTCCCAGCCGAATGCGGTCCATTTGTCGCCGAATGGCGCGAGTTCGATGACATCGGCTATCGGCGCGACGCCTTGAATCCGGTTGTAGTCCACGATAGCAACGAGGTTCGAGAGTTTGTGGTGGGCGGCGAAGAGGGCGGCCTCCCAGGTAGATCCTTCATCGCATTCGCCATCGCCTAACAGGCAGAAGACCCGATGGGACGCAGCCTTAAGCCTGGCGGCGTACGCCATTCCGGCGGCGATGGACAACCCATGACCCAATGCGCCAGTAGAGACATCCACGCCGGCCACTCTATGCGAGACGTGACCGCTCAAATCGGAACCGTTCTGGTAGTGGCCGAGGAGTTGTTCAATCGGGAAAAAACCCCGTTCGGCGAGGGCAGCATAGAGGCCGGCTCCAGCGTGGCCTTTGCTGAGGACGAAGCGGTCACGAGACGGCGACCTGGGATCGACGGGGTCGACGTTCAGAATGCCGCCATAGAGAGCCGCGAGGATGTCGGCGCAGGAGAAAACCGAGCCGATGTGAGCGCCACCGCCTTTGTTGGTCATGCGCAGCACGTGTATGCGGATGGCTTTGGCGAAACTCCGCGTATCGATTGGAGCCGAATGGTTGTTGCTGGAAGTTTCGGTCATCTGCCGTAAAACCTCCGGAGAAGATCACAGACGTAATGTACATCGTCGCCGGAGAGCGCCATGTTCATGGGAAGCATCAACAGTCGCGTGAAGAGCCAGTCGGTACGGGGAAGGTGCTGGGTGAAGCCGAGAGCGTGCAACTGATGGACGGCCTGCCCGCCCCATGGAACGAGGGTTCCGATGCCATGATCGCTCAGGTGCTGTTTGAGATCATCGCGCCTTTCGGCCTCGATCTCAAAATTCTGGTAGATGTCGAAGTGGTCTGGATCGGAGCCGGAACCGGGCGGGAGGACCACTTCGGGAACATCACGGAGCCGCAGAGCATAGATGTCGGCGAGGTGACGGCGGCGGCAGACGACAGAGTCGTACTGCTTCAACTGAAGGTCGAGGACGGCGGCCTGCAGGTTATCGAGGCGGGAGTTCAGACCCCAGGAGACAATTTTGCCAGTGGTGCTGCGTCCGTGGTCGCGCATCTGATAAACCCGCTCGCGCACCTCGTCGTCATTGGTGACAACGGCGCCGCCGTCGCCAAAGCAGCCCAGTACCTTAGCTGGGTAGAAACTGATGGCAGCGGCGATGCCGAACGTGCCGGCGCAGCGGCCCTTGTATTTGGAACCCAAGGCCTGGGCCGCGTCCTCTACAATCACCATGCCGTGCTTGCCGGCGATGGCCTGTAGCGCGTCCATGTCGCATGTCCGTCCATTGAGCTGAGTAGGCATAATGGCGCGGGTACGAGGCGTCACGGAGGCGGCTACGGCGGCCGGATCAATCAGGTGATCGGGCCCGCATTCGACCGGGATCGGAGTGGCGCCCGCAAAATGGACCGCGGCGGCAGTGGCAATCATCGTGTGGGAACTGAGGATGACCTCCGCGCCCGGGCCGATGCCCGCTGCCCGAAGGGCAAAGAGAAGACCGTCAGTGGCGTTGCCGACGCCGAGAGCGTGACGCGCATTCAGAAACGACGCCAGATGCTTCTCGAAACCGGCGAGATCCTGCTGCAGGATAAAGGCGCCGCGGAGCCCGATGCCTCGGATCAGTTCGATGTACTCCGCCTCCCGCGACGCGAAAACGTGCGGGTACTTAAAAAATGGAACGCTGCGTGTAAGAGTTGGAGTCATGGCTTTGGGCACCTGTCAGGGCAAGACAGCCACCGCATAAATAAAGCGGAACTGGTCCGCCGCATACGGCGGTTCGAGCGGATCCAAGGGCGCCGGGGCAACCGAGCAGATCGGAAGAGCACACGTCTGAACTCCAGTCACGCCAATATCTCGT
>OBLU010006323.1_pt1 | contig 10543 bp, 12 predicted proteins | sample 1518681 | NCBI WGS metagenome assembly OBLU01 (sample SAMEA3539304, study PRJEB22396) | soil metagenome | biome: tundra; feature: field; material: soil | place: USA | collected 2010-05 | depth 0.15 m
ACCACCGAGATCTACACTCTTTCCCTACACGACGCTCTTCCGATCTGCTGTTGGATGTTCTGGCCGGCGGCGAACGCGGGCAGCTACCAGCTTTTTCTCGCGGCTGAATTTGTCATTGCCAGCGGCCTCTCGTTTCTTGAGACTGCGGCCAATCCCTTTATCGCGCAACTGGGACCGTCAGGCTCGAGCGAGCGTCGCCTGAATCTTTCTCAGGCCTTCAATCCGCTGGGTTCCATCGCAGCGGTGTTGATTGGGACCTTATTCATTTTTTCGGGCGTGGAATTGACACAGGCACAGACTGCTGCGATGCAGGCCGCGGGAACGTATCACGCGTACCTGCATTCGGAGACCATGCGGGTGGTCACTCCCTACATCGTGCTGGGCGCGATAGCACTGGCTTGGGCGGTCATGGTGATTCTGACGAAGTTTCCAGCCGTGGGTCTCGAAAATGTTACCCGCGATTCGGTCAAGAGCCTGGGCGAAGTCAGTCTATGGGAATGGCACTTCGTGTCCGCGGTCTTAGCACAATTCTTGTATGTCGGCGCGCAGGTTGGGACGTGGAGTTACTTCATTCCGTATGTTGAAACGGCAACCGGCGTGGGTGAAAAGACAGCCGGGTTTATGTTGACGGCGACGCTGGGTGCATTCGCGGTGGGACGGTTCAGCTCCGCGTGGTTGATGCGATTTATTCCCGTGCGGGTGTTGTTGGGTGGCTATGCCGTGGTCAACATGGTGCTCGGCTTGGTGGCCGTCACCCGCCCTACGTGGGTTGGCGCTGTTTGCCTGCTGACTACAAGTCTCTTCATGTCAATGATGTTTCCAACGATTTTCGCATTGGGACTTAAGGACATGGGGACGAAGACCAAGACGGCCGGATCGCTGATGGTGATGGCGATCCTGGGAGGCGCTCTGCTGACCAAGCTGATGGGAATTCTGGCCGACGCACGCGGATTGCAGATGGCCTACCTGATTCCGGTGGCATGCTTTGCCGGCGTGGCGCTGTATGCGTGGTTGTGGGCGGAGAGACGCGTCGCGTATTAGCCGCTCACAAACTTAAATCGCGAGATCGTTCTCAATCTTGGATCGACGTGATCGAATTGTCCTGAACGATCTGTGCCCTCAATCACGAAATTGTGAGCGAGGGCATCGAGCCTGTTAAGGCTTATTCGCCAACGACGGGGTTGGTGAGCGAGCCCAGACCTTCGACGCTGACTGTGACTGTTTCTCCGGGCTTCAGCCAACGCTTAGGTGTGCGGCCGAGGCCTACGCCAGACGGTGTTCCGGTTGAGACGATATCGCCCGGCAGCAAAGGCGTGATCGACGAAAGATACTCGATAAGGTCTGGAATCTTGAATACCAGCTCACGCGTATTCGAGTTTTGCAATTGTTCGCCATCTATGGTCAGTCCAATTGCCAACTCGTGCGGATCAGAGATTTCATCCGCAGTGACGATGGCCGGTCCAAGCGGACAGAAGGTTGGGAAGCACTTGCTCAAAGACCACTGAGTCGAGGCGAATTGTACATCGCGCGCGCTCACATCATTGACGATGGTGTAGCCATACACATGTTCGCGCCAGGAGGCGGCGGGGATGCGATATCCGCCCTTGCCGATCACGAAAGCGAATTCCGCTTCGTAGTCGGGTTGGGTTGAATTGCGTGGCAGCACAATCGCTTCGCCTGGGCCAACAATCGCAGTTGATAGCTTGAAGAACACGACGGGTGTGGTCGGAATGGCCATTCCTGATTCAATCGCGTGGTCGCGGTAATTCAGGCCGATGGCAAAGATTCGTGGAGGGTTGGCAAGCGGAGCGTGCAGACGGACATCGTCGAGAGGCGTTACGGGACCATCCGGCGCGACGGTAAGACCACTGGTGATCGCCGCGAGCGTGTCGCGATAGTTGGTGCCAAGATCGACGACGGTGTTGTTCGCAAGCAGAGCGCCGGGGCGAACTGCACCATCCGCGGCGGAAAACGAAACAAGCTTCATTGATACCTCCAGGGCTTCTGCAACTCGGGGCAACGTGGACAAATCAGGCGGCTGTCCAGCCGCCGTCGATTGAGAATGTGGCACCCGAGATGAAGGCTGCTTCATCCGACGCCAGGTAGCGAACCATGGAAGCAATTTCTTCTGGACGTCCAAGGCGGCCGATGGGTTGGCGTGCGCGAAGCTGGGCACGCGTTTCTTCTTTGTTGTCCTTGTGAAATTTCTCGAGATAGCCCTCGACGAAAGGCGTTTCAACGGTTCCGGGGCAGATGCAGTTGACACGCAGTGTTTTGGGATATTCGACTGCGAGTTGCCGCGACATGGCTATGATGGCGCCTTTGGTGGTGCAATACGCGAACCGCTGCTTAATACCCACCTGGCCAGCCACCGATCCGAGATTCACGATTGCACCTACGTGAAGTTCATCTCCGGCAGCAAGCAGCAGTGACATAAATCCGCGGGTCACAAGGTAGACCGCGCGAACGTTGACATCGATCAGCCGGTCGAAGTCTTCAGGTTCAGTGGTCTCGATCGACCCCACGTGGCCGATGCCCGCATTATTGACCAGGACGTCGAGGCGTTTCACCAGTTTGACTGCGGCGGCAATTGACTCGGAGCTTGTAACGTCCAGATGCAACGCTTGCGACGAGTCGACCGATGCGGCGAGTTTCTCGGCTGCGGATTGGTTAATATCGGCGATCCAGACAAACGCCCCCGCTCGCACCAATTCCTTGACCGTAGCTTCCCCAATACCGCTGGCTCCGCCAGTGACAAGTGCTTGCCGCCCGTTGAGGCGGAACGCTAGACCGCTTTTGTCGGTGGTGCCTTTGCGTTCTTCGAATGTACTCATGGAAACTTCAATCCCTTGCGTTCAATCTCACGCTGTGCAGATTCAAGGATAATGGTTGTGGCCTCAGTCGTGGCGAGCGCTCGCGTGATGACTGCGTCGATGATGACAGCGAACGCAGCCATGTGTGGCCCGGTGGGCAGTTGGCGTGCCCCCAGCGAAATTCCTTCAATCTCAGCATAGGCTGGAATCTGTGCCTGCAAGCCGGCGTTGCGCCAAGTCGATAGGCGTACGCCCACTGTACCGTGCCGGGTGATGCCAAGGTCGCGCTCCGGCGTAGCGATGAAGCGCAGGAACTCCCAAGCCAACTCCTTGTTACGTGAACCCGACCCTATTCCGAGCGTCCAGAAGACGGAGAGAGAGATGGGGGCCAAACCTTCCGCAGATGGAATAGGCGCGATGGCGACCTTGCCCGCGAGCGGCGATCCTTCGCGTCCAGCGCGCGCTGCGAAGCCGAACCAGTTGGCCATCATTGCCACTTCGCCATCCAGGAACACATCGCCCGATTGAGTCGAGTCGAGATGGACTGAGCGCGGATGGCAAGCCGCGGGGTCACACACGATGCGGCGATAGTAGTCCAACGCTGCGACGGCTTGCGCAGTATTTAGTTGCGGAACTCCGTGGGAGTCGAGCAGTTCGCCGCCTCGGCTCCAAAGCTGAAGCACAAAGTCGTAGAGTGTATTGTGGCCGTCGGGACAGGCTGCAAAGACGGTGCCAAACAGTTTCGTCGCCGGGTCGGTAAAGAATCGAGATGTCTGTTCAAACTCTTCCCATGTCACAGGCGGGGCAAGATCACGGCCAAATTTCACGCGAAACGCAGCACGACGTGCCGGGTCGGCAAACAAGTCGCTACGGTATACGAGGCACTCAGGACCATCATGCCAGGGAAGTGAGGATAGGGTTTCACCGAAGATGACCGGGCGTACCAAAGACGACGGCCACCCGCTGGGCCAGCCGGGAATGGCAAGCCTGCGCTGCCACGGATGGAGATCTTCGAGTGCGCGCGAAGCTAGACCCTCTGCCAGCCAGTCGGTCACAATGAGCGCAATGTCGAAGCGCCCCTCGCGGAGGCCGCCGTCCGCAATCGCAGCGCGATAAAGCTCGTGAATGCCGACGGAGACCAACTTAACTTCGACGTCGGGATGCAGGGATTCAAAGAGGCGCGCTTCTTCGCTGAGAGCATTCTCAAAATCGGCGTAGTTACGCAGGGCGATGCAGAGTTGCTTCACGAAATCTCCGGCGGCTAGCGATGCCGCGGCATAGCTCGAAAGACGAAGCCGCAGTATACACGCTGGCACGAAGTTGGAGGATACTGGAGAGTCGCGTAGACAGACAGTTCGAAAGGGGAACCGAGTGGCGTTGTTAAATGAGAACAGGCTTTTCCCGGCTGAAGATAAAACTCGTGCAATCGCGAAACGACTTTACGAGGGGATTCGTGCCCTCCCAATCGTGAGTCCGCATGGACACACCCAGGCTGGATGGTTCGCGCACAACAAGCGGTTCGCCGATCCCGTGGCGTTGTTTGTGCAGCCGGATCACTATGTGTTCCGGATGCTGTACAGCCAGGGAATCTCGCTTGAAGATCTTGAAATCGGAAAGCCCAAAGTCCAGAATCCACATAAAGTCTGGCGAATTTTTGCGAGCAACTACCACCTGTTTCGAGGCACGCCTACACGGCTCTGGCTGGATTATGCGTTTCAAGAACTATTCGGGCTGACCGAGCGGCTCTCAGCGAAAACGGCAGACCACTACTACGAGACGATTGAGGCCAAGTTGGCCACGCCGGAGTTTCTTCCCCGGACGCTTTACGAGCGTTTTCGCATCGAGGTACTGGCGACTACCGATTCGGCGCTCGATTCGCTTGAAGATCACAAGACGATTCGCGCCTCGCAATGGAAGGGGAGAATTGTGCCGACGTTTCGTCCGGATGCGGTGGTCGATCCTCAATTTCCGGGCTTCCTTGAGAACGTGCGTGCCCTAGGTACATTGACGGGCGAGGACACCTCAACGTGGCGCGGCTATCTTCACGCACTGGCGGCACGTCGAGCATTCTTCAAGTCGATGGGGGCCACGGCAACCGACCACGGGCACCCCACGGCACTTACCGAAGATTTGAGCGAAACCAGTGCCGCCGAGCTATTTGAAGAAATTCTGAATAAAAAAGCCTATGACGCGGATGTGGAAATTTTCCGCGGGCAAATGCTGACAGAAATGGCGCGCATGAGCCTCGATGATGGGCTGGTAATGCAGATCCACCCGGGGTCGGTCCGCAATCATAACGCGCAGTTGTTTGCGCGCTACGGCCGCGATATGGGCGCGGATATTCCGCAGCCCACAGGGTATGTTGAAGCGCTGCGGCCGCTATTGAATCGCTTTGGCAACGAGCCTGGGCTGACCATCATTCTGTTTACGCTGGATGAAACGGCGTACAGCAGGGAACTGGCGCCGCTGGCTGGCCACTATCCCTGCCTGAAACTCGGCCCACCGTGGTGGTTTCATGACAGCCCGGAGGGGATGCGACGCTTTCGCGAGATGACGACGGAGACGGCTGGTTTCTACAACACGGTCGGATTCAACGACGATACGCGTGCGTTCCTATCAATCCCAGCGCGGCACGATGTGGCGCGCAGAATGGATGCGGCCTTCCTGGCTCAGCTCGTAGCCGAGCATCGCCTCGATGAAGACGAGGCCGTTGAGTTGGCCGAGGATCTCACGGTGGGACTGGTAAGGAAGGCCTATAAGCTGTAGGGGATTTCTTTCGTATTGTCCCCAGCTTAGCGCATTCTGCACAAGCAGTAAGCGTGGTGTGAAGCTTCGTTTAGTGAGTCGGACGCAATTCTCCGCGGACTTGCGCCAGCACTTTCAAATAAGCGCGGGCAGTTTCCGTAATCAATTCAGGTGCACCGCTGTCGATGGCAGCGAGGTTCACCAGGTCACTGCCAACGCCGAGCGCACGAGCTCCGGCGCGGATGAAACTCTCAGCCGATTGCAAGGTAACGCCGCCGGTTGGAATGAGCTTTAGATGCGGAAATGGCGCTAGGAGTGATGTGAGATAGCTAGCCCCGCCCATAGCCGAACACGGAAAGATCTTTACGTAGTCTGCTCCGGCCCGGTAAGCCGTAATGACTTCAGTGGGCGTGAGTGCGCCGGGAATCGACAGCTTGTTATGAGCCTTGGTAACCGAAACCACGTCGGGATGAAAGCTGGGGCTGACGACGAATTCTGCGCCCGCTTCGATGGTGGCCTTGGCTTGATCGCCTGTGGTGACTGTACCGGAGCCAAGCAACAGATCCGATCCGTACTCTCTCTTCAGCTCTTTTAATAGATCGATCGCTCCCGGGACGGTCATCGTGACTTCGACGATCGTTACGCCGCCGGCAATCATGGCCTTCACCACGGCATGCGCCTGAGCCACGTTGCGCGCGCGCAGCACCGGAATCAGGCCCACGCGTTCGATTATTTGAGCAGTCGTTTCGGGCATGGCGTTTCCTCAGGGGGATTCCCCCGGTTCAATTGCATGGGTCGAAAAATGGATCAAAGCCTCAATTTTGCATGATGGATGCAGGTTGTGTCCGGCTCGGACCGTATTTCCAGACACAGAAGTAATCTAGCCCGACGTCATCAACGAGTTCGTAGTGTCCTAATTTGCCCTTTTGACCTCTTCCATTCTAAGAAGGAGCACGCGGTGAACCGCATGCCTCGTGGTGGGTTTGATATTCCAGTTCGTGAGTGCGGAGGAATACATCCTACTCGAACATCAATTCTATTTTCTTCATGAGGAGAAAGAGTCTGTAGGGCTGAGTGGTGAAAGGGGTGAATTCGTACTTGACATAAAAATCTCTCGCGCCTTCTTTGGCATCCACAACAACGGCCCAGGAGGACACGTATTTCGAGGCCTGCCATGCCTTGTAGAGCGCATCGGACAGTAAACGTCCCCCTATTCGCCTTCCTTGTAGCGATTTGTCGACTCCCATTCGCCCGATCAGTGTTGCACCTATTGGTCGCTGCGGCAGTTTCTTCTGTAGCCGTGCGGGGAGATCAACGCTAAGAATCGAGATTGCTGAAAGGGTGTAAAAACCTGCAACAGATGTTCCGTCCCTCGTCAAAACGAAGGCATTTGCAGTTTTCCTGCTAACATCCTGTCGGATGGGATCTCCCTGGAAATAGCCGTCGAGAGCTTCCACGCCGCACGAAAAAGCCGCTCGGTCATGTTGATCGCCGAGCGGCTCAAAATAATATCGAATTTCTTCAGTCACACTCATCGTTTTAAGAATTCCTCCTTATAACGCTGGGCAGCGTCTGCGAGTCGGGGTCCTAGTGAAGGAGGGGCTGCTAATGCCTCCGCAAAAAGCTCTGCGTCTGGCAGTTCTAGAGTCCATACTTCATAATCGCGGATCGTCCTTTGAGCGTTCTCAACGGCATTTTGGATTATGAAATCAGTGATAGTAAGCCCTTTAATATGAGCAGCTTTCTCGATAGACGCCTTTTGTTCGCGCCTCAGACGTACATCAATCCGTTCGCGGGTTTCCCTCGCTGACTTTGTCGCTATCTGCGAAGTGACGATGGCCATGTTCCCTCCGGAGAGTGTACGGAGTATGTCCGTACGTGTTTAGTGTATCGCACATTTGCTTTAATCGATTAATTCCTGAGAACCATTCACCAGCCGTACGATCCCGGGGCCAGCGAAATCAAATAGCTTGGATTATTTTCTGACTCTCGCACTGATCTGCTTTACTTTAGCCGCATTGCCATCCTTGCGCTCGTAGAGGCCACGCTGTTCAATCTCTATGCTCTCAATTGCTGGGTGGTAGCCGAATAGGATTCGCGCTCCGACAGGATGATCCTCATGGCTTTATGCAGTGTGCCGTCAAATATTTGAAGTTCGGCCTCTGTCCTTAGAGTGTGCCGGATCCAGGCTGATAGGGTCCGGTCCCCGGCTTTTGCCGCGGCCGTCACTATCTTGTCATCGTCTGAATCCAACCGCACGGGGACGATCTTGCCCTTCGCGGGCGTGGGGCGCCCGATTTTTTTGGGATTAGGCTTCGGCATCGGCCCTGAACTCCTGCAAGATGGCAGCCCTCACCGCGGTCTCGGGAGAGATGACCGGGCCTAGGCGCGCACTGTAACCTGGCACTTCGGACTTGCATGGTCTTCCGTGGGGTGTGACAAGGCATAGACGGTGTCGGCGAGGGCATGACGATGAAGCTCAAAGACTTCCACGATGCCGTCCCAGATCGCTTGGCCGTTGAAAACCTCTTTCACGAGGACACTCTGCCGGTGCGTTGACTACACACCGTGCAACTTGCGGATTACCTCTTCGAGCTCCTCGATGTAATTCACGCGGCTGCCTCCACCAAATCCCCAACACTCCAAAAAGTTGGGGCAACGCCGGCTGCCATGGCCGGAGTGCAGCGCAGCGTGTGATGTGGTTTTATGAAGTTGTAGTAGGCGAAACTGAGGCCAACCGCTGCTTTGAAATTTTCCCTCTTTTGGCTGAATGCCAGAGTCAGCCTGGTCAGCCGGCGCATGTGAAGACGAGTCGTGGCATTCAGCCCTTCTGCGTAGCTGGTAGAGATCAACTCATACGCGGGCTGGCCAGCGATAACCTTCTTTTCTGCCGTCACGAATTCCGGCGCGCTGTAGCGCCGGTGATCCTTTTTGCTTCGCTTCCGTAGACCTTAACAATCTGTCCGTAGTCGACATTGCCGTGCTTTTGGGGATAATCCAGCAAACTAAACACGATGCCTTATAAAAATACGGATGGAATCGACGAGCAGCCGCCATTTATGCGGGCATCATACGTCAACATGCGCAATTACTTATGACGCTGTGTTTAGAAGCGCTTCTTTCAATCATCACTGGCAAAAGGAAATATTGTCTGGCAAGGAAATAAGGAAGCGCATAGATGTACCGGTCTTTCTTCCCAATTCCCAAAGAGGAGAACAAGAGGTGCTCGGCCCCGGTGAAGCATTCCCGTTTCCAATCGTACTCGGGGGTTCCGCGCCATCGACCGATCAACAAAATCCTCAGGTCGTTTCGGAGATTATTGGGAGAATCGACTACCTGGAGGAATTTGGGGTTCAACACTGGCTGGGATTTTGCTTTTATACCGCCAGCGCTAGTGGTGACCTCGAAAGCTGCCAAGCAGGAAACGATCAAGATCACAATCCAGAAACAACTCCGGAGAAAACCTAAGTAGCGGTTTGTTACGCTTTGTCCATCCCTGAATCTGCGCACCAAGCGGCACGCCAAGAGCCAAAACGAGAAGGCAAACACGAAAAGACCAAATTAGGACACTACCAACGAGTTGAAATTCGCAGCGTTTCAACCGCGATAAATTTATCGTGCAATGCGAGCGGAACCACCCTTCATGGCGCGTTCGACCTCGGTGAGTGTGGTCATGCTCGTGTCGCCGGGAGTTGTCATTGCCAGGGCGCCATGCGCCACACCGCAGCGGACAGCCCATTCGATTGGTTTGCCGGCGATGAGGCCGTAAATCAGGCCGGATGCGAAGCTGTCACCGCCCCCCACTCGATCGTAAATATCAATGTCGATTTGGGGGATATGGACAATTTGGTCCTGGTAGAGCGCGATCGCTCCCCATGCATTGCGGCTCGCGGTATGCGCGGTGCGCAGCGTACTGGCAATGAGCTTGAGGTTTGGATAGGCGGCAGCTACTTCGCGCAGCATGTCTTCATAGGCGGCGATCGGTAGTTCCGCGAAGTCTTCGGTGACTCCCTTGGGGTGCACGCCGAGCATGGCCGAGAAGTCTTCCTCATTGCCGAGCAGCAAGTCTACTGTGCGTACTATTTCGCGATTGACCTCCTGCGCTTTGGCCTTGCCACCGATGCTTTTCCAAAGGGAATCGCGGAAGTTCAGGTCGTAGGATATCGGCGTCGCGTGACGCCTCGCTACGTCCATCGCTTCAACGGCGACTTCTGCAGTCGAGGGCGAGAGCGCGGCGAATATCCCACCGGTGTGGAACCAGCGGGACCCCGACTTCTTACCAAAGATGGCTTCCCAGTCGAAGTCGCCCGTCTTGACCTGGCTGATGGCGGTGTGGCCGCGGTCAGAACAGCCAGCGGCCGCGCGTAATCCGAAACCACGCTCGGTGAAGTTGAGGCCGTTGCGCACAGTGCGTCCCACTCCGTCGTAGGGGATCCACTTGAGCAGAGATGTGTCGACTCCCCCCTGCAGCATCAGGTCCTCAACAAGCCGTCCAACTGGATTTTCGGCCAGTGCCGTAGCTATTGCGGCGCGAAGGCCGAAGCAGCGTCGGAGTCCTCGGGCCACATTGTATTCGCCGCCCCCTTCCCATACTGCGAAATGGCGCGTCGAGTGGATTCGCCCGTCACCCGGATCAAGCCTCAGCATGACTTCGCCTAAGCTCAAACAATCCCAGCGGCGGTCGGCCTCAGGTACTACGATCGGCTGCATGAAACCCCTTGAAATAAACTGCCACAGCATTATCGGCGGAATCGGGAGATGTAGATGGCCGCCACTTTAAATGCAATATGCCTTTGACCTGCTTGATGGAGCGGCACAACTTGCGCGATGGTTCCTGGTTCACTGACACTTTACCGCATTTTGCGGGTTCTCGGCAGAAACAGTCTCTTCCAATGCAAGATGAGCCTGAAGGGGTCAATTGATTCCAATACAAGATGAGCCTGAAGGGTTAGGCATGCTGGAGATTGAACATCAGCGTGCACGAG
>OBLU010006325.1_pt1 | contig 10542 bp, 10 predicted proteins | sample 1518681 | NCBI WGS metagenome assembly OBLU01 (sample SAMEA3539304, study PRJEB22396) | soil metagenome | biome: tundra; feature: field; material: soil | place: USA | collected 2010-05 | depth 0.15 m
CCAGCCACTCCATCATCTCCAGCGCCTGCTCCTTGGTCTTCCAGCCCTCGTTGGCGTCCACCCGCACCGTCTTAGTGGGGGCCACATCGCGCAACGCCTGCATGTTCACCTTATCGTCAGCCACGCCAACCTTCACCTTCAGAACGGGATATCGCTCCGCTTCCAGCACCTTCTTGCGAATCATGTCCGGCTTATCAATGCCGATAGTGAAGGAGGTAACGTGATGATTCTCCCGGAAGCCGAGTTCGAGGAAGTCGTATATGGGCTTCTTCGCGCGTTTGGCCGCCCCGTCCAGCAGGGCGATGTTGAGCGCGCACTTGGCCGACATGTCATTCGGCGAAACCGTGTCCAGGTAGCTCATGCTCCCCTCGACGTCGTTGAACGACAGCCCACGAGCATCGACCTTCTTAAAGAACTCCTGCACGGTATCCACGGATTCCTTGTAGCGCGCGGTGGGCGCGGCTTCGCCCAGGCCGACGGTGCCGTCCGCGCCGGTTAGCTCAACGGTAACGGCCTTGAAAATGTTAGTCCCGGTGCCCCGGGCAATAGTCCAGGTATGGGCAAGCTGGAGGTCCAGACGCTTGAAGTTCAGTTTCACGACGCAAACCAAACCCTAAATCGGTGCGGGAAGCAATAACGTTGTTTCCATCGGGGGCCGCATAATTCCGATTGCATTTGGGGTTATTCAGGGCAATTTGGAGGAAACATGGATCCCGAACCGAAACCCGGCGTAGAGGGCGTAGCGCCTGAACGATCTGGAACAGCTCAACCCGTGCGACGCAGAAGCCGCGGCGGTCGCGGTCGCAGAAGCCGCGGGCCGCGAGTGCCTCGAACCCCCGTCGAGCCACTGCCCCCACCCTCAGCAGAAACCGCTGAGCCGATTCAGCCAGTCGCCGAAGCCACCCCGGTCGAACAGGAGACTCCCCCGCCACAATTCCGGGAACCGCGACCCGAACAACCGACGGCTGTCCGGGAGCCACGCCCCGAACAACAGACGGCTTTCAGGGAGCCGCGACCTGAGCGACAGATGCCTGAGCGGGAGCGGCGACCGGCGGAACCGATGGCTGTCCAGGAAGCAATCGAGGAGGTCAACCAAATCATCGAAGCGCTCCGAAGCACGCTCAATGACATGGAGGACGTGCTGGAGACGCTCGAATTGGCTGAGCGCCAGAAGATTGCCGACGAGCAGGAGATTGAAACCCTCCGCCGGGGCTTGAGGCAATTGCACCGGCCCCCTGACCGCGGCCCGCATCCACCGAGGCACTGAACCCAGCCGAGCCGACGGTCTCACATTGTGGTGAGCGCGAGGTTGGCGTACTGGCAGCGTGGCGGGAGCGTGATGGTATGGAGGTGCTCCGGAGGGTATCCGAAGGAGTTCCGAAGGACTTCCGAAGGATCTCCCCTGGGTTTCCATGGTGCAACGCTCGTACACCCCTAAGCACTTCGGCTGCCCTAATGTGTTTACCTCTGCCTTCCTCCTTGGTCACCCATCCCGATGGACGGTCTGCGGTGAAAAGGCGGGCAGGCAAACGGCGATGTATTCAGCCCCTTCGGCTGCGGGACTGCTGTATTGGACCCATTCACCCGCGCGGACGATGATCCCCTGCCCTGCGCCCACGTCGATGGCGCCGTCGCGGTGGGTCACGCGCAGTTGGCCGCGAAGCACGAGCGTATATTCGTCGAACTCGGGCGTTTGACCGGGCTCCACCCAACCGCCGGGACTGCGCATGTGGGCGATGCTCACCTGGGAATCGCCCGAGTTTACCGGGCCAACGAACTCATCAATGAGCTTGGGCTTGTTTCCCGCCGCGGTAATGCGGGTTGGTGTTGGAATCAGTTTTGGCATGGCCAAAGTTTGATTCAAATTGAGGCCGCGCGCCACTATCTTTCCGCCCGTGATCAAACAAACCAGAAGCACAGCGATCAATGAAGCCCTCCTCGCGGCGGCCCGGCGGTTGCGCGCGGACACAGGCCGGCTGAGTTTCGAGGCGCCGGTCACACACGTCTATAATCCGTTGATCTATGCCTGGGCGCCGCACGAGGCCTATCTGCAAAGATTCGGCGGCGGGCGCAAGCGCATCGTATTCCTCGGCATGAACCCCGGGCCGTTCGGAATGGCACAGACCGGGGTGCCCTTCGGCGAAATCGCCGCCGTGCGCGACTGGCTGAAGATCGAATGTCCGGTCGGCAAGCCGGACCGCGAGCACCCGCGGCGGTTGGTCACGGGGTTCGCCTGCGTGCGCTCGGAGGTCAGCGGCCGGCGTCTGTGGGGCCTGTTTTCGGAACGGTTTGGGACGCCGAAGCGATTCTTCTCCGAGCATATCGTGATGAACTACTGCCCGCTGGCGTTCCTGGAAAGCGGCGGACGTAATCGCACCCCCGACAAACTGACCGCCGCTGAAAAGTCGGCCCTGTTTGCCGCCTGCGACCGGCACCTGCGAGCCATCGTCGCGGCCCTGCAGCCCGAATGGCTCATCGGCCTTGGTGACTTCGCCCTCAAACGGGCGGAGCAGGTGTTCCAAAGCAGCCCCTTGAAACTGGGGCGGATTCTGCATCCCAGCCCGGCCAGCCCCGCCGCGAACCGCAACTGGAAGGGCCTGGCCACACAGCAACTCGAAGAACTGGGCGTCTGGAGTTAGCCGGGATTCTCCCGTCGCCAGCCGCAGGTGAGCCGCAAGTTGACGTGCCATCAGAATCTGATAATCTGATTCTATGCGAAAGACGACCATAAGCGTTACCGAAGCCGCGCGCAATTTTGCCGACTGCGTCAATCGCACCCATTACCAAAACGTCACGTTTGTCCTGCTCAAGAACGGGTCGCCATTCGCCCAACTCGTGCCGCACAACGAGAAAGTCTGCCTCGGGCGTGAACTCGCCGAGGTGCTTGCTGGAACCGTGCTGTCGGACGATGAAGCCCAAGCCTGGGGTCAAGATTTACAATCCTCGCGCAAAGCCCTCAGAATCCCGGCTGACAAATGGCGATAATTCTTGATGCCGATGTCATCATTCGGGGTGAAAATGGGACCTTCGACCTCAAAGCCTGGGCAGCCTCCAGGCCGGGCGACCAGTTTGAAATTGCGGCAATCACTGTAACCGAACTCTGGCACGGAGTGGAGCGGGCCACTGGCGCGCACAAAATCAAACGCCAGCGGTATCTTCAAGCCATTCTAACCTCATTGCCCATCATTCCCTACACGGAACAGACGGCTTACGAACACGCGCGGATTTTGGCGGAACTGGAATCCGCAGGCAAGATGATTGGTTTCTACGACGTGATCGTGGCGGCGGCGGCTATGGAGCGGGGCAGCGAGCTGGCCACGTTCAACAAAAGACATTTTGCCCAGGTGAAGGGCTTGTCGGTCATTGAACCAAAGTAAACCGGGTCGGGCGCCGGCCAACCTTCCAACATCCGCCCGCTAGCCGGTGCGGCGGGGCGGTGCCCGGCTGTGTGGATGCCCACCGCAGGTCATTGACGGGCCGGTCAACTGCCTTGGACGATCTGCGCTGGCAGGAGCTAACCTCCGTGAACGGGTTGGGAGGCAGTCTGCCGATCACTGACGACAACCCGGCCAACTCTGCCCGGTTCTACCGCATACGGTTCTACCGTATACGTATGCTCTCGGGCGGAGGCGGTCAGGCTGGCTACCGGGGTGAAGTGTCGCGCTAAGGAACCTCGTCCACGGGGGTTCCATCCGAGGCGATGAGCAGTCTCGGGTTGTGCGTCTCGTCTTTGAAGGTGACGACATAAACCACCCGGCCACCCCAGGTTTCCAGGTTGATATAGGCAACCTCGGAAGCAGGCGCACGCTCCGGAATCACTTTCATCACGTTGGCCGGCACCTCACTGGGCTTGACTCGAAGTCCGTGAAACGCCGCGACGGCGACCGTCAGATCAGGGTTAAGCACGCTCCCGTCCGGCGCCACAATCAGAGTTGGGTAGTTATCGGGGTCCCGGAAATAGATCCTATAGACCACGCGGCCCGAACTGGTGTCCCGGGTCGCATCGACCACTTCCGCCGCGCCAGCCTCGGCGAGGACCGTGCGCTGCACCACGGCCGGCAAGGCACCGAATTTCGCGCCCACCGAGGTGAGCGGCTTGTTATACACGGTTCCGTGTTGCGCGGTCTGGGTTTTATTGTGCGTGGCGCACCCGGCGAGCAATAGCGCAACCAACACCGCTCCGAAGACATGCGATTTCATAAATTTTAGGCAATGTAGCCGCCATGCCGTCGATAGCAAGCATCCCGCTTCGCCGGGCAGGCCCGGTGAATTGGGAAACCGAAAAGGCGCAATCTCCGCGCCCCTGGCCAATCCTGCCAGGCAGCCACGGCTACATGCAGCTCTCGATTCCAACCCCGCGGGGCGCGGAAAGTTTCTCTGAAGCGTGCGGCGCGGCAATTCTCTGGGCCGGTCGCGCACGCACTGAAGCCCTGAACCTCCTCACCCGACCGGAGGGCACCCTGTCCCCTTCTGAGGGGGAGAGGGACAGGGTGAGGGGTATGTCTGCCGAGTTAAGGTTCCTGGGGAGGTCCGCAGGGACCTTCGCTGCCGCCGTTCTCAATTGCAAAGCCGTTCGCTCCGCCTCTACTATCTGTTCGTGCTCGCACAATTCACTCGCCAACTTGCCGCCTCGAACGCCCTGACGGACGAGCAGGTCCGCCTCGCGGTCGAGCGGTTGATTGACGAGGCGGTCCCGGCGGCGACGAAGGCCGACTTCCTGACCCACCTCGCCCTCAAAGGAGAGACGACCGGGGAGATTGCCGCGTTCGCCCGGGAACTGCGTGCCCACTCCATCCAACCCGTGCTGGACGGCGAGACGCGCGGGGGCGAAATCCTGGACGTGGTCGGCACCGGGGGCGATCGCTTGAGCACATTCAACATCTCGACGACGGTGGCGTTGGTCGCCGCGGCGGCGGGGGTGCGGGTGGCCAAGCACGGCAACCGCGCCAGCACCTCGCCCATCGGCAGCGCGGATGTGATGGAGGCGCTGGGCATCCCCTTCGACCTGGGGCCGGAAGAGGCCGCGCGCTCGCTGCGAGAGCATGGCTTCGCCTTCTTCTTCGCGCCGAAATACCATCCGGCGTTCCGGCACATCATCCCGGCGCGCAAGCTTTGCGCCGAGCGCGGCCAGAGCACGATCTTCAACTTCCTCGGCCCGCTGCTGAACCCGGCGCGGCCTACGGCGGCGCTGGTGGGTGTGCCGCGCCCGGACCTGTGCGAGCCGCTGGCCTGTGTCCTCCAGATGCTCGGCGTGCGCCGCGCCATGGTCGTGTGCGGCGCGGTGCCCGGCGAGGGCGGGACGGTTCATCATCTTGACGAGCTTTCGCCGCTCGGGCCGACCACGATCGCCGAGTTTTACCAGGAACGCGGGCTGGCCGCTTCGATGCTCCCGCCCGAGTCGTTCCCGCTGCAACCGGCGGCGCTGGCCGATCTGCGCGGCGGCGACCGGGAGGTCAACGCCACGATCATCCGCCGCATCCTGCATGGTGAGGAGCGAGGCCCAAAGCGCGACGCCGTTCTTCTGAACGCCGCCGCCGCGTTGTTCGTCGCCAGCCGCACGCGCACGATGGCCGAAGGTTGGGAGCTGGCGGTTGAAACCATTGATAGCGGGAAAGCCCGGGCCAAGCTGGTTGAGCTACAGAAGAAGCCGTAGGTTGCGCGGCGCGCGTCCTGAAGGCTCACCCGGTCAGGACCGCTGTTCCTTTAAGCACCGCCAGCGAGCAAACGGTCCGCTTTACAGACATGCCCAAAAGGCGGAGCCTGTGTGGCATGAGACCGTTCGTCCTCTTAGCTCTTGTCATGGCCCTGGCAACCGGTTGTTGGAGCCCACCGGCCGCCAAGGCACAAAGTTCCGTTGCATCCGCACCGTCCACCAACGCTGCGGCACCGGGCACGGAGCTGGCTCATACGATCTCAGAGATCACGGGCGTCGCGATCTCCCCACTGCTGGGTGTCAGCGCCGTGGGCGCGTGGACGTACTTTCACGCCCGGACTCCGCAACAATTCGCCCGCCTGCCCTGGTTTGCGCAGCCGTGGTTCTGGATCCCCGCCTTCGTATTGGTCACCGCCTGCTTTCTGAAGGACACGGTCGGCATTGCGGCGCCCAGACTATTGAAAAAGCCGCTCGATGTGGCTGATGCCCTCGAACACAAGATCAGCGGGCTGATCGCCATAGGCGCCTTCGTGCCGCTGATCGTCGCAGTGTTTCCGCCCGCCCAACCGGATGCCGCCCTGCTGGGCCAGAACGGTTTCCTGGCGGCAATTGACCTTTCCTGGCTCGGCAACGGCATGTTGGTGCCCGCGGCGATGCTCGTCTTCTTCATCGTATGGCTCGCCTCCAACGCCATCAACGTCCTGCTCCTGCTCAGTCCTTTTAGGGTCGTGGACGCCGCGCTCAAGGGGTTCCGCCTGTTGGTGCTCTTGACGGTTACGGCGACCGCGTTTGTCAATCCGTGGCTGGGCGCGGTTTGCGCGCTGGTTGTCATTGGCATTGCTTACTGCATCGCCGGATGGTCATTCCGCCTGTCACACTTCGGACTGGTCTTCGTCTGGGATTTCGTCACGCGCCGGCGCGACCGCTTTGTGCCGGACCAATCCACGAACCGGATGTTTCTCGCGCGCAAGATCAACAAGGTCCCCGCCCGCACCTATGGCAAGCTGCTGCGCGACGCCAAGGGCAGCCTGGTCCTGATCCACCGCCCCTGGCTAGTGCTGCGCGAACGCGCGCTGACGTTGCCTGAAGGCAGTTACGCCATCAGCCGGGGCCTGCTTTATTCGCAGATCATGAGGGTGGGAGGCCGGGGGCTAACCTCAGCGCTGCTGCTGCCGCCGCGCTATCGTGGGCATGAAGAGGAACTCGTGCCCATTTACGGCCTGGCGGGGGTGCGGGAGGCGGGCTTGCGCGCGGCTTTCCGCTGGCTAAAGGAATCGCTGGGGTTCAAGCCCCGGCCGCAGGCAGCTTGAACCGTAACCGCATAGCGGCGCCTCGGCAGAGCGCCGCTGACGATCTTCCCGAATAATGGCGGCGCTCTGCCGAGACGCCGCTACGCCAGAGGTCCGGGGAAATAATTCACGGCTGGGAAGCCTTTGGGCCGGCGGCGGGAATCAGCGCCCGCCGGATGGGCTCGATCCAAGCGTGACTGCTGATGTCATAGAGAATGAAGTCGCTGTCGAACTGCCAATACGCCCAGCTCCAGCCGCGTTGTTCGGCGGCGCGCGCGACGCTCGCCAGGTAGCGCGCCCGGGATTCCATCGGGGCCTTGTCGTAGGCGCCGAATTCGCCGAGGAAGAGCGGCCGGTCGTGTTGTTTGGCCCAGGCGGCGGCCTTGTCGAAATCGCGCTTGAGCACGCCGAGTTCCTGTTCCGTGCCCAGCCACTCGACTCCCAGCTTGTCTTTTCGGCCCGCCCACTCGGCGCCCTGATGCGTGAAGTCCATGGGCGTGTAATAGTGGATCGTCACAATGAGATGGCGATCCGCGGCAGGCAGCTCCAGTTCGGCCAAGTGGTCGATGGAGTTCCAGAAACCCGGCCCCACGATGACGGCGCGGGTGGGGTTCTTCTCGCGAATGATGGCCAGCGCTTCGGCCAGGTATTGGTTCCAGAGTTCAGGGGTCAGTTTATGCGACGGCTCGTTGAGCACTTCGAATAGCACGCTCTCTGGCGCGCCCTGGCAGTGGTCGGAGAGCTGCCGCCAAAAGGCGAGAAACTTCACTTTGTTGGTGACCGGGTCAGCGCCAAGCGAGTTGTATTCGTGCAGGTCGAGGATGACCCGCAAATTCTGCGCCTGCGCCTGCCGAACAGCCCAGTCGAGCACCTCAAACCAGGACTCGCTCAATGCGTAGCCGTTCGCCGCGTTCATCCGCCGGAAGGGCTGGAGGTTGATGCGCACCGAGCTGAACCCGGCCTCTTTGAGCAGGCGGAAATGCTGGTCTTGAAATCGCGCTTGGTCGCGCGAGCGCCAGATGGGATCGTAGCCGAGTATGTTCACGCCGCGCCCCAGTTTGCGGTTCTGTTCGAAGACGTCTGTGGTTCCAGGCTGAGCGTGAGCAAATGGGGCCGCGAGCATGAGGATCGCAGTCAGCAGCAGCGCTGGCCTGCCTGGTAGGAGCCGAGTCATTCCATTCATGCCGGCAAGGATACCAGACCACGCGGCGGCATTGAAGGACTGAATGCGCGTCCAGCCCATCTTGCCCATAAGCGAGTTGTGCGCCGGAGTTCTTGCGACCGCCGTCCACCGCCCCGAGAGCTGCCCGAGTGCGCCATTCGGCTCCTTTGCGACCGGATGACAAAAACGCAGCCTCTACAGGCTGCGCCAACTCCAACTATGAAAAAACCATGCCCTACTCCAACCTCCCACCCTACCGATGAAGCTCAACTGGGGTGTTCACTTACCCGGAATAAAAAGAGCGGCCTTGTCTAAAGCCGCTCGCTGTATGGGCCATGTGACTCGCCTCCCATCGAGCCAGAATCTGTTGTGCGCACCCTTTTTACCACCTTCGCGGCGGTTGGATATGGGGTGTTCACCCCATATGCCGGGCAAGACCCCGGGCGCCCCTGGGCCGAACCACCCACAGGCAGAACTCACCTGGCACTGATACGGAAAACCCTTGGGAATTGGGCCACAGAGTCTCCCCAGGCCTCCAGAACCTCCTTTCCGTACAGCTCATTTCCGCATTGCACTTTCTCTCACCCTCACCCATAACAGTGCACATGTTGGCCAAGGTTTGTTCCGCCGCCGTAAGCGGCATCGAAGCGTATCCGGTCGAAGTGGAAGTCAACGTCGGTTACGGGGATACGCTCATTGTCATCGTGGGCCTGCCGGACGCTGCCGTCAAAGAATCGCGCGACCGGGTGATGACAGCCCTTATTAACTCCGGGTTCAAGTTCACCTTCGGTCGCACCACGATCAACCTGGCGCCAGCGGATGTGAAAAAGGAGGGGCCGAGTTTCGATTTGCCCATCGCCGTTGGCATGGTGGCGGCAAGTGAGCAACTCGAAACTGACCAACTGGACAACTTCGTCATGGTCGGCGAACTCGCCCTCACCGGCGCTGTGCGCGCGGTCAAAGGCGTCCTACCAATTGCCCTGCGCGCGCGGGCCGAAGGCAAAGTCGGTATCCTGGTGCCGCCAGATAATGCGGCCGAGGCGGCAGTGGTTGCCGACCTGCAAGTCATCCCCATTCAAAACCTGCGTGAGGCGGTCAGTTTCCTGGAAGGCCAGATCAAGATAGCGCCGACGAAGGTGGATATCGCCCAAATGTTTGACCAGGCACCAGACGGGGAGTTGGACTTCGCGGATGTAAAGGGGCAGGAGTCCGTCAAGCGCGCGTTGGAAATCGCCGCGGCTGGTGGACATAACGTCCTGCTCATCGGGCCGCCGGGCACCGGCAAATCGATGCTGGCGAAACGGCTGCCCACGATCCTGCCACCGCTCACGCTGGAGGAGGCGCTCGAGACCACCAAGATTCACAGCATCGTCGGCTTGCTATCGCCCGGCCAGGCGCTGGTGACGCGCCGCCCCTTCCGCACGCCCCATCACACCGCCAGCGATGCCGGCCTCCTGGGCGGGAGTATGAATCCCACGCCCGGCGAAATCTCCTTCGCGCACCACGGCGTGCTGTTCCTGGACGAGCTGCCCGAGTTTAAGCGCAGCGTGTTGGAAACCATGCGCCAGCCGCTTGAAGAGGGCCACGTCACTATTTCACGCGCCGCCGGTACCATGACTTTCCCCTCCCAGTTCATGTTGGTCGCCGCAATGAACCCCACGCCCGACGGCAAAACGCCGGGTGAATCGCGCAGCTCGCCGCGCGAGATACAGAACTACCTCGGCCGCATCTCCGGCCCGCTGCTCGACCGCATCGACTTGCACATTGAAGTGCCGCCAGTCAAGTTCCGCGAGATCACCAGCGAACGAACTGGCGAGCTATCCGCGCAGATTCGCGAGCGAGTGGTGGCGGCTCGGCAGCGGCAACAGAAGCGCTTCCAGGACAAGCCGAAGATCACTTGCAATGCCCGCATGGGAAGCCGCGAATTGAAGACCCACTGCGCCTTGGACGAGAGCACGATGGAGCTGCTGAAATTCGCCATGAACGATCTGAATCTCAGCGCCCGCGCCTACGACCGCATCCTGAAAGTCGCCCGCACGATTGCCGACCTGGCGGGCGCGGAAAAGATCGCCGGCGAACACATCTCCGAAGCCATTCAGTATCGCTCATTGGACCGCCAGCTATGGACGTGAGCCCCTATGTTTCTACTTCACACCTCCGCGCAACTGCTGGAACTTACTTATGTCTAACGAACTGTCCAGTTTCCTGTCCCCGCTCAAGAAGCGTTATCCATCGGAAACGGAATTTCATCAGGCGGTGACGGAGGTCGCCAAGTCGGTCTGGCCATTCGTCGAGAAGAACCCGAAGTACCAGAAAGCCAAGATCCTCGAGCGCATGGCCGAACCGGAGCGCGTCATCATGTTCCGTGTCACCTGGACTGACCGCCACGGCGAGGTGCAGGTCAACCGCGGCTACCGCGTCCAGATGAACAGCGCCAT
>OBLU010006326.1_pt1 | contig 10542 bp, 7 predicted proteins | sample 1518681 | NCBI WGS metagenome assembly OBLU01 (sample SAMEA3539304, study PRJEB22396) | soil metagenome | biome: tundra; feature: field; material: soil | place: USA | collected 2010-05 | depth 0.15 m
TATTGGCGTGACTGGAGTTCAGACGTGTGCTCTTCCGATCTGACATCGACCTTGCTCTGCCCCATCCCACCTCGTGATGGGGCAGAGCAAGGTCGATGTCGAGGTCGATCCATTCGCCTTGCGGCGAAACTTCAAACTCTTTATAGAGTCGGATATTGTGAAAATCGGAGCCAATAAAAAGTTCTGCGACGTCCCATTTCCAAAGTTCATTGGTTTCCGCCACCGTATTAGGCGTGGGCTTCAGATACAACTCCTCATACGGGCAGGCATATAGCAAATACAAGCTACCTTTGGTCCACCGTGAACGCACCTCACTCCGGTACCTGGGCAGGGCCTTGCCATTGACATCCACATCAATGTACACCGGCACCGCCGCACGCCAGAACGCCGAGTGCGGATTCGTGTCCAGGGGAACGTCGTGCGCGGCGTACACACTCTTGAAAGGTGCTGAGCCAGAAGATTGCGCATAAGTGGCGCCGGTCACCAAAAGCACGCATATCGTCGCGAACCGATGCATTGATCAACTCCTCAGCCGTGGATCCACTTTTGATTCTGGTGCCCAGGGCCTGCAAGGCAGCAGAGCGCTTCAGATGGTGATATTCAGCTCACGCGCCGCGTTGCCGTTATAGACCTTGCGCAAAATAGAGTCAGGCAGGTGAATCCCGTAGATTTGCCAGCGCCCTTGCGGTGGAGTTTTTGCGGGAGCGTAATCAAAGTATTCGTCATCCGTCTCCAGGAATCGATAGTAGATCTCATACAGCTTGTCGTTGAAGACCTGCTGCGGGAACTCATCGCCGTGCGGTGTGGCGTCAGTCCCAAACAGAATCCTATCCTGATGCTTGTCAAAGAAAGCTCTCGCCGTTCGCGGCTGGCGTCCCAACTCGCCAATGCGAGCTGCAATGTCGACGTGCAGGTTTTTGAAGCGATCCAGGTTTTCTGACACATCGGCCAGATTCTCCGAAAAGTTGCCCACATGAAGCGCAATGAACTGCGTTTTCGGATGCCTGGCTATGACCCGGTTCCTCGCCTCAATCAACTCTGCATTGCTCGGAAAATCCCGCCCATGGAACGACCAATCAGGATGATTGCTGAGTTCTTCGTATCGCTCGTTGAAACGGTCGGTTGGAGTGAAGAAGGCAACAGGATCCGAGACATGGATTGCGACAGGCATATTTAGTTGCCCGCAGGCATCCCACATTGGATCGAAGCGGGGGTCGTCGATTCTTACCAGCCTTCCTGACGTCAGGTTTTCTCGCAAGTACAGGCCCAGGGTCTTAAGAATCTTTAGGCCCCGGGCCCCGTCCCGATGAGCCTGTTCAATAGCCTGAGCCTGCAGCTTCGGATAGTCCGGTTTCAAAAACAGCGAGTAAGAAGGCTCTGCAAAAGTATAGAAGCGACCTTGAAAAGCTTTGTCGTATTTTCCGACAGCCTGCGCAAGGCCTGCAGCATATCCGCCGGTAAGGTTGACCATCGAATGGATGTTCTTGCGGTCCATAATCGCGAGCAGTTCCTCAGGAGTTCCGAGGTACTGTCGTTCGGGAACCAGCGCCACCCCAGCTTTCGACTTCGCAGAGACAGAGATGTGGGTATGAATATCGATTACTGGAAAGCGCGCCCGATCGACATGCGTCTCCGCAACCTGGAGCATGCTCTTCGGCTCATAGTCCGCAAGGCTCAGCGCTTTTGGATGATTGTTCGCACCCTGGGCGGGCTCGGGAAGTCCTGCACCTTTGGCAACCGCTCCCCCGACCAGTCCCAATCCGGCCGTATACAACATTTGACGACGATTCATCGCTGGTTATCTCCCGATTCTTACGCCATGATCTTTTGGGGACTGAAAGCCCGAAACGTATCAGTGCGGGCCAATGAAGGTACATTTGAAAGCTATTGGCACTTGCCTTCACCACTAACTCTACCACCAGGTGTGTTTTATTGATTCACTTTTATTTCGTTTCGGAGTGTTATTAGGAATTGAATGTAAGCACTGTGCCAAGTGTCTGTATCCGCGTAAATTCAGGCATATGTCCGGAATCTGAATCAGCTCTGATTGTAAGATAGGACGTTTTGGGCGTGGCATTTTATTGTTTGAGAGACAGATAAGTCCCCACCCCGGGCTATTTTGATGTAAAAGGAAATAAGAAGTAATAAAAAGTCTGCCATCCAGATTGGAACACGTGGAAAAGACAGATTCATCCGAGGCGCCGCAGCTTCAGAGGTCGTTGAAGCTGTGGCACCTCATCGTGTATGGAATCATCATCATCCAGCCGACAGCCCCCATGGGTATCTATGGTGTGGTCAGCAATATTGCTCGTGGACATGTGGTCACCACGATCCTCATTGCAATGGTGGCCATGTTGTTTACTGCGATCAGTTATGGTCGCATGGCTCGCGTATACCCCCGGGCCGGCTCAGCTTTCACCTATGTTTCCGAGGAACTCAATCCGAAACTCGGCTATGTTGTCGGTTGGGCGATGTTGATGGATTATCTCCTCAATCCGATAATCTGCATCATCTGGTGTAGCCAGGCCGCTCGTAATGTCGTGCCCAATGTCCCTTATGCGTTCTGGGTAGTCTGTTTTTCCATTCTTTCGACCTACCTGAACACGCGCGGCATTCAAACATCTGGCCGCGTTAACGCCATACTCTCCATCGCAATGAGTCTGGTCGTCATTCTCTTCCTCGGCGAGGGAGTGCGCTATATCTTGTCTTCGGTGCACCCCACTGGCCATGATCTGCTCCGGCCCTTTTACGATCCTGCAACCTTTTCCACATCGACCGTCTTCCGCGGTACCTCAGTCGCGGTCCTCACTTACATAGGGTTCGACGGCATATCCACCATGGCCGAAGAGGTGGAAAACCCGCGACGAAACATATTGTTGGCGACTGTCTTCACCTGTCTCATCATTGGCATTCTGTCCATGGTTCAGGTCTATGTGGCCCAACTGGCCTGGCCAGCCACTCAGCCCTTCCCTCCATCCATGGTGGATACGGCCTTTGTGCATGTAGCCGCACGCGTAGGCGGAACGTTTCTGTTTCAATTGCTCAACGCAACGCTGTTAATCGCGAACATGGGATCGGCAATCGCGGCCCAGTTTGGAGCCTCCAGACTCATGTACAGCATGGGGAGAGACAACTCTCTGCCTGCCAGGGTCTTTGGCGCGATCCATCCTCGGCATCACGTCCCGTTGAACAACGTTCTAATCGTGGGAGCAATCGCTCTGACGGGAGCTTTCCTACTTACATACGAGCAGGGGGCCGAACTCCTGAACTTTGGCGCGTTCATCGCTTTTATCGGCGTCAACGCTGCCGCCCTTGTGCACTACAAATTCCGGTCGCAGGAAAAAGTCAGGCTACCTTTTCTCATCCCTGCAATGGGAATTTTGGTTTGCATTTTCATCTGGATTCATCTGAGCCGCAACGCCCAGATCCTCGGCGTTCTCTGGATCTGCGTTGGCTTGATTCTGGCGTGGTTCATGCGCCGAAGTCAGAAGCCCGTCGTTCAACCGTAGTGGTTTGACCTCGACCTTCGAGCTTAGGAGATGGGCTTGCTCCGCACCTTGGCGACCGTCTCCAACTGCGCATGCTGGCACCGCTGCGGAGGCAGGCCTTTCAAGACTTGCTCCAGGTCATCGACGACCATTTGTCCCATCCAGGGCCAGATCTCGGGAATATTGCCCGCCCTATGCGCCTGCAGCAGAGTATTCGGGGTAGATCGTGCCCGGTGATCGACGGGAATCGGCTCCTCCGGCCATACGTCGATGGCAACACGAATCCGACCCGACTCCGCCGCGTCCAACAGGGCATCGAAGTTCACGATCCCGGCTCTGCTAACGAGCACGACGATCGCACCCTCCGGCATTTGGTTGAAGAAGGAGCGGTCGATCTTCCCGGCATTCTCCGTGGTCGTTGCTGCCAGCAGGAAAACCACAGACGAGCGGCGAAAGCATTCATCGAGCGAGGTAGGTGTAACACCTGCTTCGCGGAGGACGGCAGGGTGAATCCAGGGATCGTGAACAAGAATCTCTCGACTGAACGCCCTGACCAGTGGAAGCAATGCGCGTCCCAGGTTGCCAAAGCCGACAAGGCCTATCGTCTTTCCCGAAAGCAGAAAGGAATCATGGTTGTCGCCTTCGCCATAAAGCGTCTCTCTCCCGGCGCGGATGGCTGCATCCGCCTCGTGGATGCGGCGTGCCGAGGAGAGCGCCATTCCGAGCGCCATCTCGGCCACCGGTTTTGCAAATACTGGCCCTGTAGACAAGACGGGAATTCCGCGGCGATGACATTCTAGATAATCGATGTTGGGTAGGAAGTTACTCTCTACGTTGAACACGGCTCTTAGCTTGGGGGCTCGATCGAGCCGCTCCTTAGACAATGACGACTGACCAATCAGCGCGACCGTCTCTGGCAGATATCGATCGATGTGCTCTTCGCTGGCAGGTGAACCGTCGTGCCAGATAATCTCACCGAGAGTCTCAAGCCGAGCTTTGGTCTTGGCATCGAAGATCAGATCTATCGGCCGAGGATGGGGATCGAGGAGAATCAGGTCACGAGACATAGGGCTCACACTGTTTTACGGGTAGAAGGGCTTCACCTTGGTTTGGAAAGCAAACGCCGTTGTGTGCTTTCTCTGTCGGTATTTCGTCAATCCGTGGCCGATGAGACAGCACGGCAAGCTCTGCTGTAACCGCTAAGTACCGTCCGGACATTCGCAATCATGATTGACTCTGGATCGTTTTTCACACGTCCAGCGCGGATTTCATCATATTGGCGAGGGCAGTATTGGCTCAGCAGGGTCTCGGGAATGCGTGTCAATTGCAGATTGTGTAGGAGCTGCGATACGGAAGCCTCAACCTCAGAAAACTTCCAGTAGTAACGAATGCGGTCGCTGTAGCTGTAAACGCGGAGGAGTCGCTGTTGGCCGGCATCCCCGCGGTAGTATTTTCGCCAATCTGCCGGATGCGCCAGCATGATTGCTTCCATCGTCTCCGCGAGGTGAGACCGCTTGTCTGCGGTTACTAGCTCGCGTTCAATAGCTGCCAGCGCGTAGAGTGTTTCCCTCAAAGCAAACGTCAACGCGGGTCCAACCTTCAAAATGGAGAAGCCATCACGGATCAACTCCGCGTAGGCCTCAGGTCTTTGGTAGTCGCTGGAGTGCGCCTCCATCACAAGTTCGGGATGCTCCTGTAGAAACACCTGCAAATGCCTGGCCTTTGCAGCGTTGTAGTCGATGACAGAATCATGATCGAACTCGACACCCGGCTGCACCACCACCGCAATCACTCGTTCCCAGGCAGCTTCCAGGCTGGCATCGTGAAAGGCAGCTCGATGAACGTCAAGAGTCTGCTCGGCCGCCTCGCAAGAGGTGACCGCAAGCTCATTTAGAGTATGCGTCGCTCCCCCCGGCGTAGGAACCTCCGTCCCGATCACATACACAACCGGTCCCAAAACCAGACGTTTTCGTGCGGATTCAGCGGCACTACAGAGTGCAGCAGCACGACCCGCCATAACCACATCCGGAACGATCGTCTCGTCGTCGGCACACCGCATGCTTGCATCCAGATGGATCTTCGTAAATCCGGCCTCGACGTACAAGCGAATCATCTCCGCCGCATGTTGCATCGCCGTCTCCGCATCCAGATGCTGCCAAGGGTTCGGTCCGAGGTGATCTCCTCCCAAAATCAGGCGTGAGGTATCAAAGTCCAACTCTGCTGCAATCCCGTAAACATACTCACGAAACATTGCGGGAGTCATCCCCGTGTAGCCGCCCGCTTGATTCACCTGGTTGGAGGTCGCTTCCAGCAAAAGGTGTATGCCATCCTCTTTTGCCTGACACATCGCAGCCCGGATCACCCAGGGGTGGGCCGAACATACGGAGTAAATTCCCCGTTTTCCTCTGGATGCGCGAAGAAACTCTTGCAAATAGTCAGACAACAAAACACCTCATGCAGAGCGGAAGTCACCGCTCGCCCTGTCAGCTATAGATGGCGAACTTCTCAACCACCCGGCTTATGAGCCCATCGGGGCTCGGGGAATCTGGCTTCAAACCAAGTTCAATAGAAGAGAAGAGGCCGAGCATTTGGCTGAAGATGACGTCCACTGCTGGACGGTATGCATCCCCCAGTTCGTCAAAAGCGTTGCAGTGGAGGCTGTAGTCACTGGCCGCATCTGTCTGTCCGACGGCCACGATTGTACGCACCACTTGCTTGGCACGAATCTCGTTCAACAGATCAAGGTCATACCTTTTCCGCCTGTCGTCAGTGGAAACGAACTCAACAAAAAGCGTTTCCATGTTCAAGGAAGACATAGGTCCATGTCGTAGCCCAAGCGTAGTCTCATGCATCGTCTGAATATTGCCGGCGGTAAGCTCCAGTATCTTGAGCGCGGACTCGCGGGTAGTTCCTGCAAGTGCTCCGGAGCCTACAAAGCAAGCTCTCCGGTAGCCTTGCTGTGCAAGACTATGGGCTAGGGACGCGCCTTCGTCCAGAACGTAGTTGGCGGCCCGCGTCATCCGTTCCAGCGTCACGTCAAAACTTTCTCGGTCCCAAAGATGGGCGAGTTCCTGGCCAAACAAAACCATATTCGTAAACGAACTGGTCATCGCCAGGCTGCGATCGTTCACAGCGTCGTCGAGCAGCACCGCACAGCAATTCTTGTTATGCTGAGCCAGTTCCACCATGCGGCCATTCCGATTGCAGCTCACAAGGAGATGTTTGACGTTGGGGTTTAGCGTGAGCGCCTGCTCAAGAACCGACACCCCTTCCGGGCTGTCGCCCGACCTGGAAAATGAAATCCAAAGATAGTTACGGTCCGGGATCACTAGGTCATCGCGATTGGTAAGCAAGTCCGTGCTAGCAACGACGCAAACCTCACAGCCCCAACGCCTGCGCAGCAGGTTCGCGATTGAGTGGCCGATGTAGTCCGAGGTGCCTGCCCCAACGAGGTAAATGGTCCATCGCTCTGAATGGGGCCGATCAAGAAAATTCGTCAGTCGGTGCCTAGATTCGTTAAACAGACGATGCGTTGTCTGCCACGTGGCGGGCTGCTGCGCAATCTCGGCGGGCGTGTAAAGGAGTCCGAGCTCCTGTTTTTCATGTTTCGGAATCTGTAAGAGCCGCGAGAGTGGATTCATAACTATTGGGTCCCCGTATTGCAATAAAAAGAAAAGAATAAGAAGCTAAAGTAAACCATACTGTGATGGTATGCACAAGATAAAAGATTCAAAAGAAACGTCTAGCATTTCGTTTGGCAATGGAGTGCCTATTCCAGGGCTCTAAAAACAGGTGGTTTAGCCCGGAACCTTTATTTGATTGTCCTTGACTGGACAAGATCATAAAACGAAGGGTAAAGTAATAACAATAGGAATGTAATGACAGAGAAATTTTTCGATATCACCATTGCTGGTGAACTGAATCTCGACCTGATTCTTTACGGCCTTCCGGCCGAAATGCAAACCGAAAGGGAATTACTCGCAACCGATTTCCAAGCTACCCTAGGTAGTTCCTCTGCAATCGTCGCGCATAACGCCGCGACCATCGGCGCCAGGGTGGCGTTTTCAACGCTGATCGGAACCGATGACTTTGGGCGCCTTGCGATCGAGCGCCTGAGCGCGGCTGGGGTGGATACCTCGCATACAAGCCGGCACAAGACCGTCGCCACAGGTGTCACACTCCTCCTTCCACATGGGGACCGACGCCACATCCTTACATTTCCGGGGACGATCGCGGAATTGACCGTAGCCGATCTCGATTTCGAATTTCTGGTGCAGGCACGTCATTTTCATCTCTCGTCCCTGTATCTACAACGGGGCTTGGGGGTTGACCTGCCAGATCTCCTGAGACGCCTGAAGCAGGCGGGCCTCACCATCTCGCTCGATACAAACGACGATCCGGATGATCGCTGGGGCTCCCCTTTAGCCGAAGTCTTGCCGCATGTGGACATCTTTCTGCCAAGCGAGGATGAGATGTGTCGAATGACTAAGTCTTCCAATCTGGACAACGCCATACAGGCACTACCTCTAAGACCTCCCATCATCGTCGTCAAGCGCGGGAGTCGTGGGTCACGAGTCTACGAACAGGGGCACGCAACTGACATTGCCCCGCTCAGCGTTGTGCCTCTGGACACCATCGGAGCGGGGGATAGTTTCGATGCAGGCTTCCTGCGAGCCTACCTTCTTTCCAAAGACACAATCACGTGCGCGCGCATAGGCAACATTACCGGCGCTCTTTCTACTCAAGCCCCGGGAGGAACGGAAGCTTTTCGCAACCCGCTACTTCGTGATTCATTTCTTCAAGAGCACAGATTCTTCGATCTTCTAATGTCGTAACATCCTCCAAGGGTTACCCGCTGGCTTCTGGCTGTTAGCCAGGGTGGGAGCAGCGGTGGCGACCCTGAAGGGGGTGGAGCTGGCTATGATCCGCCCTTGCGGAGCCAAATAAACCATTAGGGATCAGTAGCATACGGGGGGTCTCGGCCCAGTGTAGGACCGCGTCGAAAGGAGAGAGTGCCACGTTATGCGTCAATTCCCGGCGATAGTACGTCTGCTCGGTGATCCCGTTTTCACGGCAAAGCCATCGGGGTTGTCCTACCATTCGCAACCGCAACTTCAATCTGCCGCAGCAAACTCACGATCTGCTCAGGCGTAGGCCTGATCTAATCAAAGCGAGTTACGAGGAATTTTCATGAATCTGTCATCTTCCGTTGTTGAAACCATCGGGGTTACGCCACTTGTCGAACTCAGTCGATTCACTCGCGGCCTCGCTGGCCGCCTTTTCGCAAAGCTCGAATATCTAAATCCCGGCGGGTCGAAGAAGGATCGCGTCGCCCGCCAGATCATCGAGGATGCTGAGACAGATGGCACTCTCAAGCCCGGTCAGCCCGTTGTCGAGATGACAAGCGGAAATACGGGCACTGGTTTGGCGATCGTGTGTGCTGTTAAGGATTATCCGTTCATCGCGGTGATGTCCAAAGGTAACTCCCCGGAGCGTGTTCGGATGATGAGCGCTCTCGGCGCGGAGGTGGTGCTCGTAGATCAAATGGCGGGTTCAACCCACGGCCAGGTATCTGGGGGAGATTTAGAACTGGTGAATTTAGAAGCTTCTCGAATCGTGCGTGACCGAGGTGCCTTCCGAGCGGACCAATTCCATCATCAAGGCAATTTTCGGGCCCACTATCTTCATACCGGACGTGAAATTCTCGAGCAGGCGGAGGGCAAGATCGACGCATTCTGTGATTTTGTCGGTTCCGGAGGTACCTTCGCAGGCTGCGCAGCAGCATTCAAGGAGTATGATCCCCGAATCCAATGCTATATAGTCGAGCCATCGGGCAGTAAGGTCCTGGCAGGCAACAGTGCCTCTCAACCGAACCATCGGATTCAGGGCGGTGGATATTCGATGCCGGATCTTCCGCTGCTCAAAGCGGAACAAATCGATGGATACCTGAGCATTACAGATGACGAAGCGATTGACGCTGCCCGGTCGTTGGCGAAGCTGGAGGGCATCTTCGCCGGTTTCTCGTCTGGAGCGAATGTCGCCGCGGCACGACAGCTTCTTGCCGGCCGGACGGTGGTGACTATTATCAATGATTCCGGCATGAAGTATCTGAGCACAGAGCTTTGGAAGCAGTGTCGATCGATCTCTTCAGGCATCGAATAAGACATCTTGCGGCGGCCTCTCGCCCGTTCAGAGGCACCTCATTCGAGTTGCACGGCACAGGAATAGGGAGGCTGCTAAACGTTTGGGTCTCTCCGTCTCTGTCCTGAAGGCTCTCAAGAGCTCCGGTGTCTACGAAGTGAATCATCTGCTACCGACGCGTGTGGGCTTTCACGAACTCGACTTGAACATATTCACCAAGAAGCTGCTGGATTTGGCTCCAAATCAAAAGACCTGCAGCATTCAAGGGGAGGGAACTGTAACGGTACGCTCCATCGTTTGCGGGCGCCGGGATTCGTTGGAGATCAAACTGAAGTTGGTGCGAGGATTCCCTCGTCGTTCTGCTCAATGAAGTAGTGTTTTCCCTTTGGCATTGTGGGCTCCCTCCCCGGATAAGGAATTCTATCAATCGGAGACTTAACGGGGTCGACGGAATATACGACTCGAATGCACAGCCCGTTCGGTTCTATGCTGTCTTCATGCACCGCTTCCTGCCCCCGAACTCAGAATCAGCGTCTTGCGGTGACGTTCGTGCGGATATTGTCCGAGGGTTCGCGCATGGATAGGAAGGGAACGATTACGCCCCCGTTCAGCGAGTACCTCACAGTCGAACAGGTCGCAACCATCCTGAACGTGTCCACTGACACCGTTGCTCGGCAGTTCGGAAAGATGGAGGGCGTGATTGACCTTGGTACTCCAGAGAGACTGCACAAGCGACGTAGGCGCATCCTACGCATCCCCGCCACAGGTTGGAGCGGTTCATCGCTGAGCGGCAGGTTCGTCGTCGTCGCCAATAACCGTTTCGCAGTCGTATGGCGAGGCATCGACTACTCCGGCGCGGAATCCCCGGACTCCGGTCGCAAGGGCTCCGGGTTTACGCTGCCGAGGGCATCGG